>ERZ834722.854-NODE-854-length-32277-cov-5.925486_pt1 | contig 32277 bp, 28 predicted proteins | sample MGYA00519576_ERZ834722 | MGnify/ENA primary metagenome ERZ834722 (study PRJEB31850, sample SAMEA3708759) | human gut metagenome | biome: human gut; feature: human-associated habitat; material: faeces | place: China | collected 2014 ...
CGGCCATCGGGCGAGGTGATACCCTCGATGGCACAGATCGAGCCGTTGGGGTTGACGTCCACGTCCATGCCGGGCACGCCGTCGGCGTCCACGTACTGCGTGATGATCTGGCCGTTGTCGGCGAGCTTGCGCACGAGCTCCTCGCTGCACAGGAAGCGGCCCTCACCGTGGGAGATGGGGACAGTGTACACGTCGCCGACCTGCGTGCCGGCCAGCCACGGAGAGCGGTTGGAGGCGATGCGGGTGCGCACCAGACGCGACTGGTGGCGGCCGATCGTGTTGAAGGTCAGCGTCGGGCAGGACGCGTCCGTGTCGATGATCTCGCCGTAGGGCACGAGACCGAGCTTGATGAGCGCCTGGAAGCCGTTGCAGATGCCGAGCATGAGACCGTCGCGGTTTTTCAGCAGATCCATGGTCGCATCCCGTACCTCCGGGTTGCGGAAGAAGGCAGTGATGAACTTGGCCGAGCCGTCCGGCTCGTCGCCGCCGGAGAAGCCGCCGGGGACGAAGATGATCTGGCTGCTGCGCGCAGCGCCGGCAACCCGGCTGATGGAGTCGGCCACGTCCTGCGCGGACTGGTTGTTGAGCACGAGGATCTCCGGCTCGAGTCCGGCGCGCCGCACGGCGCGGGCGGAGTCGTATTCGCAGTTCGTGCCGGGGAACACGGGGATGAGCACCTTGGGCACGGCCACGCCGATCTTGGGCGCGACGCGCTGCACGGTGGGGGCGGACAGCACCGGGACTTCCGCCGTATCGGCTGCCGTGCGGCTCGGGTAGACGGATTCCAGCACGCCCTCGTTGAGCGCAAGCAGCTCCGAAATGGCGGCGCTGTCGGCACCGATGCGCACGATTGGCTCGGCGGTGGTGACACCCAGACGGATGGCGTCCGCCGTGTCCTCGGTGAGCTCTGCCACGATCGCGCCGGGATAGAGCGTATTCCAGTCCACGGCCGTGTTTTCGGCGCTGAAGCCGATCTCGTTGCCGAAGGACATATTCATCACGGCCTCGCTCAGACCGTTTTCCACGGCCCACGCGGCGCGGACTTTTCCGCTGCGTGCGAGTGCGTGCAGCGCCTCCCATGCGGTCTTGACGCCGTCGGCGTCCGCACCGGAGAACAGGTACACGGGATGACCCGCGGCCTTAAACTCCGTGGAGAGCACCTCGTCCGTTTTCAGCGGCGCGATGGCAAAGGAGATGAGCGTGGGCGGCACATCGAGATCGAGGAACGTGCCGGACATGGAGTCCTTGCCGCCGATGGCGGCAGCGCCGAGCTCAAGCTGGGCGTCCACCGTGCCGAGCAGGGCGGCAAAGGGCTTGCCCCAGCGCTCCGGCTCGGTGCGCAGCTTCTCGAAAAACTCCTGGAAGGAGAGGTAGGCTTTCTTGTAGTCGGCACCGGCGGCGACGAGCTTCGCCATCGAGGTGTAGACCGCGTTGTAAGCGCCGATGTAGGGGTCGGTGCTCGTCTGCTCCGGGTCGCAGCCCCAGGCCATGACGCTGGCCTGATCCGTCTCCTGACCGGGCAGAACCGGGAACACGGCTGCCATCGCCTGTGCGGGGGAGCGCTGCGTCCTGCCGCCGTACGGCATCAGGATCGAGCCCGCGCCGATGGTGCTGTCAAAGCGCTCCACGAGACCGCGGCGGGAGGCGCAGCGGAGGCTGGAGGCCATCTCGCGAAGGGAACTGAAGCGGGGCTGCGCCAGCGGCGCGCGATCCTTGCGCGCCACGCGCACACCGGCGTGCTTGACAGCGCCGTTGGTGTTGAGGAAGGCGCGGCTGAGGTCGGCGATGACCGCACCGTTCCACTCCATGACCATGCGGGCGTCCTCGGTGACGACGGCCACCTGATACGCCTCGAGGTTTTCCGCCTTGGCAGCGCGGATGAAGGCATCTGCGTCCCCGGCGGCAACGACCACGGCCATGCGCTCCTGCGATTCGGAGATGGCAAGCTCCGTGCCGTCGAGACCGTCGTACTTCTTGCGCACAGCGTCCAGATCGATACGCAGACCATCAGCCAGCTCACCGATGGCCACGCTGACACCGCCCGCGCCGAAGTCGTTGCAGCGCTTGATGAGACGGGTCACGTCGCCGTTGCGGAACAGGCGCTGGATCTTGCGCTCCTCAGGCGCGTTGCCCTTTTGCACCTCGGAGGCCATGGTCGCAAGCGATTTCAGGTTGTGACTCTTGGACGAGCCGGTCGCACCGCCGATGCCGTCACGACCCGTGCGGCCGCCCAGCAGGATGACCACATCGCCGGGCGCGGGGCACTCGCGGCGGACGTTGTATGCGGGCGCGGCCGCCACGACGGCGCCGCATTCCAGACGCTTGGCGATGTAGCCCTCGTGATAGATCTCCGCCACATGACCGGTGGCAAGGCCGATCTGGTTGCCGTAGGAGGAGTAGCCCGCTGCGGCGGTCTGGCACAGCTTGCGCTGCGGCAGCTTACCGGGCAGTGTCTTGTCGAGCGCGACTCTCGGGTCGCCCGCGCCGGTCACGCGCATGGCCTGATGCACATAGGCGCGGCCGGAGAGCGGGTCACGGATGCAGCCGCCGATGCAGGTGGCCGCGCCGCCGAAGGGCTCGATCTCGGTAGGATGGTTGTGGGTCTCGTTTTTGAACATCAGCAGCCAGTCCTGCGCCTCACCGTCGACCGTGGCGGTGACGTGGATGGAGCAGGCGTTGATCTCCTCGCTCTCGTCGAGCTCTGGCAGCAGGCCGCGCTTTTTGAGGGTCTTTGCGCCGATGGTGGCGATGTCCATGAGGGTCTGGGGGCGCTTGGCGGCCTTTTCCTCGCCGTAGACCTCCACGCGCGCGGCCAGATACCGCTCGTAGGCGGCCTGGATCGCGGGATCGTCGATCTCCACGTTGTCGATGTGGGTGGAGAAGGTGGTGTGACGGCAGTGATCGGACCAGTAAGTGTCCACCACGCGGATCTCGGTGATGGTGGGCTCGCGGCGCTCATCGTCGCGGAAATAGCGCTGCAGGAACGTCAGATCGTCCAGATCCATGGCGAGACCGAGCTCATCACGCAGCGCATCGAGCGCAGCGCTGTCCATCGCGGTGAAGCCTTCCACGGTGCGCACGGTGGTGGGGATGTCATATTCCATGCGCAGCGTCTCCGGCAGCTCCAGAGATGCCTCGCGGCTCTCGACGGGGTTGATGACATACTGCTTGATCGCGGCGATCTCGGCATCTGTCAGCTTGCCCTCGAGCGCATACACGCGCGCGGTGCGCACGAGCGGACGCTCGCCCTGCGACAGGATCTGCACACACTGTGCGGCGGAATCGGCGCGCTGGTCATACTGACCGGGCAGATACTCCACGGCAAACACCGCGTCACCCTGCGGCAGCGTGTCCGTCACGATATCGAGCTGGGGCTCGGACAGCACCGTTTTGACGGTGTAGTCGAACAGCTCCCGGCTGATGCCCTCGAGGTCATAGCGGTTGAACAGGCGCAGCTCCGTCAGGGACTCGATGCCCAGAAATGCCCGCAGATTCTCCAGCAGGGCGCGCGCCTCGTTCGCCAGCGCCGCCTTCTTTTCTACGTATACTCTGTAAACCATGCCTGCGCTCTCTCCCTTCACTGTTCCAGCGCCTTGAGGGCGCGCTGGCCGATGTCATGGCGGTAGAACGCATTGTCAAACTGCACGCTCTGCACCATCGTGTATGCTTTTTCCACGGCGCTCCTGAGATCCTGCGCTGTGGCGGTCACGCCGAGCACGCGCCCGCCGTTGGTCAGCAGCTTGCCGTCGGTCAGCTTTGCGCCCGCCACATAGGTGTGCGCGGCGGTCTCGGCGGGCATCGTGATGGCAAAGCCCTTTTCATAGTGCTCCGGGTAGCCGTCGGACGCCATGATGACGCAGCAGGCGGCGCCACTGGAGAATTTGACCTCCGTTTCGGCGAGCGTGCCGTTGCGGCAGGCCTGCATGATCGTCAGCAGGTCGCTCTCGAGCAGCGGCAGGACGACCTGCGTCTCGGGGTCGCCGAAGCGGCAGTTGTATTCGATGACCTTCGGGCCGTTCGGCGTCAGCATCAGACCGAAATACAGGCAGCCGCGGAACGTGCGTCCCTCGGCGTTCATCGCGCGCATGGTGGGCAGGAAAATGGTGTCCATGCACGTGCGGGCGATGTCATCGGTGTAGTAGGGGTTCGGGGCGACGGTGCCCATACCGCCGGTGTTGAGCCCCTCGTCATGGTCGTGCGCCCGCTTGTGATCCATCGAGGACACCATGGGCACGACGGTCTTGCCGTCCGTAAAGGCGAGCACGGAGACCTCCGGTCCGGTGAGAAATTCCTCAATGACTACCTGACTGCCGCTGTTGCCGAAGGCACGGTCGAGCATGATGGTCTCGACCGCTGCGACGGCGGCCGCGCGATCCTCCGCGATGAGCACGCCCTTTCCCAGCGCCAGACCGTCCGCCTTGACGACGACGGGCAGGGGGCAGGTCCTGACATAGTCCATGGCGGCACCGGCGTCGGTAAACACCTGATACTCCGCTGTCGGGATGCCGTACTTTTTCATCAGATTCTTGGAAAAGACCTTGCTGCCCTCGATGATGGCGGCTTTCGCCTCCGGGCCGAAGCAGGGGATACCGGCGGCCTCCAGCGCGTCCACCGCGCCGAGCACCAGCGGATCGTCCGGCGCGACCACGGCAAAATCAATATCGTGGCTCTTGGCAAAGGCCACCTGTGCGGGGATGTCCTTCGCGCCGATGTCCGCAACGCACACGGCGTCGGCCGCGATGCCGCCGTTTCCGGGCAGGCAGTAGATCGTCTCCACTTCGGGGTTTTCTTTCAGTTTTCTGACGATGGCGTGCTCACGGCCGCCACCGCCGATGACCAGAAGGTTCATGGCGCTCTCCCTCAATCTTTTTAATATTTTTGTTTGCCGCCGCGCAAATGCCAAATGGGATCTGCGCGGCGGCAAAAACGGATATGCGTGTGATGACTCAGTGGTGGAACAGGCGCGCGCCGGTGAAGGCCAGCACCATACCGTACTTGTCGGCGGTGGCGATGACGTGGTCGTCGCGGATCGAGCCGCCCGGCTCTGCGATGTAGGTCACGCCGGATTTTCTCGCGCGCTCGACATTGTCGCCGAAGGGGAAGAACGCGTCGCTGCCGACGGTGACGCCGGTCTGGGTTGCGATCCACGCCTTCTTTTCCTCGGCGGTCAGCACCTCGGGGCGCACCTTGAAGGTGCTCTGCCATACGCCGTCTGCCAGCACGTCCTCATACTCGTCGGAGGTGTAGATGTCGATGGCGTTGTCGCGGTCGGGACGGCGGATGTCGTCCACAAACTGCAGCGCGAGGACCTTCGGATGCTGGCGCAGGTACCAGTTGTCCGCCTTCTGTCCGGCCAGACGCGTGCAGTGGATGCGGCTCTGCTGACCCGCGCCCACGCCGATGGCCTGACCGTCCTTGACGTAGCAGACGGAGTTGGACTGCGTGTACTTGAGCGTGATGAGGGCGACGATCATGTCGATCTTCGCGTTCTCGGGCAGATCCTTGTTCTCCGAGACGATGTTCGTGAGCATGTCCTTATCGATTACGAGGTCGTTGCGCCCCTGCTCGAAGGTGATGCCGAACACGTCCTTGTGCTCCGTTGCGGCGGGCAGATAGTCCGGGTCGATCTGTACGACGTTGTAGTTGCCCTTTTTCTTGGTCTTCAGGATCTCCAGCGCCTCGTCGGTGTAGCCCGGGGCGATGATGCCGTCGGACACTTCGTCCTTAAGGTAGCTTGCGGTCGCAGCGTCACAGGTATCGGACAGTGCCGCCCAGTCACCGTAGGAGCACAGGCGGTCAACGCCGCGCGCGCGGATGTAGGCGCAGGCGATGGGCGTGAGCTCCGCGGCCGGGTCGACGAAGTAGATCTTCTTGTCCACCTCGCTCAGCGGCATACCGACGGCCGCACCGGCGGGGGACACGTGCTTGAAGCTGGCAGCGGCGGGCAGACCGGTGGCGGCCTTGAGCTCCTTGACGAGCTGCCAGGAGTTGAGCGCGTCGAGCAGGTTGATGTAGCCGGGCTTGCCGTTGAGGACAGCGAACGGCAGGTCAGACCCGTCGCGCATAAAGACTCGGGACGGCTTCTGGTTGGGGTTGCAGCCATATTTCAGTTCCAGCGCATTCATATCGTTACGGCCTCCTTAATCGCCCAGATTTTTGTTGAACAGGCGTACCTCGCCGTTCACGTTTGTGTAAAGGGACACCTTGTTGTCCGCGTTGAGTGCCTGCCAGACTTCCTCCGGCGTCGGCACGGTGACCTCCAGCGGCTCACCGGCGAAGGTCGGCAGGGGACTGCCGTCGCCCTGATAGGTGCTGATGAAGTATCCCTGTCCGGCGTCGACGCCCTCATAGCAGAAAAATTCGCGCAGGCAGCGCCCGTTTTTGCGCTTGAGGATCGAGAGCTCAAACGAGCCGTCGGCATTGAGGATAGCGGAGATGCGCGGCGTCCAGTTCGGGTCATCCGGCTCGTATTCGCGGGTCATGAGTCCCTTGCGGAAGTCGCCGTACCGGCAGATGGTGTCCGTCTGGTCGCCGTTCGTGACCACGAGCGCGCTGCCCATGGTGCGCACGGGGTGGTAGATGATGAGGCTGGGGTCTTCCAGCTTCGCGGGGTCATACGCCTCGGTGCGGATGCCGTCGCCCGTCGTGACAAAGATGCGGTTGCGGCTGTTGGCGCTGCGGCCCATGATGAAATAGTAAACGAGGTCACGGCTGACAAGAATGCCGCGGCCGGGATAGGGATTTTCCCGCAGAAGGGTGAGAAAGTCAAGCATTGCGCTTCTCCTTTACGATTTGTTCCGAGATCAGCTCCGCCGCTCGCGGCAGGAGCTGCCATTCCGCCTGCTCCATGACCCGGCGCTGGAGTGTTTCTGGCGTGTCATCCGGCAGGACCTCCACCGCCTTTTGCAGCAGGATGCGTCCGCCGTCCGGGATCTCATTGACAAAATGCACCGTCGCACCCGTGACCTTCACGCCCGTTCGAAGCGCCGCTTCGTGGACCTTCAGGCCGTACATCCCCTTGCCGCAGAACGCGGGGATCAGGGACGGGTGCACGTTCAGGATGCGTGACGGCCAGCGCGCGGTGAAGTCCGCGCTCAGGATGGTCAGGAAACCGGCCAGCACGATCAGATCGATCTCCTGCTGCGCCAGAAGCGCCGACAGTGCCGTCTCAAAGGCGGCCTGACCGCCGCACTGCTTCGGTGAGATCGTCTGCGCGCGGATGCCGGCATTGGCCGCCCGCGTCAGCGCGTAAGCGCCCTCGTTGGACGAGACCACCAGCGTGATCTCACCGTGGGCAAGCGTGCCCGCCGCCTGCGCGTCGAGCAGCGCCTGCAGATTTGTGCCGCCGCCGGAGACCAGCACGGCGATCTTTGCTTTGTTCATACTCAGGTCTTCTCCTTTGCCGGCATGCTGTTTCAGCATAGACAGATTTTTTCTTCGCCGGTGACGATCTCGCCGCAGACGTAGGCGTCGATGCCCTCGGCCCTGAGCGCGCCGAGCGCCGCCTCGGCGGTCTCGGGGCTGACGACGACGACCATGCCCACACCCATGTTGAAGGTGTTGAACATATCGTGCTCGTCGATGCCGCCCTTGGCCTGCAGCAGACCGAAGACAGCGGGCGTGCGGATCGCGGTCTTGTCGATGCGGGCGCACAGCCCGTCGGGGATGCAGCGCGGGATGTTTTCGTAGAAGCCGCCGCCGGTGATGTGGCTCACGCCGCGCACGTCGGCAGCGTCGATGCAGCGCAGAACGGGCTTGACGTAGATCACGGTCGGGCGCAGCAGCGCCTCGCCCAGCGTCTCGCCGAGCTCGTCATAGTAGCGGTTGAGATCGGTGTTCTCCACGTCGAACACCTTGCGCACGAGCGAATAGCCGTTGGAGTGGAAGCCGGACGAGGGCAGAGCCAGCACCACGTCGCCCGCCGCCATGCGGCCGGAGTCGATGACCTTCGGCTTGTCCACGAGACCGACGGTGAAGCCGGCCAGATCGTAGTCGTCGGCCGCCATCATGCCGGGGTGCTCGGCCGTCTCGCCACCGATGAGGGCGCAGCCGGCCTGCACGCAGCCCTCAGCAACGCCGGAGACGATGGACGCGACCTTTTCGGGTACGTTCTTTCCAATGGCGATGTAGTCGAGGAAAAACAGGGGCTTTGCGCCGCAGCAGATCACGTCGTTGACACACATGGCCACGCAGTCGATACCGATGGTGTCGTGCTTACCCATGAGCTCGGCCAGACGCAGCTTCGTGCCGACGCCGTCCGTGCCCGAGACGAGCACGGGCTCGCTCATGCCGGAGACATCGGGGGCAAACAGGCCGCCGAAGCCGCCGATATCCGACACCACGCCGGGGATGTGGGTGCGCTTGACGTCATCGCGCATGAGCCTGACGCCTTCGTAACCGGCCGTGATGTCCACACCGGCTGCCGCGTAAGCGGCGGATCGAGAGTTTTCCATGTCGATTATTCCTTTCCGTTCCAGCAGTACGTGCAGACCTTGTCCCGGTCGATGCCGATGGCCTCCAGCACGCCGTCAAGAGATTGGTATCCGAGCGAGTCAAAACCGAATTTTTCGCAGATGGAGCTCAGCAGGCACTTTCCGCGCTCGGTAGAGGCGTCGGCGTATTCGTCGAGATGCTTCTGCCCCTCGTCGCCCTCGAGCTCCTGCACCACGCGCCGCGCCAGCAGCTCCATGTCGGAATTGCCGCGCGAGAAGTTCAGATACTTGCAGCTGTACATGATGGGCGGGCAGGCAGAGCGCATGTGCACCTCTTTCGCGCCCGACTCGTAGAGGAAATCCACCGTCTCGCGCAGCTGTGTGCCGCGCACGATGGAGTCGTCCACAAACAGCAGCTTTTTCCCCTCGATAAGCTCGGACACGGGGATCTGCTTCATCTTGGCCACCTGATTGCGCACCTCCTGGTTGTCCGGAGTGAACGAGCGCGGCCATGTGGGCGTGTACTTGACAAAGGGTCTGGCAAAGGGCTTTCCGCTGCGGTTGGCGTAGCCGATGGCATGCGGCACGCCGGAATCCGGCACGCCCGCGACGTAGTCCACATCGGGCAGGCGACCCTGCGCGAGCTCCTGCCGCGCCATGATGTCGCCGTTGTGATAGCGCATGACCTCTACGTTTACGCCCTCGTAATTCGAGTTGGGGTAGCCGTAGTACGTCCAGAGAAAGCCGCAGATCTTCATCTCCTTGCCCGCGGGCGAGACGGTTTCGTAGCCGTTGCGCGTCAGCGCCACGATCTCGCGCGGACCGAGCTCGTAGGCATCCTCGTAGCCGAGCTTGTGATAGGCAAACGATTCAAACGAGACGCACAGGCTGCCGTCCGGATGCTTGCCGACCAGAACGGGCAGCCGTCCCAGCTTGTCGCGGGCGGCCAGAATGCCGTCCGGCGTCATCAGCAGGATCGTGATGGAGCCGCGGATCATCTCCTGCGCGTACAAAATGCCTTCCACGAGGTTTTCCTTCATGTTGATGAGGGCGGCGACCAGCTCCGAGACGTTGACCTTACCGCTGCTCTGCGCCATGAACTGGTGTCCGTGGTCGGAGAAGTAGGTGTCGATCAGCTCGTCGATGTTATTGATGATGCCCACCGTGCAGATGGCATACAGACCGAGGTGCGAGCGCACAAGCAGCGGCTGCGGGTCCGTGTCGCTGATGCAGCCGATGCCGACGTAGCCCTTGAACTCATGCAGGTTGGTCTCAAACTTTGTGCGGAAGGGCGTGTTTTCAATGTTGTGGATCTCACGCACAAACCCGTTTTCGTGCCCGTAGACCACCATTCCGCCCCGGCGTGTACCGAGGTGGGAGTGGTAGTCCGTGCCGAAAAACACATCCAGCCCCACCTCGCGGTGGGAAAACGCTCCGAAATATCCGCCCATTACGCGAAAAACAGCTCAGAGAGCGTCATGGGATCAATGTACTGACCGTCCTTGTAGACGCGCATATTGCCGCTGGCGACCTCATCGATGAGCATGACGCTGCCGTCGGGCGCGTAGCCGAACTCGAACTTGATGTCGTAGAGCTCCATGCCCTTTTCCCTCAGGTCGTCGGCGACGATCTTGGTGATCTGCTGGGTCTGCGCCTTCAGATCCTCGTACTGCGCGTCGCTCATCACGCCCAGCGCGACCAGCGCGTCCTTGGTGATCAGCGGATCGCCCTTGGCATCGTCCTTCAGGGTCGTCTCGACATAGTAGGGCAGGTCAGCGCCGGACTCGATGAGGTCACCGTAGCGGCGGATGAACGAGCCGACGGCCTTGCGGCGGCAGATGACCTCCAGACCGTGACCAAAGACCTTGGCAGGGAGGACTTCCATGGTGGTGTTGCTCAGGTCGGCACTGACATAGTGGGTCTTGATGCCGGCGGCATTGATCTTCTCGAAGAAGTAGATGCTCATGCGCAGGTTCACATCGCCCACACCGTCGATGGTCAGGCCCACGGCGTTCTCACCGGGATCGAACACGCCATCCTTACCGGTGCAGTCGTCCTTGAACTTGAGCAGATAGTTGCCGTTTTCCAGCGCGTAAACATTTTTGGTCTTGCCAGTGTAAACAAGTTCCATGATGATACCTCCAAAATAATTGTTGATCGGGGTTGTGTGGATGTTCTGTTGATCGGGGTTGTGTGGATGTTCGTTGTCCTGAAAAGAGGGGCGCTGCGCCGTCGCTCAGCAGGACAGCTCCGCCTGAAGCCTGGCTTCCTTCGCGGCGATCTGCTGCGCCATCTCGACACGCTGCGCGTCGAGCTTTTCGGCCAGCGCCTCGTCGCTGACGGAGAGGATCTGCGCCGCGAGCACGGCGGCGTTTTTCGCGCCGTTGATGGCCACGGTCGCAACCGGGATGCCGCTGGGCATCTGCACGGTAGACAGCAGGGCGTCCAGCCCGTCGACCGCGCCGCCCTTCATGGGGATGCCGATGACCGGCAGGGTGGAGTTGCCGGCGAACGCGCCCGCGAGGTGTGCCGCCATTCCGGCTGCGCAGATGAGCACGCCGAAGCCGTTGGCGCGGGCGTTTTTGGCGAAGTCCGCCGCAGCGGCCGGGGAGCGGTGCGCGCTGAGGATGTGCGCCTCGTAGGGGATTCCAAAGGCGTCGAGCTGCTGACAGGCCGCCTTGACGACCGGCCAATCAGAGTCGCTGCCCATAATGACTGCTACTTTTTTCATGAGATCCTCCTTAAAAAGATGAAATGAAAATAAAAAAAGGGTAAACCCGTTGCCCATGGAGTCCCATGGTCACAGGTTTGCCCAGACGGTCGACAGTTCGTATTACAGCAGGCTCCCATGTGGTGTGCTCCACGTTCCGTCAGTTGCCTGTGCTTTCAATGTGTTCATTATCTCAGACGCGACAGGAAAAGTCAATTCCCGACGCAGCATTTTCCATGGGAGCACGGCACAAAAATTCCGACCGATCGCGGTATTTTTTCGCTGATATGTGAAAAAGTACCGCTTCGCGGCGCGCGCTCGCACACTTGTCCGGCGTGAGCGCACAAGAGCGGCCGGCTCGTGCAGATTTCGGCCGGGCCATGCACTGCGTCCTTGCCGGGGTCGGCGCGGAGACGGGCGCGTACAATGGTTTTGTAAAATTCAAAATGTAACGCATATTTTTTGCCGAAGAAGTTGATTTCTTACAGAAATGTGCTATAATTTAACTGGTGTTGTCTACCACCCCCCCCATGGGTAATCAACATGGTGTTCAGTTTCAGGCGGCGTGGAATGCGCCTGCTTCGGACGCCGTGGGTAGAGCTGAGAAGAGAAAGAGATGGGGCGAGAATGATGGAGACTGTGGTTTCCTATCCGGGCGTGAAAAATTGCACCGCGCAGCGCGCGATGTATATAGAGCGGCCGCGTGTCGCCGAAAAGCGGGCGTATCTTGCCCTCAAGCGCGCGTTCGACATTTCCGGTGCGCTGGTGGGCTTGGCTGTGCTGGCACTGCCGATGTCGGTCATCGCGCTGATCATTGCGCTCGACTCGCCGGGCGATCCGATCTTTCGGCAGGAGCGCTTGGGCAAGGACGGCAAGCCGTTTACTATGTATAAGTTTCGCTCCATGTGCCAAGACGCCGAGCGGGACGGACCGCGCTGGGCGGACGCGGATGATGGGCGCTGTACGCGCTTTGGTGCGTTTTTGCGCCGGACGCGGCTGGATGAGCTGCCGCAGATCTGGAACATCCTCAAGGGCGACATGAGCTTTGTCGGTCCGAGGCCGGAGCGCGCGTGCTTTTACAGGCTGTTTGAGGAATACATCGTCGGCTTTTCCAACCGTCTGGCCGTGACGCCCGGATTGACCGGCTATGCGCAGGTCAACGGCGGCTACGACCTCAAGCCGGAGGAAAAGATCGTGTACGACATGGAGTACATCGAACACAGGTCGGTTTGGATGGATCTGCTCTGTATTCTGAAAACGATCCGCGTGGTTTTTTGCGGAGACGGCGCGCGATGAAGAAAATACATTTGGAGGACGACCCACTGTATGAATGAAAGTCAAAGAACGCATAGACCTGCCGGTGGCACGGAACTGTCGCTGTGGGACGTTGCGAAGATCCTGCTGTCCAAGCTCCACTGGGTGCTGCTGGCGGGCATCGTTGCGGCTGCGCTGGTTTACATGGCGATCAGCGTGTTTGTCACGCCGACCTATGAGTCCCGCGTGAGCTTTTACGTTTACAACAGTACGAATAATACCGCGCAAGGAACGATCAACAACAGCGACCTGCAGGCTGCGGAGAGCCTTGCTACAACCTATTCCAAGATCCTGGAGAGCAATTCCGTCCTGGATTCCGTCCTGACGGATATCCGTGGGGAGACGGCACTGTCGAGAAAAGAACTCAATCGCATGGTGAAGGTCTCCGTCATTTCGGACACGCAGCTGCTGGAGGTGGTGGTGACTTCTACCGACCCAAAGCTTGCTTGCCGGATCGCGGGCGCATTTGCGAAGGTCGCGCCGACAGAGATCATCCGCATCACCAAGGCAGGCGGCGTGGAGGTCGTCGACCAGCCGGAGGTCGCGTCGGAAAAGACTGCGCCGAGAACCGTGTTTGACAGTGCGATCGGCTTTGTGATTGGCGTGATCGTGATCTCGGTCATTCTTGTGCTGCGTATGCTGGCGGATACAACGATCTACCTGCCGGAGGATATTGAATGCGCGGCGAATGTGACGATCCTCGGCATGATACCGGAGATCAACATCACAAATGACGCCTGTGCGGAGTGGGCGCTGACGGAAGGAGGTGCGGTGCTTTACCATGAAAAAGAAAAATGCTCGGAAAACAACGAGGGAAACGGTTCGGGCAAACCGGAAGCGTTTGCTGACCAATGAGTCGCCGTTTGCGATCAAGGAGGCCTATGTAAAGCTGCGCACCAGCCTGTTGTTTTGCATGACGGCGGATAAGGAGCGCCCCTGCTCGACCTTTGCCATCACGAGCGCAAAGCCCTCAGAGGGCAAGAGCCTCACGGCGGCGAACATCGCCATCAGTTACGCCATGCTCGGCAAGCGCGTGCTGCTTGTTGATGCGGATATGCGCAAGCCGACGCAGCGGCGTCTGTGGAAAGTGCGAAGCACTGCCGGCCTGTGTGACTTTTTGGCGAAGATCAGCCGGCTCGAGCTTGTGAAGGTGACGGATCTGCCGCTGTGGATCGTCTGCACCGGTACGATCCCGCCCAACCCGTCCGAGCTGCTCTCGTCCGAGCGGATGAGACGCTTCGTGGCGGAGAGTGCCAAGACCTACGATTATGTGATCATCGACACGCCGCCGATCAACACGGTGGCGGATGCGCAGATCATTTCCACCTATGTGGACGGTGTGGTGCTCGTGACGAAATCCGGTGTGACGACCACGGACGAGCTCAGCGACGCCAAGGACGCCGTGCTGCGCGCAGGCGGGAACCTGTGCGGCGTGGTGCTCAACGACATGAATATGAAGTCCGGAAAATACGCCTATAAGTATAAGTACAAATACGGCGGCAAGTACGGATATAAGTATTCGTATTCCGATCCCTATGAAGCGCAGTAACGGCGGGATCGACCTGTCGCTGGACTATCATGCACACGTCCTGCCCGGCTGTGACCATGGGAGCGACAGGCTTGAGACGTCTTTGCGGCAGCTGGATATGGCGGCTGCGGCCGGCATCCGAACGGTCTGCGCGACGCCGCACTTTTACCCGCACAAGGAATCGGCGGAATCCTTCCTGCGCCGCAGGGAGGAGTGCGCGCAGCTGCTGCGTGCGCATCTGCCGGAACAAGCGCCGCAGATTTGCCTCGGTGCGGAGGTGCTCATCTGCGACGGGATGGAGCGGCTTGAGGGCATGCACCGTCTGTGCCGCGAGGGCACGAATGAGCTGCTGCTCGAAATGCCGTTTTATGCGTGGCCGGAGTCTATCTGGGACACGCTGTATCAGCTGCTGGATCTGCAGGATATACAAATTATCCTCGCACACGCCGAGCGCTATCCGGCTGCGGACATCGAGCAGCTGGCGCGCGACGGTGTGCCGCTGCAGCTCAATGCCGCGTGCCTGACAAAGCCGCTGCACCGCAAGCGCTATCTCACCTGGATCGAAGGCGGCTGCGTGCGCTATCTCGGCAGTGACATCCATATGCTCGGCAGCGGCTATCAGGATTGGGAGAAATGTGCAAGGCTGCTGGAAAAGAGAGTGCCATGAAACAAGATACTCTGACCGGTGCGGCCGACAAGCAGCCGCTGGTTTCCGTGATCATGCCCGCATACAATGCTGAGAAATACATCGGGGAAGCCATTGCTTCCGTGTGCGCCCAGACGTATGAAAACTGGAATCTGCTGATCCTCGATGACGGTTCTGCTGACCGCACAGCCGAGATCGCGCAGGCCTATGCGCAGCAGGATGCGCGCATTCAGGTCTTGCGCAATCCGCAGAACATGGGTGTTGCACGCACAAGAAACCGAGGCTTTGATCTTGCGCAGGGGGAATGGATCGCGCTGCTTGACAGTGATGATAGATGGCGTGCGCAGAAGCTGGAAAAACAGCTTGCCGTGGCGAGGAGTTCGGATGCGGATATTGTCTATTGTTCGTATGCGATGATAGATGAAAACGGCTGCCATTTGTCGGATTTCATCGTTCCGGAAACGACGTCCTATCATGCCATGCTCGAGGAAAGTGTGCTCAGCTGTTCCACTGTGCTGATTCGGCGGGATGCTTTACGTGACCATCGTTTTTGTGCGCAGTATTATCACGAGGACTATGCGCTCTGGCTGGAGCTGATGCGTTCCGGCTTCCGGACCTTGGCGAGTAGAGAAACTTTGGCGGACTACCGTGTTGCGAAGGGCTCTCGTTCGAGCGATAAGCTCAAATCTGCCAGATACCGTTGGCGGATCTACCGGGATGTTGAGCGGCTCTCGCTGCCACGATCCGCTTGCGCGTTTTTTGCTTACGCACTCCATGGCGTGCGTAAGCACGGGAGAATCTAACCATGGGAGAAGTGAAGGTTTTGACTGCGCATCAGACGCTCCTGCTGGAGATGCTCAAGGACTTTGACGCCGTGTGCCGTAAGCACCATATATCCTATCAGCTCTTCGCCGGAACGGCGTTGGGCGCCGTTCGTCACCACGGCTTCATCCCGTGGGACGATGATGTGGATGTGATCCTCATGCGCAACGAATATGACCGCTTGCTTACGGAGGCGGCGGGGGACTTTGATCCTGAGCGCTACTATGTACAGCGGGAAAACAGCGCGCACTGGCCCATGCAGTTTTCCAAGCTGCGCAGAAACCATACGGCCTGCATCGAAAAATATCATCCGAAAGACCCGCTTGTCCATCAGGGCGTCTACATAGACATTTTTCCGTGCGACAATCTTTCGGATCGGCCGCTGATGCGGCGGCTGCAATTTGCGGCGTCCAAGGCAATCATTGCAAAGGCGCTCTATGCGCGCGGCTATGAGACGGACAGCGCGGCGAAAAAAGTGTTCATGCAGCTTTGCCGCCTGCTGCCGCGCCGGGCGTTGGAAACGCTCTGTATACGCAGAGGAGACGACCGGACCGCGCTGCTTCATTCGTTTCTGGCGGCCGGAAAACGGTATGAAAAAAATCTGCTCCCGCGTGAGTGGTTGACAGAGTCGGTCGAGCTCCCGTTTGAGGATGGCGTGCTTCCGGTCACGGCGCATTATGACGCGCTGCTGACGCAGCTGTACGGCAACTGGCGTGCGCTTCCGTCTCCGTCGGAGCGCAGGTGTAAGGAGCACGCGGCAATCATCGATCTCGAGCGCTCCTACACGCATTATCTTGCCGCACAGCAGGCAATGCGTATTGATGTCTACACGCGGAGCATCCGCTGACTGCCGGAGGAATGTATGGATAGAGTAGAGGTTGTCTGCGTCACCATGGGGCAGAAAGACTTAACGATCGCGGATAAAATGCACATTACCGGCGATGCCGTGTTTGGAAATCAGGCCGACGGATACCGCAAAGAGACACAGTTAAACGCTGGGCGCACGTTGCGCATGATCACCACGGACACGCGGGGCGTCGGCGTCAACCGCAACATTGCGCTGCTGCACGCTGCCGGAGATATCCTGCTTTTTGCCGACGATGATATCTGCTATGCCGACGGTTATGCCGATGGTGTGCGCCGCGCCTATGCGCAGCATCCGGATGCGGATATGATCCTTTTTTCCCTGGACATTACGCAGGGCGGGCGTGTGATCCGCCAGGTCAAAAACCGCGATGGTCGTCTGCGTTTTCATCGCGCTCTGCGGTATGGGACGTGCGTTTGCTCTATCCGCCGTGACAGCCAGCGCCGTGCGAACATTTGGTTTTCCACGATCTTCGGCGGCGGCACGAACTATGCCCACGGGGAGGACACGCTGTTTTTGTGTGACGCGTTTCGTCGAGGGCTTCGAGTGTATACGAGCAGCTTCTGCCTCGGCACCTGCGCCAAGGACGCGTCCACCTGTTTTCACGGCTTTGATGAAAAGTATTTTTACGATCAGGGCGTTTTGTATCGGGCGGCATTCGGTGCGGCTGCAGTGCCGCTGTGCCTGCGCTTTTGCCTGAAGCGGTACGGTGCATACCGGGAAGAGATGACCTTTTCCCAAGCTTTGCGGGCAATGCGCCGGGGTACCAGGGAAACGCCAGGAGAAAGAAACCCATAACGTTTCTGATGTTTTGGTTCGATCGATTCAAATGCAAAGGGGGGTAACCGTTTGAAACAAGAAAATCAACCGGCCAAAAAAGCATCTGGTGGTGGTGTAAAACCGCTGCCGATCGTGATCACAGTGATCGCTGTGATCGCGCTTGCCGTTCTCGTTGTGGTGCTGGTTCGCGGCCATAAGCCTGCGGACACGCTCACACCGCTGCAGAGCGCAGAGCCAATACCCGTATCCGCGGATGCAAAGCTGTCCACTCCGGTCGGAGACCTTGTGCTGCCGCAGGAGTTGGCAGCGGTCTGCCGGATCGCGGATGTCTCTGCGGATGGGCAGTATGCCGTGCGCGTATCTGCACCGGTTGGAACGGATGACGTGCTGCTGTTTGTGCTGTCCGTCGGCGAAAACGGGAGCGGTTATGCTCTTGGCAGTGCACCGGATGCATCCGGTGCGCAGACGGCCATCTGGCTGGATATCCACGAGATCCCGAAAGACGCTGCGTGGACGGCGGACGAATACGCTCATATCAATGCACTGCAGAGTTTCGTCAATGATCTCATCGAGCAGATCAACCATCTGGAAGGCTTTCAGGGAGGTGCGGGATGACTATCCCAAAGTTAAAGCGCAGACTCGGTGCTTTGCTGTATCATACGGTTGCGAAGCACTTACCGCCTTCCTATAGCAGCTTAAAGCTTGGCCAGACGGCTTTACGCCGGTTTTGCGGAAGATGGATGCTGGCCGATTGTGGAAAACGGGCAAATATTGAGAAAAATGCTACCTTTTCTGCAAAAGTGACTCTTGGTGACGATTCCGGAATCGGCATCAATGCCAAAATTTATGGTACTTGTCACATTGGCCGCTGTGTGATGATGGGGACGGATGTCACGATTATCACAAGAAATCACTGTTTTGAGCGGACGGATGTTCCTATGATGGAACAGGGGTTTGAAGCCGAGTTGCCTGTCTATATCGGAGATGACGTCTGGATCGGAGATCGTGTTTTGATTTTGCCGGGCGTACACATCGGAAATGGCTGCATCATTGCGGCGGGCGCGGTCGTGACAAAGGATGTCCCGGACTATGCGATCGCTGCAGGAGTGCCTGCTCAGGTGATCCGTATGCGTAAGCAATGCGGCGTCGAGGTGCAATAGAAGAAATGAGGTGAGTACCATCGAAGTTTCCTTGTGGATCCTGCTCGGCATCGGGTTTGCCGGCAGCGCCGCATGGCTTGTTCTCATGCGGGATCGGCTGAACATGGCATGGTATGCGGCAATCCCTTTGGCAATTTTTCATACCGTTTTCGGCGTGCTGACGGTGAAGGTATTCGCCTTTCTTGAAACCGGATTTGACAAAGCCACCCTCGGCAACATGAGCCTGTTTGGCGGAGTGTTCTTTATGCCGGTTGCCTACTGGCTTGGTGCAAAGCTTTTCAAGCGCCCGATGAAAGAAGTGTTTGATGTTTTTACGCCCTGCATGATCTTCACGGTCATGTGCGCCCGCATCAACTGCATCCTTTCCGGGTGCTGCACCGGCCTGATCATACCAGGAACGCAGCTGCGCTGTCCAACAAGGGAGCTGGAGCTGGTGTATTACATCGTGATGCTGATCCTGCTCATTCCCCGTGTGAAAAAGGATGAAAACCCCGGCACCTGTTACCCACTCTACATGGCAAGCTATGGTGCGTTCCGGTTTGTTATCGAGTTCTTTCGGACATCGAGCTCGGGGATGCTGTTTCATCTGTCCCATATCTGGGCCGCGCTTGCATTTGCGGCAGGACTCAGTGTTTACATAGAGGTCAATAATAGAAATCACAGAGTGAAGAAAGGAAAGAAGGTAGGAAGGAAATGAAAAATATGTATCGGCGCTTCCTTTCCCTTGTGCTGTGTATGTGCATGGTGTTCGTGTTGCTTCCCAACATCGCCATGCCTGCGTATGCGGCAAACAGCGGCACCGTTATCGGGCTGGCTGACGAGAGCATCGGCCTGAGCTTCTCCGGCGACGCGGACAACGCGTGGAGCGCCAGCGGCACACAGATCGTTGGCTCTGCCACCGGCACGGGCGGAACCTGCAGCGACACACATTATAGCTCCACGCTGACCATCACCAACACGAGAACCACAAAGGCGACGCTGTCCTTCGACTATACCATTGCGCTGAACAGCGGCACCATTCAGGTAGACGGGGCTGCGGTCACGGCGGGCGGCAAGTTCTCCAAGGAGCTGGCATCCAACGCCAGCATCAAGGTCTACATCAAGTCCGGCAGCACCAGCGCTGCCACCACGATCACCATGACCAACGTGGCGCTGGTGGCCGATGTGAGCGCCACCGTGACCTTCCAGCCCGCCGAGAACGGCTCCTATACCGTGGACGGCAAGGCCATCACCGAGGCCTACACCAACACGCAAAGCTCCATGACTGCCTATCAGGTAATAGCGACCCCGGCGGCGGGCTATCAGTTCATGGGCTGGTACAATGTGACTGAGGGAAAGTACATCAATACCTCTCCCAAGGCGGCACTGAACATTGAAAACGACTGCACCATCACGGCGCGGTTTGTCAGCAATGACGCGGCGCTCTTTGAGACCGGCGGTCAGCGCTTTGACGACCTGAACGACGCGATCGCGGAGGCGCAGAAGAAGCTGCCCGCCACCATAGCACTGGTCAGCAGCGGCGCGATCGCGGGGAGCTACACCATTCCCGCTGGCATCACCCTGCTGATCCCCTTTGACGAGGCCAAGACCTGCTATACCAGTACCCCGGCGTCCACCACCTCCCAAGCGGGCGCCAAGGTATTCCGGACGCTGACCATGAGCGAGGGCGCCTCTCTTACCGTCAATGGCGCCATCAGCGTCGGCGGCCAGTACTTTGCAGCCGCCGGTAACGGACAGGGCCGCATCGTCGGGCCCTATGGCTACATCAAAATGGAGTCCGGCAGCGCCATCGACGTGCAGTCCGGCGCAAGCCTGTACGCATGGGGCTTCATCTCCGGCAGCGGCTCTGTCACCGTACAGTCCGGCGGCTCCGTCTATGAGTGGTACCAGATCCTGGACTTCCGGGGCGGCACGAAAACAAGCCAAATGGGAAGTAAGGTGTTCCCCTTTAACCAGTATGCCGTGCAGAATGTGGAGGTGCCTCTGACCCTGCACGCCGGCGCCAGCGAGACCGTATATACCGGCGTGAATGCCATGGGCGGCATCAAGCCCACCTCCATCCCCTTTATCGGCGACAAGGGAATGTTCAAGCTGACCTCCGGCAGTCTGACCAAGGCGTATGACGGCGCCACTGACCGTATCCACTATACCATCGACGGTGTGGCGGAGGTCAACAGCCTGAACCTGACCTTGGCTGGCATAGAAGTCAGCTCGGCGGACTATGTTCTGCCGCTGACCAACAACATGACCATCAATCTGGCAGAGGGCGGCAAGCTGACCATCAACCAGACGGCGGCGCTGCTGCCCGGCGTGGAGGTATCCATCGCCAAGGACGCCGAGCTGGTGGTGTCCAGCGGCAAGAGCATCTACATTTACGATGTGGACGAGTGGGGCGGCTACTGCGGCGGTTATAGCCAACAGTTCATCCCAGTGGTCTATGCCCCCGGACGGACAGGCTCCCGTGCGCCTCTGGCGGATGTGAAGGTGGACGTCAACGGTACGCTGACCGCCATCGGCGGCATCTACACCACGCAAAGCGGTGCGGATATCTGCTCCAGCGAGGGTACCGGCGTCTACAGCCAGCAGGGCGCTCCCGGTAAGGAGACCAAGACGTATCAGTACGACGGCGGCCCGACCAAGCACGACATCCCCATCACACCCGCAAAGCTGCACAACGCCGACGGCACCTACTTTGAGACTGCGAAGGCTCAGACCGGCAATACCATCGACTATGTCCGAGGCACATGGGGCGGAAAGCCTTGCGCGCATGAGAGTAAGGAGCTTCGCGGCGCGAAGGATGCCACCTGCACCACGACCGGCTATACTGGCGACACCTACTGCAAGGATTGTAACGAAAAGATCGCAGACGGCAAGGTCATTCCCGCGCTTGGCCACGCTTGGGACAATGGTGTGATCACGACCGCTCCGACTTGTGAAAACGCCGGTGTCAAGACGTTTACCTGCACGCGCTGCAATGAGACAAAAACAGAGGCCATCAGCGCGACCGGCCACACGCCTGTTCAGATCCCCGAAAAACCGGCCACCTGCACCGAGCCCGGCCATAAGGCCGGCACGAAGTGCTCTGTTTGCGGTGCGGTCCTTTCCGGCTTGGAAGAAATCCCTGCCAAGGGGCACGCCGTGGTCGTTGACCCGGCAGTCGAGCCGACCTGCACCGAGCCCGGTAAGACGGAGGGCAAGCACTGCTCCGTCTGCAACGAGGTACTCGTTGCGCAAAAGGAAATTCCTGCAAAGGGACATCATCCAGTCGTCCGTGATGCTAAGGATGCTACCCTCGCAGAGGACGGCTATACCGGTGATACTTATTGCGATGTTTGCGGTGAGCTTCTGCAAAAGGGCGAGGTCATTCCCAAAACTGGCGCTGTGATCACTTGGATCGTTGACGGCGTGCAAACTACTGAGGTGTATCGGAAGGGGACGACCCCGACATTCAAGGGTGCACTCGAAAAGTCCGAGACCGCGCGCTATCGTTATGAGTTTGCCGGTTGGGACAAAGAGCTTGTTCCGGTCACGGACAACGCGACTTATACAGCGAAGTTTAACCAGATAGGCAAAAACGGTCTGTGTGTCGAGGGCGAGGATACGTACTGGATCGCCAATGGTGAGAATGTCGCTTTCCCCGGCCTGATTCGTATCAACGTCGGCAGCGAGGCGCAGCCGCATTACCACTATTACTACTTTGGCGAAGACGGTAAGGCGGTAAAAGACGGCAACTATAAGGTGGACAAGAATAACGACCTGCCGCTGCCGGCTTACCGGTATTGCTTTGATGCCGATGGCGTCATCATTCATGATAAAGATACATCCAAAAACGGCATTTGCCCGGGCGATGGCTCGAAGTACTACTATGTCGACGGCGTAAAGGTTGGCGAAGGTCTGATTTGTGTTGGCGGCGCTTTCTACTATGCGCGCACATCCACCGGCGAGATCGTTCGTAACTGCGATTACTGGATCTCGAAGACAAACGGTTACAAAATTGAGGCGAGGACTTACCATTTTGATCCTGACGGCAAGATGGTGATCGACGGGTTCGTGGACATCAATGGCGGTACTTACTACTTTGTTAAGGGCGAGTGCGCAAAAGGCTTGACGAAGATCGGCGAGGACTACTACTTCTTCAACGCCGGCAGCGGCATGATGTACAAGGACGCAAATATGTGGGTGCCTGTCAATGATTACGGCGTCGAGCCCGGAATGCATTACTTTGATGCAGAGGGCAGGATGACCGGCAAGTAAACAAACATGATCCGTGTGCGGGGCCTCAGACAGGCTGATCGGCCCCGCACATATTTTCGTATAACTGAAAAAGAGGAATGGTATGAGGTTTCCAAACAACGTGAGACAGTGTGACCATCGAGCAGGTGTGGAGGGGAACAGTGGAATTTAGTGTGATTGTTCCTGCCTATAATTCGATCCAATTTTTACACAGATGCATTTCTTCGGTGCGGGCACAGAGCGTAACCGACTGGGAGCTAATCGTTGTGGATGACGGTTCTACGGATGGCAGCGCGGCGCTTTTGGATGCTTACGCGAAAGAGGATCCGAGAATTCGAGTGATTCATCAGAAGAACAACGGTCAATTTTTTGCCCGAAGAAGGGGCATCGATGCTGCGCAAGGTGACTATCTTGTTTTCCTGGACAGTGATGATGCGTGGATGCCTGACTGTCTGCAGACGCTTCATGCTGTGATCAAAAATCATGCGCCGGATATGATCCTCTACACAGGACGGGTGATCCGTGAGGGGCCTGGCGGCGCGCAGATGATCGGTCATGTTTTCGAGCATGAGCAATGGCTTGCCGTTTCGCAAATGAAAGAAATGCTCATTTCCGGGGATGAATTGAATTCGCTGTGGCTGAAGGCCTTTCGGCGGGAACTGTTTTTTGGTGACGATACAGATTATTCATCTCTTGCGGGGGTGCATTGCGGTGAGGATAAGGTGCAGCTATTTTACCCCTTGACACAGGCGGCAAATATCTTATATATTCCCAATTGCCTGTACAGCTATTATTACCGCGCAGACAGCACAGTACACAGCTTTGACGTGCGGGATATTTCAAGAAAGCTCTCCCAGGAAATGTTTTCCGTGCTTTCTCTCTACATGGAGCGGTGGGGTATGAACGACCGGAGCCATCAACAGCTGCTTGCGCTGTATCAGCTCAGGATGTATCTGAGCGTATACTTTGGCGTTCGCAAAAGCTGCGCGACGGCGCGTGAACGGCAGATACTCCGCAAGTACCCGTGGGGCGGGATCGAAAAACAGTGGCGTCCATACTACAGAGAGATTCGGTGTCGGCTCAGCGTTTGCGAGCGCATCAAGCTGCTTGCTGCAGCCTTGCGGTTGTGACGGCGGCGCCGGAAATCTCGAACCGAGGAAGCGAAACATGAAACGAATTCTGATCGTTAATAACAATATGCACATCGGCGGTGTGCAAAAAGCGCTGCTGAACCTGCTGCAGACGCTGCATGCCGACTATGATATTACGCTGCTTTTGTTTTATCGCGGCGGCGCGCTGCTCAACGAAGTGCCTTCGGATGTCCGCGTGTGTGCTGCAGACGGTGCGTTTCGCTATTTTGGCATGACGAAAAACGATGTGTCGACGGTTCGAGACCGGCTGCTGCGCACGTTTTGGGCAGGTACGACGCGCGTGCTTGGAATGTCCTTTAGTACACGACTTGCCTGTTTGCTGCAAAAGCGCATACAGGGGTTTGATGCGGCGATCTCTTTTTTGCACAGCGGGGCTGCACATACGTTTTATGGCGGGTGCAATGCGTTTGTCCTCAACTGCGTGGATGCGGAAAAGAAGATCACATATCTTCACTGCGATTATGGACAGATTCGTGCCGCTTCGATGTATAATGCCGATCTCTACCAGCGGTTTGACGAGATCGTGGCGTGCTCCGACGGCTGCAGGCGCGCGTTTTTGAATGCCCATCCGCAGCTTACAGGCAAAACGTGCGTTATTCCGAATTTTCAGAATGATGCGGCGATTGTTCGCTTGGCAAAAGCGCAGCCGGTCAATTTGGACCATGGACGGCTGAATGTTCTGACTGTAGCCAGATTCGGGCGCGAAAAGGGGATCCTGCGCGCGCTGCATGCAGTGGCCGCACTGGGGGCACTGCGCGGCGGGCTGCGTTACTATCTCATCGGAGACGGTCTGGAGTATGCCGAGGCGCAAAAGGTCATAACAGAGCTGGGGCTTGACGATACAGTCGTTTTGCTTGGCGCGATGGAAAATCCATACGGCTATATGCGGGCGGCGGATGTGCTCCTGATCCCATCTTTTTCAGAGGCTGCACCGATGGTCATCCATGAGGCCGCCTTGCTTGGTACACCGATTTTAACGACCGAGACCTCATCGGCGGTCGAGATGGTGCAAGACACAGGCTTTGGCTGGGTGTGTCCGAATACGCAGGAAGGTATCACGCAGGGGCTGCGGCGACTGCTGGATGAACCGCAGATGCTGCAGACGCAGCGCGAGGCGCTTGACGGAGTCGCGTTTGATGTGACAGCGGCAAAACGTAAATTTTCGGAGTTGATCAACGGTTATGATGAAGACACAACTTGATCACGGCGGTGTTGTAAGGACGGGCATTGGCGGTGTCGGTACGCTGTTTGGCTGCCTTTTGATCGCGCTGCTGCTCTGCATTGTGCAGATCAGCGGGAGCAAGATGCTGATTGCTGCCTGCTTGGCTGCCTTTCTGGCCTTTCATTTTTGGTCATGTTTTCAAAATGACGCTATGTGCGTGCTGCTGTTTTTTCTCCCATGGAGTCCGCTTTTGCGGATGGACCGCAGCAGCATCTCGTTATTTACCATTGCCTTGCTTGTGACATGCTTGTATTATTGGCAGAGAGACGGTTTTCGCCTGTCGCTGTATCAGATCTTGGTGACGGCATTTCTCGCGGTCACGACGCTGATCGCGAAGGCGATCCAGTCAAACCCCATTCAGAATCATTATCTGTTCTTTTTCATGATGCTTCTGCTGTTTCCTTGCGTGGCAAAGGGGCTTCGCGGCGCAGCCAATTTTTCGAGACTGACATTGTTTTTTTCCTGCGGCATCATTATGGCCGCGCTTTCCGCCCGGCAGATCGCGGCGTACCCGAACATTTCTCAGTACATCAAAGTGGATTCCTATCTGAAGATCACGCGGCTTTCCGGCTATTATCGTGATCCAAACTTCTATTCTGCGCATATTACCGCCTGCCTCGCCGGCGTCCAGCTGCTTATGAGCAGGGAACGGCAGCGCAGCCGGCAGATCGTCTGGATCGGCGTTATGATGGTTCTTGTCTACTGTGGGCTGCTCTCAGCCTCGAAATCTTTCGTGGTCGTCTTGGCCTGCCTGTTTCTTGTCTGGGTTCCGGTCCTGCTCACCGGAGGTCATGTGAAAAGAGGCATCGCCATCCTTGCAGGCGTTGCGTGCGCAGCAGCGGTCATGCTTTTGTCCGCAGCGGTTCAGGACCTGCTGCGTATGGTGATGTCCCGCTTTTCGTATGCGGCCAACGTTTCGGATCTGACGACGCACCGGTCGGAAATATGGCGGATGTATCTGCATGACCTTAGCTACGATCCCGTGCTAATGCTGCTCGGTTCCGGCTTTACCAGCGTCACGCTTAGAATGAAGGCCTCGCATAATACCATCATTCAGGGCGTGTTCCAGTTTGGTCTGATCGGGCTTCCGGTGCTGTGTACGTGGCTGGTAATGACGCTCAAGCGAGCAAGCGGCAGGAGCGGTTGCCGGAAAAATGCCTTTTTGCTCATGTGTGTTGGTGTTGTGCTGCCGTGGATGGCGCTGGATATTTTGTTTTTTGATGAATTTTTCCTACTGCCTGTCTATGCAGTGATCGGCGCCGGCTATGCGGCGTCGGGTAGTGAACAGATCGACGGAAATGTTGTGAACTCTGCGGAAAGGGCGAGGTGAACGTATGCAGATCATTTATGAACTGTCCTGGCTATGGACGCTGCTGGGCATTGCGCTCGCGGCAGCGGCGGTCTGCGTGGCCGCCGCCGCGCTGATCGCGCGGGCATCGCAGAAGCGATTGGGTAAGAAAACGGCCGTGCTGATCGGCGTCGCGGCATTCGCGCTTGCCGTTGTGGTCGTCATTCTGCTTGCCCGCACGGCGATGCCGCTTTGAACGAAAGGGAGACATACCATGCCGCTGCAGATCGTCAGAAACGACATTACACATATGCAGGTCGATGCCATCGTCAACGCCGCAAACGCCTCGCTCTCAGACGGCGGCGGTGGGGTGGACGGATGCATCCACCGCGCCGCCGGTCCGGAGCTGCTGGCGGAGTGCAAAGCGCTTGGCGGCTGCGCGACTGGGCACGCGAAGCTCACGAAGGGCTATGCTCTGCCGTGCCGGTACGTCATCCACACGGTCGGGCCGCGCTGGTGCGGCGGCGCGCACGGAGAGCGAGAGCTGCTCGCTGCCTGCTACCGGTCGTCGCTTGCGCTCGCGCTGGAGCACGGCTGTGCGTCGGTCGCGTTTCCGCTCATCGCCTCCGGTGTCTACGGATTTCCGAAGGATCTGGCGCTCAGGACGGCGATCGACACTATCGGCGATTTCCTGCTTGCGCACGATATGACCGTCTACCTCGTCATTTTTGACCGCAAGGCGTATCAGATCGGCAGCAAGCTGTTTGCGGACATCGCGGCGTATATTGACGACCGCTATGTTGCAGCACATGCGGATGAGCGCGGTGCACGTCAGCGCCGCATGGAGGCGTATCCGGTCTGCGGCGCATCCGTGTGCATGCAGGCGGATGCAGCGCCGGCACCGCGCGCCGGCGGAGTGCAGCACCCAGGCACGCTCAAAGACGCACTCGAGCAGCTCGACGAGAGCTTTTCCGAGATGCTCCTGCGCAAGATCGACGAGCGCGGCATGACGGACGCGCAGTGCTACAAAAAGGCGAACATCGACCGCAAACTCTTTTCGAAGATCCGCTCGGACAAGGGTTATAAGCCTTCCAAGCCGACGGTCATCGCCTTTGCCATCGCTCTGGAGCTGCCGCTTAATGAGCTGCAGGATATGCTTCGCAAGGCGGGTTTTGCGCTCTCGCATTCGAATAAGTTTGATATCATCGTGGAGTTTTTCGTCGCGCGTGGCAACTACAACGTCTTTGAGATCAACGAGGCGCTGTTTGCGTTTGATCAGAGCCTGATCGGCGCGTGACGCAGCGTGTCCGGAAAATGTCGCCTGCCATGCGACCGGACAAAGCGCATACTGTCGTAAGATATGACTGTAAGGCAAAGCCAAGCAGTCATATTTTTTTATTCGGAGGTATGCAGCATGAAAAAGAACCTGACGGAGATCGTATTCATCCTCGACCGCAGCGGCTCTATGTCCGGCTTGGAGGCGGATACCGTCGGCGGGTTCAACGCCATGATCGCAAAGCAGAAAAAAGAGCCCGGTGAGGCGCTGATCTCGACGGTGCTCTTCGACGATGAGAGCGTTGTCATCCACGACCGCGTACCGGTGCAGAATATCGCACCGATGACAGAGCGGGATTACTATGTGCGCGGCTGCACGGCACTGCTCGATGCCATCGGCGGTGCGATCCACCACATCGGCAACGTCCACAAGTACGCAAGAACCGAGGATGTACCGGAGCACACGCTCTTTGTCATCACGACCGACGGCGTGGAAAATGCCAGCCGCCGCTATGACAGCGAGCGGGTCAAACAGATGATCGAACGGCAAAAGGCGCGTCACGGCTGGGAGTTTTTGTTCCTCGGCGCGAATATCGACGCCGTCGAGACGGCGGGGCGCTTCGGCATCGGCGCGGATCGCGCGGTCAACTACCACGCCGACCGCGCGGGCACGCAGCTCAACTATGAGGTGCTGAGTGAGGCAGTGTCCGCCGTGCGCTGCAGTGCGCCGCTGGGTGCAGCGTGGAAGGAGCGCATCGACGAGGATTTCCGTGCCAGAAAGCACGGTGGGAAACGCTGAGCCCGCTCTGCGGCGCAAAATGTATGCAGCCGCCGGATTTTTCAGGCGGCTGCACCGCTTCTTTCCGGTACACGCTTGCGCAACGGGTGCAAAGGCGGTATGATAGATACACCGATATTGAAAAACGGAGGAGAAACTATGAACATTGCTGTCATCACCGGCGCATCCGCCGGCATCGGCCGTGAGCTCGTCTACGCTGTGGACAAGGACGCGGAATATGACGAGATCTGGGTCATTGCCCGCAGAAAAGAGCGGCTGGAGGAGCTGCGCGACAAGTGTACGAATCCCATCCGCCCGATCGCGCTCGACCTCTCGGACCTGAACAGCATCGACGCGTATCAGGCCCTGCTCGAGCAGGAGCAGCCCGAGATCAAGATGCTGGTCAATGCGGCCGGCTGCGGCGTGTTCGGCCCCTTTGCCGAGGCGGACCGCAAGAAGCTGCTCGCCAGCGCACAGCTCAATTCGCTCGCGCTCACGGGCATGTGCCACGCGAGCCTGCCGTATATGCACGCCGGCAGCAATATCATCAACATGGGCTCGAACTCCGCCTGGCAGCCGGTGCCGTATCAGGCGGTTTACGGTGCGAGCAAGAGCTATGTCCTGAGCCTGTCGCGCGCGCTCGGCCGCGAGCTGCGCCCGCAGGGCATCCATGTCATGTGCGTCTGCCCCGGCTGGATCAAGACCGAGTTCCAGCAGGTCGCGCACCATGACGAATATATCCGCTATGTGGACAAGTGGTATGGCCCAGACGAGGTAGCGGCGCAGGCCATGCAGGATCTCAAGAAGAAAAAGAGCGTCTCCATTCTCGGTCACCCGGTGCGCCGTCAGGTGCGCCTGGTCAAGCTCCTGCCGGTGGACACCGTCATGGACATCTGGTGCAAACAGCAGGGCATCGAGTAAGGCACTGCGCAGGTTTACGAATGGACGGAGGGTGTGAGGCGTGAGGACAGCCAAAGCAACAGTGCTACTTGCGGTCATTTTGCTGCTTAGTATTTCTGTGTCGTTTGGTGCATGTTCTGCCGATAATGCCGATAGTGCCAATGCAGAGACAGAAGCTTCGCAGCAGGCAACAGAAGCAGTGCCTACGCCGGATGCCACGGTCGAGCCGGATACGAGTGAAGATAAGGGCGCGGGCAAGAGTAATGCAGGCTCTATGAGTGCGGATGAGCAGAGGTATGCAAGCGTTTTAAACTTATACTATCAGGCACTGGCACTGTATGCACATCAGGCGGGTACAGCCGATTGGGATCGCGACAAGTATGTGATGGAGCGCGGCTTGGCGGAATGTATTGTGAATCCATATTGGGCTTGGGAAAATTCAGATGGTCTTTTGAGTCGAATCGGTTATTCTTTCAGAGATTTAAATGGCGATGGAACGAATGAACTGCTCCTCGGCTGGATTGGCGGCGACTTTTGCCCGATGGAAGACGGATATGCATTTGCTGTTTATACAATTAAAAATGGACAGCCATTCCTTGCCTTTCAGGGACAGGAACGAAACCGATTCCTCATCGGAGACGATGGCTATGTGTATCGGAGTGGCTCTAGTGGCGCTGCGTATTTGGAATATGAAAAATATAGATTTCATCCCGAGTGGCAGTACTGTTTAGAGCCTGTCGAGCTTTTCTATTCGCAAATAGATGAGGATAATCACTTCTGGTGGGAACATGTCGTTGGTGCTGAACAAATCATGGGGCTTCAAAGGCTGGAAAGACACGAGGAGTATGTCGTGGATTCGGATTTTGCGATGGAGACGGGGAAGATTTGGACTTCGTCTGGTGTGAACTTGAGACCCAGTAATTTCTTGGTGTATGCGGCCAAGCGTGGATAAATATGTTCGGATTTTGTGCGTGTGAGCTGGGCACGGTTTTTTGACCTGCATCGCTTGACAATCCATCTTCCTTCTGGCATAACACCCTCGTTCGCTGGAGGGCGAGCTGTTCAGAGAAACGGCAGCCGGATAAGGCGCAGACTGAAATGTCTGTTCCTTGTCCGGCTTTTTTCTTTTTCGAGGAGGATGCTTTTGGACTTGCTCAGGGGCAATGTGCGCGCGGTCTACCGCAGATACTTTTTGGCGGCGTTCGGCAGCGCGCTCATCTCGTGCGTTTACGGCGTTGTGGACATGGCGATGGTCGGCCAGTATCAGGGGCCGGACGGCACGGCGGCGCTGGCGGTCGTGGCGCCGGTGTGGAACATCATCTACAGTCTCGGCCTGCTCACGGGCATCGGCGGCAGCGTCCTGCTCAGCGCAAAGCGCGGTAGCGGCGCGGCGGGACAGGCGGAGGCGAACGAGTATTTCACGACGGCCGTCCTGGCCTCCGTGCCGCTGCCGCTGAATATCTTTTCCACGTATTATTTTCAGGCGATCCTCAAGCCAGGCGCTGCGTTTTTCGTCTCCGTCGCGCGGGGGCTCGTCATCAGCGGCGCGCTGATTTTGCTGCTGCCGGCCGTGCTTTGGCCGGCCTCAATCTGGTGGGCCATGCCGGTCACGGAGCTGCTGGTCGCGTGCTGTGCCGCGGCGGCCATGCGGCGCGCGACGCGGGCGCTGCCGTCGTGCTAAAACCGTGCCTGTCTGCATACACTCCTGTTATTGGGGGTGATGTGCATGAAGCGCTGGAAGGTTTATTTGTGCGCGGCGGTGTTCCTGCTGCTGACGGCGGTGAAGATGGTCGCCCCGGCGGCGGCAACGGGCGCGCGTGAGGTGCTGCTGCCGGCCATCAATACGGACGATGACTATAAATCCGTCTTTGCCGAGATCCGCAGCGTGTTTGCGCCCACAGCGGTGCAGACGCAGGACGAACAGCTGCGGCAGTATCTGCCCGCCGTGAATGTGAACATGTCCGCCTGGACGACACCCGCGCCGGAGCCCACGCCGACACCCACGCCGGAGCCCACACCGACGCCGACGCCCGAGCCGACGCAGAGCCCGCAGCTGCAGGCTGCCTTCGCTGCGCGCGAGACGTTTCTCAACGAGCAGGCGGTCTATTCCGGCTACGCGGTACCGGCCAACGTCAGCTATGCTGTCAACGAGCTGCTGTTTGCACACGCGTCGCCGGTCGCGGGCTATACCTCGTCCGGCTTCGGCTACCGGCTGCATCCATTGGAAAACAAGGTGAAATTTCATTACGGCACAGACTTCGCAGCCAATTCCGGCACGGCGGTCTGTGCCTTTGCTGACGGCACGGTGCTTGCTGCCGGGCAGGACGACGGGTACGGCAACTATGTGAAAATCCGTCACGCCGACGGCTATACGACGCTCTATGGCCACTGCAGCAAGCTGCTCGTGCGCGCCGGGGAGACGGTCACGATGGGGCAGGAGATCGCGCTCGTCGGCGCGACCGGCAAAGCGACCGGGCCGCACCTGCACTTCGAGCTCATGCATGACGGCTATTACTACAACCCGGAGTTTTACCTCGCCGCCGTATGAAGCGCCGCCGCTTTTCGCTCGATATTCGCCCGGGCGCGGTCGCTCTGCTTGCCGGGCTGTATTTTCTGCTGCCGCTGCGCTGGTGCGCGCGGCTGGCGCTCGCCGTGACGGTGCATGAGCTTGGCCACGTTGCGGCGCTGGTGCTGTGCGGCACGGAGATCTACGGCCTGCGCATGGAGGGCTGCGGTCTGGCACTGCGCTGCGCGCCGCCGGAGGGCGCGGCGCGCACGGTCGCGGCGGCGATTTCCGGACCCGCCGCCGGTGTGGGGCTGTTTTGCATCCTGCGCGGGCTGGGATACCCGGAGGGAGCGGACCTGAGCTTGCTGTATACGTGCGTGAATCTGCTGCCGGTGCTGCCGCTCGACGGCGGCCGCGCGCTGCAGGCGGCAGCCGCGGCACTGGCGGGGGAGCATGCGGCGGAGCGGCTGCTGGACGTGCTGGGGCTGGTGCTGCCGGCCGCGCTGATGGGGCTTGGCGTGGCGCTGTTTGCGCGCGGGATGGGACTCGCACTGGGCGTATTTGGCGCGTGGCTCGCACTTTTGCAGCCGGGAATGACTTGCCAAGGGGGAAAACATGATGTAAAATACTCCTACTATCATATGTAGGAGTGTAGTATGGATCAGCG
>ERZ834722.864-NODE-864-length-32101-cov-14.815047_pt1 | contig 32101 bp, 56 predicted proteins | sample MGYA00519576_ERZ834722 | MGnify/ENA primary metagenome ERZ834722 (study PRJEB31850, sample SAMEA3708759) | human gut metagenome | biome: human gut; feature: human-associated habitat; material: faeces | place: China | collected 2014 ...
AACCGTCCGTCCACTCCCGTATTGTATATGTGGTGTTGCCCGTCCGAATTAAGCGACCATACGTATTATCTCCGAATTTTACGCTGTCTGCGACGGTGTCCTGTTGGTTATTGAACTGTCTGTGCTGCGGGGTGCGGTCATACTTTGTTTGCAGCAAATATTTCCGTAAATCGGGGCGCGTCTGGTCGGAGCGCACCGTCTCCTGCGTTCTGTACTTTACAAAAAATATATATTCATTGACTTTTATGTTATCAGCAATGCCGTTGGTAAATGCTTCACCCAATATATTTTTTATTGCATACTCTCTTTGTTGTTCTCCCTCATTTACTGCCGGCAACCTATAATTAAATCCTTGTATTTTGTTTTCACTTAAATTGTAGTAAACCGCAAATCCTTTGTTGGGAGTGGTAGTAGGCACTACATCTAAAAGCTGATATATGTTTTTCTCATATACGTATTCTGTTAAATCCCTAACAACGCCAGACGAATCACGAGCTTTTAACTCTACAAGCTCAATTATATTTTTCGATGTTTGTATTTCCGCAACGTCATTGTACACGAGGTAATCCTCGCTTGAAGATTTTGGCGCAACCCATTCCTCTATTATACCGCCGAGCTGCACCATATTTGTGACGTAGGACGAACAGGCTGCAATGTAGTCCTCTATGCTGCGCGAATTAAATACAGACACGTCATTATTAACCCCTGTTGACTGCTCCGTAATCCCCAACCTGCGCCACTCCACTACAAAGCGATTATCCCGTCCAAAGCGCACTTTCGGTATGGCGTGAATATATTTGCCTATGTCTATAAGCACTTCCCACCAATTTTTTTGGTTATAGAAGTTCTCCACAATCCGCGTGTTTCTTAATTCAAGCGCGTCGTTTTCTTCGAGGTAATACGATTGTGGAGTTTCGTCTATGGGTATCTCCGGAATTTTTCTCACAAGCTGCGTGGATAGCTGCGCTTTATTAAACAATTCATAAGCGGTCGCTTCGTTTGCACTTTCTAAAAATGTTTTGACAGGTGTTCCTGCAAAAAAATTCAAACTTGCTTGTGGATTGTTGTCTTGTATTCTGTTTTGCGCGTTATTTGACTGCCAATAAAGTGGTGTAGAAGATTTAATCAAAGCAGCCTTGTAGCGACTACTAACTCTCACACCAGAAAACTCAGTAAAAGCTATCGTATTTATTAAAATAGTATAATCATTTCCTGTTTTTGCAGTAAATTGTATTACCCGGTTTCGCCTTGCAGTGTCATATTGTGCTATACGAGCAAGCAAAATTCCAAAAGCAGGCACTTCGGGAGGAAGAATCGTAACCATTGAGGAACATAACATATTGGCACATGTCACGCCCTGCCCATAGTCATCTCTTAATTCCCAGCCTCTATCCCAATAGCCTTCAACCGGGTCGCTGCCAACGGGATTTACTTTCATATCCACAATAGTGGTAGATTTTCCTGTTGATTGCGACTTCTCTATAACTTTTACATTCAAAGAACAGTACCCCTGCAATGTGTAGGTCTTTGCATTTTCCGTCCCGTAATAAATCCTGAGCATGGGCACGGGCAGCCGTATTTCTTTTTCTCCTGTTCCTGTTGGCACTTCCTGATATTTCAGAAAATTGTCCCATTTAACGTCGGACGGCTTAACAAGTCCGTCGCCCAAATCCACCTCATACCAATCGGGGAAAACCCACTCGAATTTTTTGCCACCCGTCATGCCTCGATAGCCGTCATAAGAAGCGAACCCAAAATTTTCATTAACAGTCGAGTCTGGAACTCTGTAATCAGGACGCGCCTTTTCAGTTTTATCAATGTTAGCAGCTGTGTCCAAGTTTACATTTTTCAGCCTGTAAGTGACGGCGATGTTATCCACCAACCGCCCCTGCGCATCGACGGAAGCCTCGTCAAAATAGATATGGTGGTCGAAATAATTTGCGTCGCTTATAATAGGCTGCGTCACAATATCCTGCGCAACGCACAAATGGAAGCTCTCCCACAGCTGCGCTTCCGCGCTCCCCTTGCGTTTTTCCCAAAACTCCAAAATAAACTTGGTTTTGGGCGCAAACTCCTTTGAGAAGTTCAGCCCCGCAAGCGTCACCTCCGCCATGTCGAGAGTTTCGTCCAACTTCTCGTCCGTACTCACGCCCTGCAAGAGATGTGCGGAATAATCCGTGCCCCTGTAAAAGTTTTCTTCCTGCATGCTGTCGTAAAGATAAATTTTCGTTATAATCATAAAAAATCACCTCAATCTTCCGTTTGTCCAATCCGTTCCCGCTCTCGCCCTCTGATACTCGATTGAACTTTGCTCTTTGAAAATAGTAAAATTGTACTCGCGTTCCCGCTTGGAGTATTTGGAGAGCAGGCTCGCCCCCGACGTTATTCCCGACAGCGCGCCACCCAGTATAATCCCGACAGGACCAGCCCACGCCATTGAAACGCCGCCCATGACGACGCTGAAAGCAAGAGAGGAGCCGTCCTTTAACATCTCTATCCTCCTCTCCGTCCTGTCCTGTAACGCTTGGTCGCCGCTCTGAATCCCTATCCCCGACGCCCAATAATCTATTGCAAGGTCAGCCCCCTGCTTGACGGTGGACAATATGTGCTGCACATTCGCATTCGCTATACGCTTCGTGCGCGTATTCATGCCCGTGCCCGTTCCCAAGCCCTCGCTTTCCTCGCCGCCTGCGGCGGTAGTCTTGTCGGCGTCGGTTTCCTTTGTCCCCGCGCCCCCCGATATTCCGCCGCCGCTTTGCTTCCTCACTATAACTTCAATTCTCTGCGTCCCCTGCTGATACAGCATTTCTTCCTCTCCTTATTTACGGATTGGTCGTATACGTGACCGTAACGGTTGAGCGGCGGTATTCGTTAGGCGAACTTCCCGCGCTCGTCTGATTTTGGAATCTCTCCCAGTTCACCCTATTTAAAGGGTCGTCAATATCCGGTACGGGCGCAAACTTTACTTTCAATACCCCGCCTTCTATTTTCCAGTCAACGGCATTGTCTGTTACAGCGTCGTCGTTCCACTTGAACCCTTTCATTTGCACTAGCAGAATTTCCTCGATGACCGCATTTTCAAGCGGCGTGCCCGCCAATGTAACGTCTATCCATTCGAGCCTTTCCGCTTCGTCGGGATTTAAAGGCGAAGATTTACCGTAAGGCTCGGGCGCAACCTGCATTTGGACGGTCGTAACGTCGAACACTATGCCCGTATACGGGAAAGTGGCTGTTTCTTCGACAGGCTCGGGAACGCTTTTCACAAACATTGCGCATACGTCAATGTCGCCCGTGACGTTCACGTCCTGCCGCGTCGCCCCGAGCCGTCCGTCCGACCATTCGGAAAACTCCCAACCGTTAAGCGGGAAAGCGGTAACGGACGTTGCGTTGCCGCCGCTTACCACCGTCTGCTCCGTATTGCCCAAAATAACGCCACGCCCGCTGTCGCACACGCTGTACTTGACGCTGTACATTTGGGGAGTCGGAGGCGGCGAAATCTCCCAGCCGAGTCTGCCCCAGCCTTTGAGAGTTAAGCTCGACACGTTGAAATCACTGTTGGTTATAACTTTCTGTATGTTGTCTATCATGTCCTTGAAGACATAGCTGTGTTCCGCCGTAGTCACGCGCGCGTATACGGGAATATTCACGTCCTGCGCCTCCGACACTATTCCGTCCACCCTGTAAGCCCCGCACCGCCAGAATATATCGTTGAGCCGCTGCGTAAGCGTTTTGTTGAAGTCGAAAAAGGTAAAGGTCTTGACGACGGACAGCGTCGTCGCCAAAAATCCCGTAAGGTCGGGTCTCTCGCTCGTCGGGATTGCGTTGGACGTGAATATAGCCTGCCAGCTCTGTTTGGTTATGGGCACCGTCAAAAACTTGCTCTCGCCCACCACATTCCCCTCCGCGTCGTATTCGTCATCGCCGTCGAGAGATATTTCTATGCGTTGGTCGGAGTAGTTGAGCGCGTCGGACATGTAGCTTATTTTAAACCCCGCGCTCACCCGCACGCACTCCCCATATTGTGTAGTCGCAGGCTCTTCGTCGTACATGAGCGTGCCCAAAAGCAGATACGCGGTGACCGTGTCCCCGTATGCGTTCATTATTTGCTCGGGGTTGCCTATGTAGTTGTTGCGGATTTTGGTCACGTAATAATCCAAATTCTTAACCTTGTCGCTCTGAATAAGGAACGTAATGCGCCCAGCCTTTACCGCGTTGTCTATGTCTTGGCTGGTCGTCACCTCTTCGTCCACAAGCTCCACGAGCGCATACGCCTGAGAGAGCGAGAACTCTATGCTCCTTACCCAATCGTCAAACGCCGAATAGGGAGCCGCGCCCCCGCCCTCGTCCTTTGTTTCCACAAGCCGCTCTTTCCACGTGTAAAATTTAATGCCCAGATACTCCGCAAGGTCTACGTTCTCGCGCTCTCCGTCCTCGTTGACGAGCAGAATAGTCTCCGAATTGGGATTATCCCTGCGCGTCGCGATACTCCCGTCCGCCTGCCGTTCGGGAATATCCGTTCCGTTGAAAATCCCCTGCCAGATATTTTTTATATCCTCAGCCGTCAAAATCGTTCTTTTCATTTCGTCTCAATCTCCTACTTTATTTTTCCACATTTGCCTGAGCTGCCCGTAATCAAGCAATCTCCCGCGCTGCGGTATAGCGTCGAAATTTTCCACTCCCCACTTCTTCTTGGTCTTGGGGAAGTCGTCGCCGTACACAATGTTCTCCATTATGTCCGTCATAAGCGCCTGAATCTGCCGCTTGCTCATTCCCTCTATCTCCTGCATGGACTGCGCCCTCAGATACAGCTTCGAGCTAATCCCATACAACCGAGCGTTCTTTTCCCCCTCTTTTAACGCGTCCCTAATCATGTCGGCATTGTTGACCGTCCATTTCATTATTTGCTTCTGCGCCACCAGAGCCGCGTAAACGGCGTTTACAGCCGCGTCATGGTCTCCGACGAGTGTTCCGTCGATTATTATGGTATCTCCCGATTTAGACGGGTTTAAGGGCTTGTAGTAAGGTCTCGCCGCTTTTACCGACGTGTCGTACACAAGACGCGGGACGCTCTTGGGGCTTGTCCGCACCATCGTCTTGCCGTCCTCCCTCTCCCGCTCGCGATAGTTTATAAGCGGGATTTTCCCCGCCAGCTTTTTGTTGTTGAAGATGTCTTTGAGCGTGAATATCTGTGAAAACCGCGTCGCCATTTGCCACCTACAAAATGTTGTTCAGCGTCATGTAGTAAATGCCGAACCGCTTTGGCATTTGCTTATACGTCGCTTCGAGGTTTTCCACCGCGTAAAGACTTCCCCCAATCACGATAAGGTCGTCGGGGCGTACTTCGATGTCGTCATACGTCCGTATGTTAAGCGACGACTGCGGCGTTATAAGCCCCTTGACGTATTGAATTGTAGAGCCGTCCACGCTTCCCTTAATCATGTAATCGAAAGAGCCAACGTAGTAATACCTGTTCGTCTGATACTTCGCCACATTTCCGAAAGACGACTGCAACAGCTCGATAGTCGTGCCCGGTATTGCAAGCGTCCACTCGCTTCCCGTATACTGCCAATACGCATGGTTGTAATAAAAACAAACCTTGTCCGATTCCACGTTATATACGACGGAGCTTGCGTTCTTTCCGTCCGCTTGGACGAAAGCGTTGCCCTGCGCGTCGAACAGCCAATACTTTCCGTCCTCCGTAAGGTAGAGAACTTTTTTCGTGTAGCTGTCCTCCAACACGGTAAAACGCCTGTACAGCATGGCGCGCGGATTTTTTGTTGTGCTTCTCGGTTTCAAATACATCTTACCAATCCTTTCCAATCGGTCTGAACGGATAGCGTCCGTAGTAGTTCAAGCCGAGCTGCCGCCACGCTTTCATAGCGTTGGGGTGCATATCCCTGTCCTGCCACCTTATCACGTCCGCGCTCATGTTCTGCATGGTGTCAAGGTCTACTCCGCTTATAGCCGCAATGTCGCCGTTTGCAAGCATATACTCGCCTTGCAGGAACATGGCTTCCAAAAACTGTGTCCTGTACTCGAAAGGCGCAAAACCGCGCAGACGCCCCTTCGCTATCATGTAGTTAATCTGACTTCTGTCGCTTTTCGACGCGGAATATATCCAGCCGTAGCTTTTTATGCGCAGATAGTCCAGAAAATTTTTGACGCGGTTTGCGTCGTTGCCCTCTATTTCCTTTTCGAGGTTGTGCCCCCTGAACGTAAAATATTCGGGGTTAAGTCGGTACTGGTGAAAAAGTCCGTCGTAAACTCCCCCTATCTCCCCCTCGCGGTTGGTAAAGGGGAAGACGATGTCCTTATCGTCCATTTGGAAGAGCATTTCTTTTGTGTATTCGGGGGCTTTGTATATGTACATTATTCCGTCTCCTTTCTTTCGCTTTCCATGAACCTCGCGCTGTAACTCTCGAAACTTTCGCCTTCGCGTACAGTCCCATGCGCCGCCCTCGCCGCCACGTTAGCCTTACGCGTCTGTTCGCCCTGCGCGGTAACCGTTCCGTTCTGTCCCGCGTCGAACCTGCCCGTCTTGCCTCTTTCCGGCTTAGCCCCCGCTTCCTTAGTCGTCATGGCATAGGCGGGAGAGATAGGCGCTTTGTTTCCGTCCGCACCGCCGCTGTCAAGCTCCTGCCGTATTTTCTGCCCCTTTACAGACGTTTCTTTCGCCGTGCTCAACACTCTGCCCGTCGTTCCTATGATTCTTTTCGCGGGGATATTGTACGCGCTCGGATAAATTATATCCTGCGCCCTCACGTTGTCGTTGACGACATACGTATAGCCGTCGGTTGTTTTTCCAAGCCCGCGCCCGTCGCTTCCGTATCCCACTTTTGCAAATTTAACCATAAATCCACCTTTAAGAAACAAAGGGCGAGATTGCTCCCGCCCTCCTGTCCGTTTCCGCCGTTTTTTTCGGCTTTGTCTTTTGTTAATTGGTTGTACCGTCGTTAAATACGCCGTCGCCCAATACGCCGTTACCCGTTACCGTCTTACCGTCGATAGGAGTAAACTTAATAGCGGCGACAATCGCCTTGATGTTTTCCGCAGTCCACGCCGTGCCTCTCTTTACGACCTTTATCGTTTCGCCGCTCAGAACCTCTACGCCCACCTTCATCTTAGGCAGTATATACACGCCGCCGAAGTATGTGTTGGGATTGGCGATAAGCGAAGGACCTACGATTCCGCGACACGTGCCCGCGCCGTACACGATAAACGCGTCGATTGTGTCAAGCAATGCAAGCACCGTCGCGTTTGCGGGAACATTTCTGGGCACGTTGAGCGCGACGTACACAAATTCGCGCACCGCTCTGTTCATGAGGAAGATGTCTACGCCGTCGTACATTCCGCACAAGCCCGTAGCCGTAGTGATTCTGACGCTCGCCCCCTCTCTGAACGGATTGGCAAATCCGGTTGCGAGAATTCGCGCCGCCGCTTCGGAAGCGTTCTGCATATACTGACGCTTCATGACGCGGTTGAATTGCGTGGACACAAACGCCTGTCTCTCTTCCACAGGCACGACCAACGCGCCAATGGAAGGTATGCCGTCCGTCAATGCCGCATTCGCCGCGATGAACGCGTCCGCCGCGCTGCCCTCCACGTTTGCCGCAAGCGACGCGTCGTAGGCAAATGCCGCACCCGCGTTTGTTATGTCGTTTCCGTCCTCGTCATAGCTGTCACGGAAAAACGCTTCCCACTGTTTCGCGTATGTGATGACGTTGATTGCCATGCCCGCCGTCTTTATGAGCTGCGCCATGATGACGCTTTTCAAGTTGGCGGGATTTGCATAAATCTGAGGCGACGTTATAGCCACGCCCTCGTCGTATATCAAATCGACGGGGATTGTGTAATGTACCGACTGCGGCGCATTGCCGAAACCGCCCTCGTTCTTCTGATTGTGGAAAGTTCCGTTGTTCGCCGCGCCGAGCTGACGGAATCTGGGCGCATACGGCAGCACCCGCATTACGTCTATGTACGTTACGCTTTCGACGTCGTCCGTCTTGGTGTATGTGTCCGTGACTCCCTTCCCGTTTATGTGCTGTATTTCGGGAAAAAGGTTGTCGTAAATAAGTAATTGCGACGCGTGTTCCACGTCAAATCCGTTAATAGTTACAAAACTCAATGTTCGATTCTCCTTTGTATAAATACTTTTTTGGTTTTTACATAAATTGCTTCGAGTATTCCTCGAAACTTTCGTTAGCCGCCTTTTTGGCAGCCGTATTGTCCGCTGCGCCCGCGCCCTTCTTGACATGATTGCCGAAATCCGGATTTTCGTACTTGTCTTTGAGCGCCTTGTTCTCGTCAATGACAGCGTTCAGCTTTGCGTTCAGAGCTTCCAAACGTGCCGTAAGCATGTCCTGAGTCACAAGGTCTTCCACGCGCACGCCGTTCCCCTGCCCTTCTACCTCCAACACCTTTCCGCCTTGCGCAGGGGCGGGATTGGAGTCGGTTGTTTCGTTGCCGGGATTTGCCTTGCTTTCGCCGTCTTCTTCGCCTGCGTCGGTTTCGTCCTCGAAATTTTCCTCGCCCGCGCTCCCGTCGGCTGCCTTCTCTTTTGTGTCTTCTACCGTTTTTTCGTTCTTCTCTGCGCCTTTACCTTCATGTTCGTCTACATTTTCTTCCGACGCGGGTTGCCCCTCGCCTAATGACTTGCGAACCTCGTCTTTCTCTTCCGGCGTAAGGTTAGTCAGAGCTTTTAACAGAGCTTTTTTCAGCATTTTTCTTGTTCTCCTTAATCTTCGGGCTCTTTGAGGCTACTCCGCTGTGCGTTTTGCCCTGCCCGTTTATTATTATACCGTTTTTTTTATTTTCTTTCGGTCGTGCCGTTTTCAGCCCGACTTTTGTCCTTTTTTCTCGGCAAGCGGCGCACTCACATCTTCCGGCTCCTCCACCTTTCGCGGCGCTCTGTCGCCGTTCCACGCAAACGCAGCCTGCCTGTCCATTTCTGCCGCCGCCGCCCTCGTCTCTTTCAGGTACTCTATTTCTGCCGCCTGCTCAGCCTGAGACAGATTGCCGTACACTCCGCGTACAAACCGCTCCGCAGACATATTTCCTGCCGAAAATACGTCGCTGTACACTTTGAGCTTGTCCAAAAACGGACTTTGGTCTTCGGGGCGCAGGATTATATCCACCGAATTGCGATTGTAAAAATACATAACGTCCCTTAACAGCTCGTTTATCTCGGGCGCGTTCAAATTGATTTGCCCGTTTATCCACGTAGACGACTTTGTCCTTTCGCTTATTATTTCCGTTGCCGTTCTGGCTCCCGCCCCTTCGTTCAAAAACGTCGCTACGGACGATGCGGATATTTGCAGCTTAAACCCTATGTCCTTGTAGATGTTCTCTTTCTGCGTCCGTATATCCCCGCCGCGCAACAGAAACTGCAACGGCGTGACTTTGTCGTTGTCGTTGCCCATTGACGCGACTTTCTGATAAAACCTTTCGTTCAACGCCCTGTCGCCGTACAGCGGGTCGTCCTTGTTCCACATCTCTTCCGGCAGCAACGCCCTTGCCCGCGCAAGGTCAACCTCGTTTTTCTCAAAATACTTCATCTGGTCGTACTGGAAGTTTTCCGTGAACAGAATATCCCCTATGGGTTGACCGAACGGAGTGTTTGGTATTTGCGGGATATCGTCGGTGAACCGCATTAGATAACACCCTATCGAGTTGTGGAACGGCAGCATTATTTCTTGGTCTAAAACAATATCCGGATAATTATCCAAAATGTATTTTTTTACGTTTCGCGGCAGCTCCAACCAATATTTACGCGATACATTGCGCGTAGGCTCTTGGCGCGACGCTACTTCCGTCTGCAAATTTCCGTTTACCACGTACACCGATGAACGGACTACCGGCTTGCCCTCGTCGTTGAAATATCTTTCTTCGCATATGCCGTAATGCGTTTTCGTGCCCGACGGATTTGTGTTATGGATTGCGTCGAAAAAAACCTGCACGCTCACGACCTTTCCCGTAGCGTCTATGTCGGCAAAAAAAGTGTCGATTCTATGCGCCGACATGAACAGCTCCTTGTTGGAGCGATTCAGCTTCATAAGCGCGGTGCCCCCCGCTATTCCGAATTTATGCGCTTTTTTGAGCGCCTTATAGAACTTTGTCCGCTTTGCCCAATCAATCGCAAAATTGTAGTCGGGAGTACGCCCCGCAAAATCTACGCCGTGCGCGAAAAGCATATTGTTCAGTCCGTTTGCAAGGCTCTGTAACATACGCTGCGGCACAAGTCCGCTTCTCACGTTGTGCCAACCGTTCACCCAACCGTCGTATACCGAAAGACAACGGTTCAGATAAATGGAGTAAAACGAAAAATAATACTCCGGCGCAAGCAGGTAAAAAACATTGTTGACGTAAAAGTCAAAGTACGAGCCAAGCCCGTTAATCCCGTTCATCGAAAAGCCTACGGTATCTATGTCAAAAACTTGTTGGCTCATTTCTTACTCCCTAATTCCCTTCGTTTTCCTCTCTCGCCGCCGCTTCCTCTTTCTCCATGTTCTCCCGCACGGCGGAAAAGAACTCTACTATCTTGTCGTTCCCCGCTATCGAGAGTATGTTGAGCATTTCGTCAAGCGCGATATGCAGATGATTCAGCTGCGAAAGCATTTCGCACAGACAGTTAAGCTCCGCCCGCCTCATTTCCTTTTCGTTGTCTATGACTTTCAGAACGCAGTCACGCCCCAATTCGCTTAACACGTCAAGGTCTATCTCCGCCGCCTTTATGTCTACATTCTCTTTTGTCGCTTGTGTTTTTTCCATTTTCAGTCTCCTTTCTCTACCAAATCATTCTCCTGCAAGTACACGCGATAAAAATTCGTTATCATGTTCGCTTTTCCCACGCAGTCGAGCAGAACCTTCGTAAGCGCAAGCGTCGCGTTGAACTTTGCTATTCGCACTGCGCGTTCCTCGCTTATTTTCGTCCCCTTAATGCCCAGCCGTTTCAGGTATTCTTTTTCGGACAGCCCCGCATGCCGCGCAAACGTCTGGGATATTATGGTGTTCATCAACCCGTCGTGCTTCTCGGCTATAATCTGTTCGGGCGTCTTTTTGGGCAGCTTCGGCTTGCTTTTGCTTTTAAACGGAATTTTATCCATTCTTGCGCTCCTCTTTCGTCGTTTTCGTCTCTCTCTTCGGCATTGCCTCTTTCTCGGGCGTTGCGGGTCTGACTATGTATTTATCAAACTCCGCTTTCGTCAATCCGCATATGCCCCATTGGTCTTTGTGCCTGCATGCGTTCTTCTCGTTGTGCAATCTGCATTTTGCTCTCGTGCAACGTATCATTTCTTCTCCTTTTTTTCTACGCGGCAATTTTCAAGCCCGCTAATTTTCGTATTTCTTCAACATGCGCCGATTTGAGATAATCCCGCCGCCTTACGGGGAAAGACAGGTTGTAGCAGTTCGAGTAGTACGGAATAAGCCCGTATTCGAGCGCGTCCACCAAGTCGTTGGGTATCTTCGGGTCGAGCTTCCTGTTCTTGTACCTTTGTTTTTCAATCTCCCGCGCAAGTCTGTGCGTGTTCACGCGCCCGTCGTACAGCTTTGTGCCCTCGTTAAGAATCGTCAAAACGCCATACGCAAACGCATTTTTTATAATCCCCAAATTCATATCCTTTTTCTTGGCGGTAAACGACATAATCTTTATAAACCGCCACACCTTTTTCTTGCTTGTTCGCTTCAAGTGCCGCAGCTGCGCTATAAACGTGGCTGCTGCGCTGTCCACCGACAGATAGGTCGGCAACTGATTTGCTTCAATCCCGTACCTGTTATCCAGAAAACTCAGAAAATCGTCCAACAACTCGCATTGCTCGACCGGCGACAGCGTTCTGTTCGTTTCTTCGGGGTCGTCGTACAAAACTTCGAGCGTCTGCGTCGTACCGTCGTGAAGCACCGCAACGGGCACGCAGGCAAAAGTATCGTTTGCCGTCGCGTGGTCAACCCCTATGAACAACGTCGTTATGTATTTCTTTTCAAGCTCATACGCGCGCTTGTAGTGCTTTGACCTGTCGAATTGCGGAAACACCACGTCTGACGCGCTCGCGTTGATGTCCCCCAAAAACACGCGCCTGAACTCAGTGTAGTTCGCCGCCTTTACGCTTTCCACGTATTTCCGCGTCTGCTCGTTAAGCAGCTCCCATATGTGATAGCAGTTCGCGTATATATAACACCAATCGGGGTCTTTCCGTTTGTCGAATACATAATCCACAAACCAATGCCCCGCAGTCTCGTTGTTCCCGACTATTACCAGCTTTGCCTCCGCGTCAAGCTGTCGGATAAACGTAATGACCGATTGCTCGACCACGTTTGCGTCCTTGTTCTTCTGCGCCTCTTCATACAGCACGAGCGACAACGGATTTGGCGTGTTTATACCTCTCGACCTTTGCCCGCCCTTGCTGTCGGTTATGGGGTAAAAATACGTCCGCCCCTTCCTTGACGAGCTTGAAATATACGACTTGCTTTTCGGGATATACCACTCGCAGGATTGCGCGTCCCCCACGTCAAGCCCCGAATTGCTCAAAAACTTTTCAATCTCGTTTATTATGCTGTCCTTTATTTCCGTAGCGGTAGCCTGTAAAACAACGATGTCGCGGTCGGGGAACTTGTTTACGGTCGCCCACCACAGCCCCACGAGTATGCTTGTTTTTCCCGACAACCGCCCCGACGACAAAATAAAGTACCGATACTTGTCAAGGAACACTTCCTGATAAACGCTCGGAACGACCACCGTTGACGCGGTGATGTCGTCGCACAGCCGCCTGTACTCGTTTTCGTCTATAACGGCATAGCCTTTCTCTTTTGCAACTGTTTCGCCCATTCTTACTTCGCCGTCTCTGCCTCTTCTTCGTCCGCAACGATTACTACCTCGCCGTCCACCTCTTCCGTCTTGTCCTGCATTTCCATGAACACGGGATTGTTCCTGCTGTCTTCGACCGCGTCCTTTTTGCTTGCGTCCACAATCATGATGTTCACGTTCCCGCCCGCGCTTATCTGTCCGAGCGGCTGTAACGCGCTTATCCCCAACAGCCTGTCAAGCTCTTTTCTCGCTTTTATACGCGTGTCTACATCGCTTATGTACTCGGTCTTGGTGGTTATCTTGTCTCCGTTTTTGTACACGGTTCTTTTGACCGTCTTTATCTTCCCTTCGGCGATGTCCCTGAAAAACTGTATCTGCCTTGCAAGCTCCCCGCTCTCGTCGCCCTCTATCTTTTCCAAAACCGCCTTAGCCGTATTCTGCTCCGCAAGCGCATTTATACGCCTCGCCTCCGCACTTTCCGACTGCAAAACCTCTTTCGCCTTCCTCGCCTCTTCCAACACCCGAATAAGCTCCGCAAGTCGCGGATTGTTTCGTTCAAGGATATACGAGTTTTGCCCCGCGTTTTTCTCCGTACTGTATCCCGCAATTTTATAGCTCGCAGTCTTTCCGTTCCCGCGCCCCCTAGCGTCCACATACGCCCTCTGTCTCGGCGGCAACGCCGCATAATACGACTGCTGCTCCGGCGTAAAACACGATATCCGTTTAGGCTGCGTCCACTTCGGCTGTACCTTATTCAAAAAATCACCTTCCCCTTATCTATCTCTTTTTCCGCCGCCGCCCTATTTGCCCCCCTCGTTTATTATTATACCGCCTTCTCCGATTTCTTTCGGAAACACCCCCTCCCTTAAAATACTTATTCTCATTTTTTGAGATACCGTCCCCCTTTTAGGGGTCACGTGGAAATTTGTTCCCCCCAAATAAAAAAACCCCCCGTCGGGGGCAGGGGGTGTATTCTGTTCACTCTCAAAAGTAAATTATTTTTTCTCTGTTCATTTTTGGAGAAAGTAATATTTACAAAAGAAATTTACTTTCTCTAAGAAATATTAAAATATATTTATATATATTATTATAAATTTATATTTATTTAATTTAAAATATTATACTTTCTTGAAATAGTATTCTTTTGAGTGAAAAGAATATAAAGAGATGCATTTTCAAGGGAAAGAAAAAAGAAAATTATATCAAAAGAGATATTTTTTTAAAGGGAAAAAAGAAAGTAGTATATAGCAGGGGCGCAAGGCGGGCGGGGAAAGGCAAAAGGCAGGGAAAGCGGAAACGGGAAAAAGGACGGGCGAAGGCTTTCGCCGCTTGTATGCCATTTTAAAGGCGAAAAAAAGACGGGGGAAAATCCCCCGTTAAAGCATTAACGCCAACAGCATGCCCACCGAGGCGGCAAGCGTGGCAAAGCTAATTACGTATGACATAATCAGCGCGAAATTGTCCGTTTTCCGCTGCCGTTCCAGCTGTTGCCGCCTGCGTTCCTGTCTCGCCTCTTTTTCCCGCAATTCTCTTTCGGCCAACTCTATGCGCCGCCTTGCAATGTCGTTCCTCGCCCGAGCAAGCTCGTTTTTTTCTCTTTGCAGCTCTTGCCGCGCTTGGTCAAGCTCTATTCGCGCAAGCTCGTTTTCGTTCTCCTCCTGCTCCCTGAATATCTCGTTAAAATCTCTTGGTGATAAGTTTATCGCCATGTTCCTGCCTCCTTTTAATCTAAAAAACAAACAAGCGTTCTAATCGCTTCATCGACTGTTTCATTTACATCGCCGCCGCCTTGCTCGGCTTGCTCGTACATCTCATTGCTTAACGTGTACAGCAAGTTTAATAAATTGCACTTATCTATTAACTTCATTACCCCCGCGCCTCCTCGTGCGCCGCGTTGAAATCTTCTTCAAAGTCGGGCAAGACTTCATCTATTGCCGCGCCCAAAAAATAACATCTGATTAGCACATCGGCATTTTCCGCGCCCTTTTTAACCTCTTCGCCCATGTCCGCGCCCAGCTCTCCGCTATCACTTCGCGCACGTCATCGCATACGGCTTTAAAATAATTATAATCCATTTTTTTAATCTCCTTGCTTCATTATTTTATCAAAAAACATATATACTTCTATTAAAATGCACTTGCTTGCAACCGCCCGATTTGACCGCACTTTCGGTCATCAAGTAAACATTGACACCGTCCGCGCCTGTGTTAATAACCGCCCCCGCGCTTGAAGTGAATTGGGCGCAGTCGTCGGCGCAGCCCCATTCTATCGCTTCGTATTTGCTGTATTTTTTGTGAAAGATTTCAACCATTTCAAAACCGTCAAAAATACCGCTTTCAGCATTTTCAAAATCTTCAAACGCTTTCAGCTCCTGACTGAGGCGCGCTCCCCTCGCGTTGCCGTCAAAATTTTCCCTTGCTTTTTTTGCTTGTGCGGCTAACCCGCCGCGCCGACCGTAATACTTTGCATTTTGCTTGTTAAATTGCATTTATTTAATCTCCTTTAATTTAGTTGACTTTTTTTTCGCCCCCCGTTAGAATTAAAGGCGGCAGAGGGGCGGAGGCTTCTCCCCCCTGCGCCTATTCATTTTTGACCGCTCCCGCGTGGGGCGGTCGTTGCTTTTATTTGGCTACTTCTTTTTTAATCGCACGATACCAACTCCCTTAATCATTCGTTCTTGCCTCCCTTTTAATATTTGCGACGGTCAGGCGTTCCCCGACCTTCGCTTATTTTACCATTTTTCTGCCCCTCCGGCAAGCGTTCTACCATACAACTTTTTTATGGTGACCATAATCACAACGCACAGCGGTCACCCTACCAACATTTACCTATATAGGCAAAAAAATCACAAATTCCAAAATTTATTTTTCCGGCAATGAAAATCCCCCCTTGAAAAACGAGGGTGGGTCATTTTTTTGAGCGTCAAATATTTTCGTTTCGGAGGGGGGTATTATGCCCCCTCCTTTATTCCTGTGTAGCAACAAGGAGTTTATTTATAAGGCTATCACCGTAGCTCTTTAATGCTTCGCTAAGCTTCATTCCTTTTTCTCCTTTACTTCCTTCTCGGGCGGCTTATAACCGTCCTCGCATTCCTTTATTTCGGGATACTCATACGGTATGTAGCAATCGTTGTGCGACACAAACTCTTCGCGCGGACACATGCAGTATTCGTTGCATGAAGACAGCTCGTTACAATCGTCGCAAAAAACAACGTCTCCGCGCCACTCGCAGTCAATTAAGCAACTCTCGCAAAAGTTCTTCATTTCAGTACCTCCTTCATCGGCTCGTCAATTTTACCATTTTTTATGCCCCTTATAGCCCCGCGCAGCTCGTCCACGCTCGCGCAGTTCCCGACATTTATTCCTCGCGCAGCAGCAACCGTTCTGAGCAGCTCGGGCGACGACAGCAACGCTTTATATTTTCCGTAAGTCAAGCCGAGCGCAGCCGCTTCTCCCGTCAACTCGTCCAACGCCGTATGCGCCCTTTTTACCTGCCCGCTGTAAGCCCGTGACGCGGTCAGACTGTCCGTTATTGTTTTTTTACGCATTTTCGTCTCCTCTCTCAATTTCGGCTATTACCTCGAAAAGCGGGTAAATTTGCGCCGGGACTACCATATTGCCTAAACCTCTAAGTCTGTCCACCCTATGGGGACACCTTGTAACCACTCTACCCACGTCGGGTTCAGTTTGCCACCACCGCCCGATTGCATTTTCTTTCGCTCGTCTTCGCTTGTTATCTTCTCGTCTTCTAACTTTTTCAATTTCTTTCTGCTCCCCGAATTGCTCCACCCCGTAGCCATTGGCGTCGGGAATACCGCCATATAGCCAACCTGTTCCGCCAAATTCCCGTTTGGGTGCTTTATCCAGCGTTTCGCCAGACTTTCCAGACTGAAATTGCTCCGCATTGCGTCCGTCGCCGTCGGCGTAAGCCACAATGAACACCCGCTTTCGCTGATGAGGCGCTCCGACGTCGCAAGCTCCCCATATTCCCCATGACACGCTATACCCCAGCGCGGCAAGGTCGGCAAGTATTCGTTTGAAGTATCTCTGATTAGCTCGGGCAAACAAACCGGGCGTATTTTCACCGACGGACCAGCGCGGTTTAATCTCGCCGATACATCTTGCAACCTCTCCCCACAAGTCACGCTCGTCACCATCGCCCTTACCCTTTCCCGCAAGACTGTAAGGCTGGCAGGGAAACCCCGCCGACAACACCGTAATTGCTCCTCTGTCGATTCCGTACTCGGCAAGCCACTCATTTCCAACTGTTCGTATGTCATGTAAATTAGGCACTCCTTTGAAATTTTTTGCCAACACCTTGCTTGCGTACTCGTCCGTCTCGCATTGGGCTATCGTCCTGAACCCCGCCCACTCCGCCGCAAGGTCTATCCCGCCTATGCCACTGCACAGGCTCATGTGCGTAAGCTCCATTTTTCAAAATCCTCTCTTCGCGTTTCACGCCTTTATTTGCCGCTATTTCCGTCAAAACCGTTTTCCTCGATACATTTATCGAAAAAGACGTTTTCGCCGCTCTCATGTCCGTTTCTGCCCGCCAAACACGATTGTATGTACTTTTCCCGCACCGACCTTATTATCCCGCTCACCGTCTGCGGGCTTTTCCCAATGCGCCGCGCCACCCTGCTCTTACTGTGCCCCGCAAGCAGTCTTATGACTACCCCGCGCTCCTCCGCGTCGCAGCACTCCAATATCCGCTTGACGCGCAGCCTTGCGTCCGCCCGCCTCTCCGTCGCGTCCGCCTCCGTGCTCGGAAGCTCGCTCGTGTCCTCGTCCTGCGCTACCGTCCGCGCCCTCTCCGCCTTCTGCCGCCTCATGTACTTCACCACGTAATACTTGACGTTCGTATACGCATACGTTTCCCACTTGCCCCGCTCCGGCTCATATCTCTCCAAGCACTTACACATGTACAACATTGCCGCCTGTCTTAAATCGTTGTCATACCCTACGCCGTAGTATTTGAGAACGTCGTTCACTATCCATTGCGATTTTTCTACAAGTCCCTGTTGCTCGGCGGTCAGTCTCATGCGCTTGCGCCCTTCTCCCCTCTCGCTATATCTTCACGTCGTCAAGGTTATCAAACAGCGCGTTCAACTCTTCGCTGCTGTATTCCCTTTCCGTTCCCGTCTTTCGTGCGCACTTACCGGCGCTCTTCTCCGCGCGTCCGTTTCCGCCCGCTCTGTCCTGCTCTTTTCCCAGCCAAGTGGTCACAAACCTCATCATGCCGTTCTCCGTCTTCCTGTTGCGCGGATTCCCCAACAGCCACCCCTGCATTTTACGCAGCTCCTGCTCGATGTCCACTGCCGGGTATAGCGGCGCAAGCTCGTCCACCATGTCCTGCGTCACACTAAAATTTCGTCCGTTACACATAATGAGATTTTGCACCGTTTTTGCCGGCGTCGGCGTTTCGGACGACGCATATATATTTCTTTTATTTTCTTTTATTTTCTTTTCTTTTCTTTTGTCGCATTCTGCATACAGACTGTCTGCATTTTTGAAAAAAATGTTTACATTTTTGCCGTTTTTGTCTGCATTTTGGATAAAAGTGTATACAACGTCAAGGGCGTAGTCTTTATTAAAAACGACCTCTGTGTTTCTCTTCGTTGCGGTCAGGAACGTTTCTTGAATCCGCCTGCTTGTTAATATTCGATACTTCTCGAACATCGTCGATTCGAATACTCCACGCCTTATGCAACAAGATACTATTTCGGACAGGAGCGACCGACCCACCGCAGATAAGCAGTAATCTCGCATGAACAAGAGCTCCGTGTCTATATCCCATTTCATGTAGTAGCCGCGCGCATATATCGCTTGGTGCAGTTTTATAACTACCGCAAATCCTTCTATACCGAACTCGGCTTCTACAAATTTTACACTATCGTCCAAATCAACAGGCAACGGAAATGTTCTTAATCCATGCTTCATTTCGCGTTTGCACTCCCGATTGTGTAAATTTTTGTTTATTTTCGTCCTTTAAAAAGGCAACTCAGTGTCGTCGTCAAGCAACGGCAGCTTGTCTATTGGCGACCTCTTTTTCGACTGCCCTATGGGCTTTATTTTGTCGCCCTCTTCGTTCTCGTCTTCGCCCGGTCCCGAACCCGCAAACTCGAAGTCCTCTATGGTAAGCTCCCACACCGTGCGCTTTTTCCCGTCGCCGTCCTCGTATTGGCGGCTGTGCATTGACCCCGACGCTATTATCTGGCTTCCCTTGCCCGTGTACTTGGCAAGCATTTCCGCTTTATCTCGCCATGCCGTGCAGAGAAAAAAATCCGTCGTATAATTGCCGTCCCTGTCTTTCATTTTCGAGCGGGACGCAAGCCTGAATTTACAAAAAGTAAGCCCGCTTGCCGTTTCGCCCATTTCCACGTCGGCAGTCAGCCTGCCCAAAACAGTTATCTTATTCATTTGACGCTCCTAAGAAGACGCTTAGCGCCGCCCTGCATGGTTAGGTCGCGAGGGCTTGTCCCCGTCGCCTCTGTGTAGTTCTTTACGTCCCACAGCGTTTTAAGCCCCAACCTGCGGCACGTCTCGCAAAATCTCAAAAACTCCGTATATGTCATTTCTTTTCTCCCAATAACTCCAATACGTATTGCCCCGCTTCTTCGGGAGCACAGAACAGGAATATTACGCCGTACCGGCTTTCCATTGTCCGCATAGCCTTGCCGAGCGGCTCGCCCTTGACCAGCGTTCTCGGCTCGCCCCGCTTTGCGCCGTAGCGGAACTTCGGAGCTTCCCAATGCCGCAAGTCTTCGGGACAGGCAATCGACTTGCCGCTGCACTCGTTTTGTTGGATTAGAACGTACAATTGCGTCCCCGTCTCCTGCGCCCGTCTCAGCTCCTCCCGAAACCGCGCATGCTCCGCTCCGCATATGTTTCCGGCTATCTCTACTACGTCCTGCTTTATGTCAATGCTTACGCGCCTGTCGGTCGGCAGCGTGTAGTCGCCGACGTACACCTTATCCCGGATTATCTTCACGCCGCTTTGGCGCAAGTATTCCTCGATGTTCCTGTGCTTCCCGCGTTTCTCGCGCGTGTCCTGCACTACGTGCGTTATTTTCATGATTCAATCTTCTTTAATATCTTGGATAAGAATTCGTCGAAAAGCTCTTTAAGGTTCTTTTCTGGCTCTTTTTCGCTGGTTTTTGACGTTTCTTCTGCTTTTGCTTTTTCAAACATGTCGCTTACCGCATCCCTCGCCCTAGAAATTGCGATAGTGGGATTCCTTACTGACAGCTCGTACTCCAATAACTGCAAGTCCGTATATGTAGATAAAAGCGTTGTACGGTCGCAATCTATTAAAACTATGCGACTTGATTGCAGCATTTTTTTGTCGTTGATTGCGGCAAAAACACAGTTGGTCTCCGCGTCCATCATCACTTCGTCTGTGTCAAGGTTGACAATCTTGATTCTATATGCCATTTTCCTCTTCTCCTTTTGTCTCGTCTTGCAACCCAAAATGTATTTTTGCAAGCTCTATTAAGAGCTTATATTCTTTGCCAAAGATATTTTCCCCATGCTCCTTTTCCACTATCCCGGCAAATTCTTCAAGCGTCCCCATAAAGCAACCGCAAGTCACGGTAATACCATTATCTTCATTTCGGAACATTGTCGTAGTGGCATGTCTGGAACCAATACTAGAGCACCAAAAAATATTAGCGTTGTCGCATACCTTAGCGTCGCCGCACACCTCAGCGTTGCCGTACACCTTAGCGTTGTCGCACACCCTAGCGTTGCCGTACACCCTAGCGTTGTTGCATACCTTAGCGTCGCCGCACACCCTAGCGTTGTCGTACACCTCAGCGTTGTCGCACACCCTAGCGTTGTTGCACACCCTAGCGTCGCCGTACACCTTAGCGTCGCCGTACACCTCAGCGTCGCCGTACACCTCAGCGTTGCCGTACACCCTAGCGTTGTCGCACACCCATGCGTTGCCCATATTTGAAAGATTTTGCTTCGTTTCAACAAATCCCCCCAAGTCTCCTATTTTCACATCGGCAAACGCCCTAAGAGCACGTATGCGGTACACCTTTATCTTTTGCAACCAGCCTTCTCTCAAAGTTTCTATTTCTTTAAATTCTTCGGTCAATTCATACTTTTCGTTCACTGCTCGTCTCCTCCCGCTCTGTCGTATACTCTCACATACGCCTTTTTCTGAACGCACTTCGCGTACTTCTCGAAAAGCGCGGGCTGCTCCCGCCTCAGCTTCGTTCCGTCAACCTGAAAGCTCGTCGTCGCAGGAACATAGCTTATCTTGATTAAGCCGTTGGGCGAAGTCCACGAGTTTATGCCCTGCGCCTCGAAAGCGGCACACAACACCTCTCTCAACGCCCTCGCTTCCGCCATAGCAGCCTCTTCCTGCCGTTTAAGGGCAATCAGCTGCGCCTCGACTTTCTCCGCCCTAAGGGCTGTTTCCGCGTCTATAACGAGCAGTGGGCGCATGTAGCGTTCGCCCTTGAACTCCGCTTCCAACAGCTTCTCTATCTCGCCGTCGGGCACGCGCTCGATTTCTACAACGCTCATTTCCTGCGTTTTCTTGTCATAGTGCCAGCAGTAGAACTTTGCAGCCCCTTTCCAATTGAGCGGACGGTCGTTCACCGTCTCTTTCCCTAACTTTCGCGCCATGTAGTCCAACAGCGACACCTGCCACGACACGCTTTCCTTATTAAGCGACGTTGTCGTCTTGTGGTCGCCCATTATGGGCGTTCCGTCTTTCAGGTAGCCGAGCAGGTCGCACGTCCCCGCAATCACAAGGTCTTTCGCGTACTCATACGCAAGCATTTGCTCCGCTACCGCACAATCGAGGTTGGTTCTCGCCCATTCGGCAAATTCTTCTCCCGCCGGCGTTATAGGCTCGTAAACAACCCCGCTTACGAAGTTCTCGATGTCCTTATGGATTGTTTTCCCGTATTCCGCCGCGTCGGTCAGCGTCGCCTTATCTACGCCGTCGTAATTGGGCGACAGCCCGTGCTTAGCCAACAGCTCCGTCACGGAGATATGGGCGATGTCGCCGTTCACCGCATATGTATGGGTTTGTTTATCAAAGGTGATTATCATGACTTCCCGCCCCCTTCTTCTATTACTCTGTTCCTAAGCGATTCCGTCATTTCAAAGGCTGTTCCGAGCCTTATTTCGCCGCTCGCATACCGCGCTTCTATCTCTTTAAGCTCCTGCAATTCCGCGTCCGTCGCGCCTGATCTCTTTAAATCCCAATACGTCAAGGTTTCAGTCTCGCCCATTATGCCGTCGCCGCCTCCTCTTTCTTTTGCGCGTTCTTGACGAGCGCGGCTTCCTTTGACTTAATCACGAACTCCGCTTGCTTTGCAGTAAGGGCTTCGAGTTCGTCGACTCCGAACTGTACTTTAATGCCCGACAGCTTCACGCCAAGCTCGTTCATGCGCGCCACCTGCTCGGGAGTGCAAAGCTCTTCAATCTCGGCGGGCAAGTCCTCGCCTGCATATATATACAATCCAAGCCCGAACATCGCGATGTTCTTAACAAGGCAGCGCATTATGGTCTTGTTGATGTCAAACGCCGTTGCCGCCTCTACCGTCTTTTCATAGGCGGCGTTCCCTTTTCCGACGACGTATGTGTACGGGTGTCTTTTCATCGCCTTGTTCGCGCCGTCCATTACCGGCAGCCACATTTCATACGTCTGTCCCAACGCCGTTATGCTCGTCCAACATATATAGCCCAAGTCGTCGCCGCAGTCCATATATGGGCGTAGCTGCCCGTTCTCGTCGGGAAATTTCTTAATCTCATAGGTCGCGTCGGGGCATATACGCTTAAACTCCTGCCATGCCCACGCCCACGATAGGTAGGTCAGCCCGTTTTTGGCCTCCGTGCGGCTGTTTACGTTCATCTGAACAAGCTCGTTAAACAGCTCTTCCGATGTTTGGGGGATTGTTTTGCTCATCTTTTTTTATCTCCTTTGACGCCTCGCGCCTCTTGATTTTCTGTTACTGCTACTCCGCAAGCGTATACACCGCAAAGCTCGTAGGCTTGTTATAGCGGTTTTTCGCCGTCCTCATCGTCGTTTTTATGGCATAGCCCTTTCTCTTCAACTCCGACACCCGCGACGCAAGACGCATTACTCCCAAGTCCTTTAACGCGTCAAGCTGCGTTATTTCTCCAAAATCTTTTAAGTAGTCCAATATCATGTCGCATTGGGTAGGATTACTGTTGTTCTGCATTTCTTGTGCCTCTCGATTTTTTCTTCGAGCAGCTGCGCAAGCAGCTTGTTCGCCTCTTCCGCTCGCCCGTTCTTGTACAGCGTCATCTCGTTACGCTCGCACAGAAGCTCGATTACCACGCTTACGGAGGATTCCACAATGCCCTTACACCGACTTGCAATCCCCGTCTCGTTGTCCGTCGGGTACTTCTTGCGCAAGTCCTCGTAAAACTCCGTCATCAGCTTTGGCAGATACGTCCGCGCCGTTTCGTCGAACATTGTGGCGACCGCCTCGTTTAGCTTTATTCGCGCTTGGTCTCTCGCCCTCTTCTCCTCTTTCAGCTCCGCTATTATCTGCTCTCTGAGGGCTGCATATTCTTCTTTGCTTATCATGGGGTTTCCTCCTTTATTTATGCGTTTCGCATAATTACTTTCTCATTATATTATGCGTTTCGCATAAAGTCAACTAAAATTTATGCAATTCGCATAAAATATTCTTTATGGATTGGTTTGAAAAATTAAAAGTATTCCGTCTGGAAAGAAATTTAACCTTGAAAGAGGTCGCCGCCGCTTTATCTATTCCTCTTCAAACTTACGCCGCTTACGAACACGGCACTCGCGAACCGTCGTTTGCCATGCTTAAAGAGCTTTGCAAGTTCTTTGATGTGTCGGCGGATTATATTTTGGGGTTATCCGACGGCTATTGAGTTTAACTGTGCCTCTATTACCTCTCGTTCCGAAACTCCCAACAGCTCGGCTAACGGGATTATTTTGTCAAGCCCTATTTGCCGCGCTCCCTGCTCATAGTTATACAAAGTGGAAACCGCCACGCCTAATTTGTTTGCTACCTCTATGCAGCTCTTTCCTGCTTGCAACCGCAACTCTCTTAGCGTTGTTGCTTTGCCTGCATATTCTTCTTTGCTTATCATGGGGTTTCCTCCTTTATTTGTAACCGTTTTGGTTATTATATAGCAATTATAACCACCATTTTGGTTGTTGTCAAGACTTTTGCAACCATTTTGGTTATATTTTTTTTATGAAAGATAACATTCTTGGCAGGCGTTTAAACGAATTACGCCTTTCTAAATCACTTAAAATTAAAGATATAGCTTTGGAAATAGGGCTAAGCCCAATGGCTTATAACCACTACGAGTGGGGCGACCGCGAACCGTCCATTGATGTTTTGAATAAACTTTGCGACTATTTTGACGTTTCTTCCGATTACCTCATCGGGCGCACCGATAGTTATTGAACCGTCAATATAGCTGCTCTTACAAGCTCCTCAACCGTCACATCATACAGTTCGGAAAGCGTCGACACTTGCTCTATATTGAGCCGTCTGTCTCCGTTCTCGTACCTATACATTGCCTGAGTAGTAACAGCAAGCCTTTCGGCTACCTCCGCGCAAGTCTTCCCGGACTGCGCTCTCAATTCTTTTAGTGTCATAATCTAACTTCCTTCGAGGTAAAAAATGAAATTGCAAATGCCCCAAAAATGCCCTTATTGCGGGAAAGATTTTTCTTTTTCAAGAACTTCCCACTTTGCAAAAAACAAAAACGGAGCCATTTATTTTAGAATTGACGAACTACTTTGCAATCATTGTGGCGAAATTTCTATTGCAGTCTCCGACAAAGTAGATAATCCAAATGTTTTCGTCAATTTTTATCCCAACCAGACAAAATCCCCGCTCTTTAAAGAGATTGACGAGTTCTCCCCAGAAACTGCCAACGTATATATGCAAGTTTTATCAGCTCGGAACAACGGGCTGACTAGACTTATGGGAATAGGATTGAGAATTGCCTTAGAAACTCTTGTTACCGATTATCTCTTAAAAATTAAGAAAATGTCCGAAAGCGAGGTTTCCAAATTAACGCGAAGCAAACGCATTGCGTTATTAGAAAATTGGTACTACTTAGTCGATTACGCCAATATAGCCAGAAAATTTGGTAATGATGAAATTCATTTTTTCAAAAACACTCACATTGATTTTGAAGAGGCGCATGACGCTTTTATAAAAGTCTGTGTCGGCATTATGTTTTTGCTGCTACACGACAAAGAGCAAAAAATTGAAACGCCTCCCCACATAGACTTTAATTAACACTCCGCCACGTAGTGCCAACAGCCCTCGTTTGTGTTGCACTTGGAGGGCGGGTAGTCTTTCATGTTTATCTCCCACCTCGACGCTAAGCCCGTATACGGTAGCTTGGCGTCTACTTCCTCTTTACGCCGCTTCATCTCATCGGGCGAAAGATTGCAGCATATCCGCATTTGGCACAGCCATTCTTCCATTAGCTCTATCTTGATTTCTTTTTCTTCGTTCACGGCTTACTCCTCGTCGGCGATTTTGCAAATCTTAAATTCATACCCCAGCGCGTTCATAACCCGCTCTGCCTTGTCTACCGTCGGCATGTGCCCGTAATAAAGCCAATTCTCAATCGTCCTCACTTTTACCCCGGACGCTTTTGAAAGTTTGACGTGCGTCATTTTCGCGTTCCTGATACGCTCGATTATTAAATCCTGTATTTTCATTTCCATTTTCATTGACCTGCCACTTTTTGTGGTGCTATAATGGTTATTGCCCCGCGCCCAACAGGCGACTATGCCACCTGCTGGGCAAAATGCTTGGGGCAAAGGAGCTGATTGCATGCGAAGCAATTTTTTCTTTGCCCGTTCCGAAACGTCTCATCGGACGCGTTGTAGCTAATGGGCTAACAAGCAAAAGCGGAACCCTGAACCGCTTATAAGTACAACGCTACTTCAAGAAAAAGTGTTCTTTGAGCAACACTTCCCACAAAAATGGAAGCCCTGACACAAACCGCGAAAGGTGGAGACACCTTTCCAAGGGGCACCCCATGTTGGGCGCAGAGTAGTTTCGGTAAACAAATTAGGGCAAACCGTCGCAGCCGCTCAAAGGACTGCGGCGTTTTGTTTTAGGCGCCTGATTGACACCCACGCCCGACAATAGAACCAAAAATTATTGATTGCCCCTTTGGCTCGTAATGAGCCGCATTCAAACACATCAAGGAGGATAGTGTAATGACGAGTTTAAAAACGCTCTATTGTCGGGGGTGTGCGGCAATCCTCTGCCCGTACTTGACTTGAATTTTTGTTCGTGTTATACTACTTTGAAAAAAGCGCTTCTACCGAACTATTCAACGCTTGCGCTATTTTAATTGCGGTGCCGGCTCTCGGCTCCCTTTCGCCGCATTCGTAATACTGATATAACCTTTCGGATATTCCTGTTCGATTGGCGACTTCTTTTTGCGTTAGTTGAAGTTCTTCGCGTACTTTTTTTAATAATGTTCCCATACAAACCTCTACTTTGCTTGACACAGGAACACGCCGTTATGTTCGTCTTTTGGGGAGATTTTAACACGCCATAATGTTCGTGTCAAGCGTTTTTTTATGTTTTCAGGTGAAAGTTATGAATATTTTTTCAAGAAGATTAAGACAATGTCGCCAAGCCCAACACAAGTCACAAAAAGAAATTGCTGTGTACTTGCGAATTTCGGAACGCGCTTATCAGCATTATGAAGCTGGAACGCGTGAGCCTAATTTAGATATGCTTGTCAAAATCTCCTACTGTTTCAATGTTTCTCTCGACTACCTTTGCGGGATTACAGATGAACCGAGCCGCGTAATGTCTTTATGAATTTAATTTCCAAAATACGTGCTGAACGTAACCTGACACAAAGACAACTTGCCGAATTGGTCGGAATAACCTACCAATCATTACAGCGTTACGAAAACGGAAGCGTTATACCGTCTGCCGTAATGGCAATTCGGATTGCAAAAGTCCTAAATGTTACAGTCGAGGACTTATTCCCTTTTCCTCACACTTGACTTGCACAACTAAGTTGTTGTATTATTGGTTTTATATCTTATTTATCTTTTCTTGTACTATCATTTGGTGGTATATGCCTATTGTAATACTACCGTTTGGTGGTGTCAAGCATTTTCACGAGGTTTCTTATGAAAAATAAAATTGCCGAATACCGCCGTAAACAAGGCTTGACGCAAAGCCAACTTGCCGAAAAGTGCAGCCTTGCAAGTTATGTTGTTGTCCAGCGTTATGAACGCGAAACGCGTACACCCACAGTAGACACCGCCATTCGCATTGCACGGGCACTAAACGCTACCGTCGAGGAAATCTTCGTTGTTGACGACTAATCGCACCATAATACGTCTACGGGCGTTTTAAGGGCATTTGCAATCTTTATAGCAAGGCGAACATGCGGCAGTCTTGTTTCGTTTTCATATCTTTGGTAAACTTGCCATTTTATGCCCAGCATTTCCGCCACCTGCTTTTGCGTAAGCCCCAGTTCCTTACGCCGAGCTTTCAGTCTGTTCATTTCTTTGTCCTTACTTGACTTGCACAACTAAGTTGTTGTATTATTGGTTTTATATCTTGTTTTATCTTTTAACAATACAAATATGTATTGTTGTCCATATAGTAACACTACATATTTGTGTTGTCAACCATTTTCGAGGTGTTAAATGAAAGTATTTTTACGAGAAAGACGGAAAGAGTTAGGGCTTACTCAACTGCAAGTCGCCCAATCTTCGGGCTTAGCCGAAAGCGCATATCAGCGTTATGAACGTGGCGACGCAGAACCTCGTGTGACCGCCGCTATTCGCCTTGCGCGGGCGTTAGACACTACGGTTGACAAAATATACGACACGGACGACTAATCGCCGTACAAGTCTTCTACGGTCGTTTCAAGAGCTTTCGCGATTGATATCGCAAGACGGGCATTTGGCACATTCTCGCCGTTCTCATATCTTTGGTACGCGCTTTCGGCTATGCCGACTTTTTTTGCTACCCGCTTTTGCGTAAGTAACAGCTCCTTACGCCGAGCTTTCAGTCTGTTCATTTCTTTAATCCACTAAATCGCTTATCTTGCAGTTAAGCGCAGTCGCTATTTTAGTTAGCGTCTCGCGCGTCGGGTTGCCTATGCCGTTTTCGTAGCTCGACAACGCTTTCCTGCTCACCATCGACTTTTTAGCCAATTCGTCTTGTGTAATATGGTTTTGTTTTCTTAATTCTCTTATCTTGTTCATTTTCTTCCTGTTTTGCGTAATATTTGACGCACATCTGTCAAAATAAATGCCGTTTTTTGCGGCACGTGTTTGTTATTTCCTGCAAATGTTATTCTTTTCTTTCGTAGTCAATAATCTGGCTATCAATCTGTTTTAGGCGCGCTGCAATAGTGCTTTCTTTTGCTCTATAAAATACAAGCAGGTCTGACATACGCTTTGCCGTATCTTGCAGTGTCTGGATATCAGCCCTTATCTGCTGTATCTTAGCCAATAACCGCCCCCTCTCTTTCATTATTTTGTCAACGCTTTTTCTACGGCGGACTGTACTTTCATCTTTGAAACATTTCGCAGATGTCAAAGCAAAAATAAGCAATGCCCCCGACAATCCTACTGCAAGAACAAACGCAATCCACAGACTTATTATCTCTTCACTCATTATTTTATCAATCCCCTGTCTTTCAACGCTTTAAACATTTCTTCATTTTGCTCAGGTGATTGCACAATAAATCCTGAAACTCCCCTAAAAACAATTGAGATAATTTCCGAGAGAAGCAAAATTGTGCTCAATCCCCCAGTATAAGGGTATGAATTTATAAACTTTCGCAATAGTCTTTCCAGTTCCCGAAAATCCTCGTCATTCTTTCTGTATTTGTCCAGAAGCGCGTTAGCTTCTTTCGGAGCTGTAAACTTGTACCCGCCCACGACAAAAATTGAGTTGCCATTTTCGCCTTGCATTGGATATTCTTCTACGTTTACTACTGGTTCCTTAATCATCTGTTATAGATTTCTCCCTATCGCTGTGCCTATATTATCACGGTCGTTTTTCCCTTGTCAAGCGTTTGCGTAATATTTGACGCATTTTTTTTTATGTTTGTTTTATTTTTTGTTGGACAATATCCGTTTGTGTAATAAAATACACAAGAGAGGTTCTTGTGGAAGATAATAAAAGTAAATTTTCATACGGCAAGGTTTTAAAGAAAATTCGTTACGACCTAAAAATGAGCACACGCGATTTCGCAGAAAAAGTCGGAATCAGTTACGGCTATGTGGCTAAGCTCGAAAAGGAAACTTCCTATCCGGGCAGATTGATTCCCACTATCGATATTCTTTATCAAATATGCGACAAAACCAATTATCCTTTTCGCCAATTCCTTGAAGAAGCGGGTTATATTGCCCCCGTTCCTGCGCCCGAACCGTCCCCTCTCCAACAGATTTATGACAAGTTGGACGCAAATCGCAAAGATATTCTTATGCACACCGCAGAATTATTACTAAATCAAATGGGAGAAGTCACACAATTTCCCGATAATGATAAAATTATTGACAACATTGGGAAAATTAACTGAATTTATGCTATAATTCCCCACTACACACAGGGGGAAATGTTATGGCATACGTTAAGGATAATCTTTTAAACGACCTTTATGAAACTGTTTTAAAATTACTCAGCTCTAAAAAAGATTACGACGATTTTATTTACAAGTCGCCTTTTTCGTTCATTGCGCCTGACAGCGAAATAATTTATAGCGACGACAACCCGTTCCCGCGCAAAATGACTGTTGAGGACTTAATGGAATCGCACGTGCAAGAAGTCGTCGCCGCGCCCGCGCCTGAAACTGAGGTTAAAGAAGTTGATAATTTAGAATCTGAAAATGGGCTTTTGGCATTCACCGAAAAGGAGATTATCCAAATGCCTAAAAACATAAGAAAAACATTTCGCATTCAGGGCAACGCCGTCCATGTGCGAAAAAGGACTGACGGGAGGTATAAATGTTCCTATGAAATAAGGTACTCCAAAAAACCATACGACAAAAACCCCATATCCGTAAGTGCAACGACGTTGGAAGCGGTAAAAGCGCGGTTTATAGAAAAGCTCAACTCTTACATACCACAGAAAACTCCCGCCGCTCCCGTCATTCCGTCCACTTTCGAGGGCTTTTCCGTCTATTGGTTTGATAACTTCCACAAAAGAAAAGTTTGCGTTCGTACTTTCGACCATGACATCAAGCTGTACAAACGCCACGTAAGCAAGTATTTCGGGAAATTTAAAATCAAGGACGTTAATGCCGTCATGCTGCAAACCTTTTTAGACGGCTTTTCCGACCGCCCTAAAACGGCAAAAGACTTGTTCAATCTGCTCAATCAGATATTGACCTACGCCTTAAAACACGGCTTGATTAAGCTAAACCCGTTGGGTATGTGCATAATTAACGGCTACAACCAAAAGCACGGAACGCTAATCACAAAGGCGGAAGAAAAAAGTCTGTTTGACGCGTACAAAGGGACGGCGTGGGAACTGCCGCTTGCTATCGCCTGCTATTGCGGGCTGCGCCCCAATGAATACACCACCGCCACGATTGACGGCGATTTCATTAAGTCGCAAAACAGCAAGCACGGTAAAAATGGCGAGATTGTCTATAAGCGCATTCCCATTACGCCCATGCTGCGCCCGTACTTACAGGGCGTTACCGAATTGAAAATGCCTAACCAACGACAGCTCAACAATCGATTTAAAGCTGTGCTACCCCACCACAGACTTTACGATTTGCGCACGACCTTTCAAACGCGCTGCACAGAGTGCGGCATAAATGAAACCGTCATAGGGCTTTTCATGGGCAACTCAATAGGCAAACTCAAAGCGGCTTACACGGATTTTTCGGACGATTTCTTGCTTAAAGAGGGAGAAAAATTCAGCTATTAAATGGGCTGTACCCCAAAATTTTGAGGTTGTACCCCAAAAAATACCCCAAATTTTTCCCATTACATATTGCTCGTAAAACTACATATTGTACTTTTAAGTGTCGTCAACCACTACATATTGTGGTTTACGCCCCAACACAGGTAATGGGATTGGGTTCAAGTCCCGTCGCCTCGACCAACATAAAGTCGACTTTTTCTAATAATAGAAAATGTCGACTTTTTATTTTTTAAGAATTCAAGTCTTGAAATTTATCAAATAATAAATTAAATACAAGCCTTTGAATTTAGTCTAGCTTAAAAGTAGAGAGGGCGAAAGATGTATAAAATGCATTATACAACTGAGGATTTGGGAAATCCTGAATGTTATCAAAGAAAAAGGTTTGAATCTTATATTATAAATTTGCAGGAAATAGGTGCTCAGATTGCAACAAATTTAAAAGTTTTTATTTATTTGTGTGATGAAAAATCGAGTAGCCTGCATGTTTAGTCCATCATTTTTTAGAATTATTCGAATTAATAGTTATTCGCAATGTGTTATCTTATTAAGCGAAGTTTTCAGGAAAGACTGTAGTGATTCTTTGAATCTTCAGTCATTTTATAATTATGCGGAGCCAAATCAAAAATTTTTATTTAATAAACGCTTCTTTGAGGAAAAGATTGGAGTACCTAACAGTAAAAAAGAAATTAAAATGCCAATTTTTCAATTTCAAAAAGAAAAATATGAAAAAGTTATTTCATCGAAAGATGAATTGATAACACAACTTATTAAAGGGAGAAATAAAATTTTTGCTCATTTTGATAAAAAATATTATGCAGGAAATAGAAATATAGAAACTTTGAACATCAGCGAACTTCAATTACTTTTAGATACTTTTTCAAAATGTTATAATAATTTAGGTACTATATATGATAGAAGATACAGAAATTTTAAGTCTGATTCAGCGGATGACGTAAAGAATACTGTGAATGCTGTTGATTATTTTATAAAATATAATAAAGAATTACTGTCGATGGAGCGTAACAATAGAGTTTAAAATAATATGATATCCGTCGGATATTTTCGTTTAGGTACAATCCTCTTACTCGCTTTTAGAGAGTATTACCTGTAACCCAAAAAACACGGTCTTTTTGACTGGTGTTTTTGAAATAATCTTATTCGACTTTATTTCTCATCGGTCAAAACCCGCTCCGTCGCTTCCGTTTTTCCTTGTTCGTACTCTATGGCTTGCTCCAAGCCGAGTTTAACGTCGTCAAAAATATTCATGTTCTGTCTCCTTGTTTGCCTTTGCCGTTCACCAAACGGGAACATCCATGTTTTTCGTCGTCACCTTGACTACCTTTTCGTCTACAAGCGTCACCTTTACGCTGCGCACGATTGTT
>ERZ834722.873-NODE-873-length-31904-cov-128.313385_pt1 | contig 31904 bp, 20 predicted proteins | sample MGYA00519576_ERZ834722 | MGnify/ENA primary metagenome ERZ834722 (study PRJEB31850, sample SAMEA3708759) | human gut metagenome | biome: human gut; feature: human-associated habitat; material: faeces | place: China | collected 2014 ...
TGGCGATGCGCTTGCTGCTGTTCTTCTTGTTCTTCAGATTCACATAGCCCTGCACACTCTCTACGAAACTCTCCATTCTGTCTGGGATGCCGTAAACCTCCTGCAAGCCGTCCTTGTTGATGCGCTGACCGAAAACTACGTATGGACGGATGGCACCATCAATCTCCGGAGTCACGATACTCTGCGACATGAAACCGCCATTCATTCCCTGCTTGTCGTTCTCCCAATCAGTGGTCAAGCGGTTGATATTAAGAGGTGAGAACAATGGAATATTCTTCTGCTTCAGGAACTCAACGAAGTAATCGCCCAGTCTGCCATGCGCCATATTCACTACGGCATTCGCCTGGATACTGTCGGCATGATGACCGGCGATAAAGCTCTGCAGCTGGTTGATGCGATACACCATGAATCCCTTCTTCTCGAAAGCCTTCTCCATATCAGGAGCCGCACCCATAAAACCGGTAAGCAAGATGGTAGGAGCACCTTTCTTATATAATCCGTTCTTCGCCAGGAAGGCATTGTACTCACGGATGCTGTTGAAACCCAGTTCATCGCCCTTCTCATCTTTCGGGTCAAAATGAGTCAGGAGATAGTTTGGTCGCTCATCCACACGTTCCGGTTCTGGAGCCATGAACTTCTTTCCGTCAATAAACTTACGGATGTAAGCGAGCATACTGTGATAATTCTTCTTGCCGCCGTTCTCGATGTACTGCATCAGATAATCGGCATCGAAGTTATCCACTGATACGATATTGTTGGCTGGGTTGGTAGCAGCATGAGTCAGGGTTGGCACCTTGTAGGAAGCCTCTTCCAACTGCTTGCGCTGGTTCTCGTCAATTCGGAGTCCCATACCATTCACGATAATCATATCGTAATCATCCAGATGATCGAAATCATCGGTTGTGATTTCACTCAGTTTAATCATCGCATTGTCGTTGGCATGCGAAATCTGTCCCAGCGCAATAGCCTGATAGTTGAGGAATGCGATGCGAGTAGTACCCACCCAGGCAGAGTAAGCCTTCGCCAAACCTCCCAGAACAATCACAGCCAATAAGGCCAGGAAGATGTGTTTCTTTTTAATCTTTCTAATTTTTCCTAATCCTTTTTTCATATCTATTCCTTTTTTCGGGCTGCAAAGGTAAGACTTATTTAGAAATTGTACAATACCGAGAAATTGTGATTTTCACATTTTTTATACTTAAAAATAGGTATCAGGTTAAACGCATTAATATAGTCAGTACTAATAAATAAGTAGCGTTTTCAGACCTTTTCTTTCATTTCAGCCCTCAAAAAGAGGAATTATTCCGTCAGAACAGGCATCAAAAAGAGGAATTATTCCGAAATATGCAGAAAGAGCGTAATCACCATTACGGCAATCACGCTCTTTCTACTTATAAACATAAAACATTACGAAGATGAAAGAAAAGCTTAGCAAACCTTCTTCTTCCGCTCACAATAGCGTTCGCATTGGGCACAGATGTCATATCCCAGCATGGCACCCAAGATGAAATCCTCCTCAGGCGTAAGCTGGCACAACGGTTTGGTGATTATCATGCGGATAGCATCCAGACATTCTTTCTTACCAAAGAAGAGATTCAGACGGTCGTTGCCAACCGGCTGGATGATATAATCAATGTTCTGACGCTCTAATCTAGTTATGGCAAAAGACTCATATTTCTTGTTGAAGGTGTAGAGCACCAGGCGGCGCACGCCCTTCTTATATTCATATATATGATTCATCAGAACCTTCAAATCTACTGGTGTTGCGATTTCCTGCTGCATACTATCCGAATTTATCTGTTTTTAAACCAAGAATCAGAGAATTCCATCATTCTCCAATTCTTGAAAAATATTTTTGTAAAATTATAACGCTGGCTTGATGTCCTCGAGCCAGGCATCGATACGCTCCTCTGTCTTGTCGTCCTCGTTCACCTCGTCGAGTGCGAGTCCCAGGAACTTGTCGCCATCAATTGCCTCACTGTCATCATAGGTGTATCCGTCTGTAGAAACACCAGGCAATACGGTAGCACCAGCCTCAACGGCAGCATCATAGAGTTCCTTCATGCCGCCACAGAATGTATCAGGGTAAGACTCGCTGTCGCCACAACCAAACAGGGCCACAGTCTTGCCAGCCAAGCCGGCACTCTTCAATGTCTTCACGCCATCATACCAGTCGTCCTGCATCTCGCCGGCACCCCAGGTAGAAGTACCGAGAAGAAGATTCTCATGACTTGTGATAGTAGCGTCATCGATGTTAGCTACATCTACAGCTTCCACGCCCAACTTAGAGGCGATGGTTTCGGCAATCGACTGGCATGAGCCAGTAGAAGAGCCATAAATTACGATTGTTGTTTTCATTTGTCTATCTTACTTTTAGTTACATTTATTTTCGGGTGCAAAGATACATCCTTTTTCCATCATCTGCAATACCTAAAAATGATGGTTTCGCAGAAATACCTAAATATGGGGATAGATTTCAAATGAGGTGAGAGCAAACATCAAGAACATTGATAAACAACCAATTCTCTTGGGAGGTTGATGATTTTCAACCTCTCAAACCACAGCTTCATAGAACTTCCCTGATGTCGCTTCACATGACTATTAATGATATAATAGTCTGCCTGATACTCATCCATCAAATCAGAAAAGGCAGCCTTGATACGAGAACACTTCTCATTTATCGCATTATCAAGCGGATTCACCAGACGGTTCACGGTCTCTGTGATTTTATCCATATCTATTCTATTCCCTATCTTTTGATAAAGTTGAAGAAGTTCTTCCCGATAATCTACCAGATTCTTGAATTCAATACCTTCCGGATGGTTCAGGAAGAGCAGATAGAGTGCCTTGTGGATGGGACTGAGCTGTACTTCTTTATTACCAAACTCAGGCAGCAAGAAGCGGTAATCTTCCGTAATGACCAAAGGGCTGAGAGTTGCCCTTGCCGCCTCAATACGGAGTTGTTCCAATACGGGCACGCTGATGGCTTTCAGCAAAAGGTCTGTCCTTCCTTCTGCCAAAAGCTGGGTGGAAAGCTGCTTTACCAGAGCGGCCTTCTCCTCTACGGTCATATTTCTTGTCTCTTCTTGCATATTGGTTGCAAAAATACAAAAAGAATGGGAAATTTCGTTTCACTCCTTGGAAAAATTATCTTTTGCAAGGCTTGCATTTATTTTTTCATAGGTAATCTGACTCTTTATATGTATCTTTGTGGGCAAAATTGAAAATTAAAATGATGAAAGAAGATTGGACACCTATAGATTTCGGACAGACAGAAGACACCACCAAGAACATCATCAAGGTGATTGGTGTGGGTGGTGGCGGATGCAATGCCGTTAAGAATATGTACTCAGAAGGTATTGTAAATGTAAGCTTTGCCGTCTGCAATACGGATAGCCAGTCGCTATCCAAATCACCAGTGCCTGTAAAAATCATGCTCGGAAAGAGCGGTTTGGGAGCAGGTGCTAACCCTGAAGTGGGAAGAAGCGAAGCACAGAATACCCAGGAAGACATCAAGCGACTCTTGGATGACGGAACCAAGATGGCATTCGTTACAGCCGGCATGGGTGGCGGTACCGGCACAGGAGCTGCACCCGTCATCGCAGGCATCGCCAAAAGCATGGGTATCTTGACGGTGGGCATCATCACCATCCCATTTTATTTTGAAAAGCGAAAGAAAATCGTCAAGGCTCTACAAGGTGTAGAAGAAATGCGCAAGAACGTGGACGCCTTGCTCATCGTCAACAACGAACGTCTTTGCGATGTTTATGCCGACTCTGAGATAACCGTAAAAGATGCATTCAAACTGGCAGACAAGGTGCTGAGCGATGCCACCAAGAGCATCTCAGAACTCATCACTGTAGAGGGTACCATCAATCTTGACTTCCGCGACATTGAGACTACCATCAAGAGCGGCGGCGGTGCTATCATGGCCATGGGTAGAGCCAGTGGCGAAGGAAGAGTACAGAATGCCATCAAGAATGCCCTGGACTCTCCTCTACTCTATGGCAGCGACATCAGTAATGCCCAGCGCATACTCTTCAATATCTATACTTCCAGCAAACACCCTATCTTTGTTCGGGAAATGAGAGAAATTGATGCCTTCTTTGATGATTTGAATCCAGACATCAAGGTTATCTGGGGTCTCTCTGATGATGACAGTTTGGACGAGGATGCCAAAGTCACCATTCTTGCCACAGGTCTCAACAATGAGTTGTCCGAGGATGTACAAGAAAGTTCCTCTACATCAAAGGATGAAGAAGACTATCAAAGAATCATCGACAAGCTCTATCATCCTATTCGAGACAACTTCCAGACGCATTCAGATAAAACTGAGCAAAAGCAAGAACCAGAACCTGCAGATGACAATGACTATGATGATACAAAGAAGGTCGCCATGATTGCAGCTCAAGAAGGAGAGTCAGAAGAAGGGGCAACTAATGTTTTGGAGGAGAACAACCCTCATAGCGCAGAAGATTCAGGAAAAGTTTCTGTAGAATCGCCAGTTACCAAGCCAAAGCCATTAACTTTGGGCAAAAAGATAAAAAACGGGCTTATAAAAATTGCAAAAGACTTGGATATCATCTCTTACGATGATGAGAACTACAAGTAGCTTCTTGGGACGAAGCTTCAAACCAAGAAGATGATTACGACAGGCATTGAAATCCCCACCGCTTAGGATTAATTCCAGCGATGGGGATTTTTTGGTTCATTCATGCAAAAATATTAATTTCAGTGAATGGTTTCCGCATTTCGGAAATCATTAAAAGAGATTAAGTTATATTATGTTTAAGGATTCCGTATTTCAGAATTTATTTCGAACTATTAACTTAAGGAGTCTATAGGAAAAACAGAACGCCATAAAAACATCCATTCCAATCTGATTAAAACTTACCTATCATCTAAACGAGAGTAACCTGAAAAAGTTAAGAAAAGATGGTCACAAGAAGCTATCATTTACACAGAATATGTTTAACCATGTAACCTCCATGCTGGTTGCAACTTTTTATCCCCTGTTTCATATATCCCAATTTTAAGGAGAGAGGGGTTTACTTTGCAAAATTACGATAAACGTAAACCTGCAAGTACCGCCTAAAGGCTATTTCTGTATTTTTTGTCTAAGCAGCCGATGGCTACCGAAAAAAATACAGAAATTCCTTGCACCTTGTTTACTCTTATTTATCGTATTGACCTGCACGTAAAAAGTCTATCACCTTTAAAACTTCGGGATTTGGGGAGAGGGAATAATATTTTTAAATTACTAGTTGCAGCAGGTCTGTCGTGGGTTCACACGGAAAACGAGTATTCATATGATGTTACTTTTTGTTCTTGGCGTTTCAGTTCTTGCAGTTGTTACAGCTTACTCTCCTGAGGAATGGAAAGACATAATAGGTAGAGTTAATGAATGATTTTCTTTTCAAAAGCCGGATTTTATCATAGAATCTGGCTTTTTTGTGTTATTTCTCAAGACTTCACGATTTTTTGTATTTTTGTGACAGTATCGGCGAATCGGTACCATCATAGCACTGCATTCGGTACCATCGTATCACTTGAAGCGGAACCATCATAGCGCACCAATCGGTACCAAAAGGATGTTAAGTTCTGCTCATGTAAAATAATAACCGCCTATCTTTGCTGAAGAATTTTAAAGTCTGTATAGATATGGTACAAAGTAATGTAAACATGAGCAAATTAAAACGTTCATTTGGAAGGCTTTCTTGTAGTCTATTTCCAAATTGTCCATATTATAAAAACTGTATTAAACTATTATTATAGCCTAACACAGTTTATTATATACTCTCAAAAACGAGTCGACCTCATGAACAAATCGACTCGTTAAACCCTTTTTGTACTTTGAACAGACCAGTTTACTAGCGAGCGGGAAACTATTACTGAATACTGAAATATTTTTTCAATTCGTCAATTGCTTTGTCTATTCTATCTTGATTCTTTCCCACCAAAACATGACGTTCGCCTATACAATCAATTATAGTGAAACCATCACTTGTAAAATAAAGCACATTATTACCCTTATACGTTATCCATGCCTTGTCACTGTATCTACTGGTATAGTCTAGGTCATTATATAAATCCGGATAATTGTGCCTAAAATATTGTGCAACGACACATGCGTATGGGTCTGTATGATATGCATTTAATGGACGAGAATTATATTGGGAAATTGTAATCACGTCAAATTCATTAGCGTAGGCGAAGAAATGTAGACCACTTTTTCCATCGTCCATACGCCACCAAACAGAACTCTCTGCGAAATCTCTATATTTAATGATATAATAAGCAAAGCTGTACTCTCTTTTACTTACCAACTCGCATAATTTTGTATCTATTAATTTCGATATATCTGGAGTAGATGCATAGTCTTTTGCTATTTCTGTCAATATGGGTTTAAGCGCTTTGGCTGTAGCTGCATGACGGAACAATGTATCCCATCGCTCTCCATTTCCAAAGAAATGACGTGTACCATGTGCGCACCAACCCCAATCAGCTCCAGTAAAACCATATGCCACAAGAAGGCGCATTTTCTCAATATTTGACGCACTCCTAAACGCCATGAAGAAATCTATTGCTAAATTTGGATTGGCTAAGTCAAATGCCTTTAAATATCCATGCAGATAGCCAGAATTTTCCATTAAGATAAACACATCATCTTCTAATGCTGCTTTAAGATCTGCAGGTGCTTTAATAAATGCGCCAGCGTCTGACAAGTATGATGACAAGTCATTAAGACGCACATTAGAGTGCATCTTCATATCTACAGTCAAACGCTGATTTTTATCCTCAAGGTAGTTTCGGCACCAACGCACATAGCGGCGCAGATTTTCATCGACACAATCTACTTTGTTTTGCTTACAGTATTTTAATAGCAAAAATAGCAGAACCTGGTTGTCAACCGAGCACTTATTTGCTATCACCATTCTGAAAATATCTGCATCTGGCTCATCAGAGAGAAATAATTTTGTTTTGGATTTTGCTATTGCCTCGTCCTTTGTATCCAAGTAAAACAACTCTTCAAAAAACGATTTGATGTTTCCGATGCCAGCAAAGAAGTCTAAAGTCCAAAAAATAAACTTCACAACATCCGAGTTACTCAAAAGATCTTTCTCTTGTTTTTCATCATATGCCACCTCTGAATCAGCAGTTATCTCATAGTAACACAGCTTCAGAATGTAATTGTAATAGTTGGTAAACAAACTATCAATCAATGGTCCCTCCAAAGGATTTGCTTCTTGTTCATCCTGAGACATTTGGCTGAATTTCACAAATCTTTCCTTATAGTCAGTTTTTGCGTAATTCCAAAAGAGATCCGTCCATTCATGTTCAATACTATGAGCGAAGTAATCTTTCAGACTTTTAGCATAGTCTTTTCTCTTTTCATCGCTCCACTCGTAGCAGGTAAAACTATATTTGTTCTCCAACAATTGAATGAACCTAGCCTTCCAGTTTTCAAACACAGTAAGCTGCTTTCCACGCCCATTCATCTTGACATATAAGGAATCTGTAAGCTTAAATTTGCCCATATCCAACTGGTCAAAATTGACGCATTTTGTTTCTAATAAGTACGACAACATATCATGCAAATCCACCCCTTTTGCAAGTACACCATTTACCTTATTATTGAGTGAATCAAGGAGCTCAAGCATTGACACGACACTTGGGTCTAGCAACCAACTATCAGAAAACCAAGGCTGTTCCTTGATTACTCGTGATACCAGCTCTTTTCCGTCAATCTCCTTTAACAATTTTAACTTTGTGCAAAAAGCACTCGAACTCAATCTTGTTTCATATTCAAACTTATGTTCTTCCCACACCTTGACTCCTGCTATCTGCATTGTAGATTCTTTGTCATTATGCATGTTTCTAGCAATCAAATACCAGTGTAGTAGAAAAAGAGTTGTAAGACGTTGCTGCCCATCCAGCGGAAGGAAACGTCCACCTTTGGTTGAACCGTATATGAAGTCAAGATTACATGGCTTTGAGACGTCTGTTATTGCCATCAATAAAGAATCTAAGAATTCGTCTCTTTTAGACGAATAAAAAGAACTCCCCTGTACATAGTCTCTCTGTATCATAGGTATACAGATGTTGTGCATACCAAGAAAATCGATGAAATTAGAATTTATATCACTCATTGCTATTTTTTGTTTCTTTTACAAAATAATTATACGCTTCTTCGATTTTATCAAAGTAATGTTTCCGATCTTGTTCAGACCACAGTTTCATTCCTTGCACTTGTGGAGAAAGTGATTTGTTGAAAACATATCTCGTACCAAGTGGTACATATGTTTTACCGAGCGATTCTCTGTCTTTCAAAATGTTACGCTTTCGATCTATAACATTATTGCCAAGAGCGGCATTCGTGTCCTTATCAACAAGTGCCATATTATACAATGTATGCATATGTCCTTCAGTCATTCCTGCCTCTTTGTCGTGTTCCTTGTCAATTTCGTCCACAAGTCGTTGAATTTCCAATTTCTTATCATTGAAGTCGCGCCCATCAGCGAACACCTTTTCCAGCGTTGCTAATATCAATTCTGCAGATTCAAGTGGACTGTCTTTCAGGCGTTTTTGTTCATCTTCTATCCACTTTTCTATGTCCTCCTGTTTTATTTGTCCCTCCTTAAATGATAAGTTTTGAGGATGGATGTGCTCAAGACTGGTCACATTAAACTTTTTGAAGCTATAAAAATCAAAAGGCTCCTTGGTTGAGGATTTCATATGCTGATATACATTGAAGGCTGTCAGTATCTTTCTAAGCGCAGTGTCATCTTCTCCATATTGTATATCAGAAAGACTTCTTTTTTCATCCTCACCTGCATCTACTCTTATCTCTTTACCAATCTCAAATTCCAACCACTCTTTGAATTTACTCTTCAATAGAGATTGATATTTATTTAGAATGGTATTCAAATTCTTCAACAAATTTGTTTTGTGAGTTTTTAACAGACTATACAGACCTAACAGATGGTATAATTCGAAATTTAGATGCCAATTCTTTATTGCATTGAAAGCATCACGCACTGACATCCAAAGTTTCTCAACTTGAATGGCATGCTTAATGTAATTTGGAATAGAATTACCATTAACCTGCGAATACCCCAACCGGAGAAGTTCATCTTCGCTAACCGGCTCTCGTAAGAATTGTTCTATAACAAAATATGTTTCACGCTGCTTATCAATAATCTTATATTTTTTTTCCTTTTGAATCTCTTTTGCCACATAGTTAAAAAGAAACTCCATTCTGCTGAGAGGCTTATAGTCATTTGGGACTAGCATAGACCATAAATTATCATCCTGCAAATTCTTTTCCATATAATCCCACTCTGTTGAAATTCGGAAAAGACGTTCTTTCATTACTTGTGCCCCGCAGGTGTCATTTGCATCAGGATAAATATCACTCTGCAACATGAGGGCTTTAATAAGTTCGGTATCTGTCAAAGAGATTTTTCCATGGTTTAGTCGAGAGAACACGTTGATTGAAGAGGATTGAAGAGTTTCATCCTCATCACTAGTAACTTGATCTGTCAGGTCATACCAAATTACTTTTACGCCTTGATTTATATGCGTCTTTGGAGCCAGGACGCTAATTACCTCCAATTTGTCTCCATCCCATTTCTCAATAACGTCTGCCGCATTCCTTAAATAATATAGGTCTATATTATCTAATGCATCAATGCTGCTGTCTGTAACCTTATTCAACAAATTATCTCTGCTCTCAAACTGCAAGTCATAGAGCAATTGATGGCTTTTATCTGTTGTGTCCCATAAGAGTTTGAAACTTTGGTCATTTAGAATCAGCCACAATGTGGTGAGACGTTGTTGACCGTCAAGAAGGTCATAAACCGTTTTCCCAGTCTCGGAAGACAATTTTATGTTTTTCTTCACAACAACAGGTTGTAAGCAATAAAACTCATCTGGCTCTTTTCCTTCTTTTAAGGCAAATTCCTGCAAATCATTGAGCAATGCTTCAATATGTTCCTTTTCCCATCTGTACCCTCTTTGGTAATTTGGAATATTGAAGTGCATTCCAAGTAATTCCTTAAAAGGCTTATCTATTAAATCCATGATATATCATTCTTAATTCCGCAACACTATAGTTTAAGTATCTTTATAATATCCTGATCAACAAAAAGTTGCCAAGTATTTTGCCATGTCTGAATTTTCACTTATCTTCGTGTTGCGTAAAGAAAACAAGCAAAACTCTGATATGACATGGCAAATATACAAATTAAATCTGAGAAACTCACTCCTTTTGGAGGAATATTTTCGGGTCATAGAGCAATTTGACTCCACATTTTCTTCTGTAATCGACTCAACCCTCGACCTAAGGTGTAGATCGTTCGGTTATCAGTACAGCGAAATCATCCCGTTCTCTCATGAGTATCTACTTCTGTGGTGGCTCATATATTGAGGATGTCACTACTCGTTTGATGAACCATCTCTCGCATCATCCGACACTTCGCACTTGTAGCTCAGACACTATCCTCAGAGCAATCAAGGAACTGAAACAAGAAAACATCGGAACACCAGCAATAACAATACCATTCGTTTCATAAGCTTAAATCATTTCATGTTAAACTTGTTTGCTTTTGAGCCTCAAAGTTACACTAATGTACTAAGATTGGCAAGCGTTTCCCTGTTTTTTGCACCTCCACAAGGCTTGTGGAGCTAAAAGATTTGCTGATTATCAGATTTTACACTATCTTTGCCCCCAAAATTTTCAAACGAACTAGAGTATGGACAGATTAGTATTATTTGTAATTGCGGTTGCGATAGCATTCGGCATCGGCTGCCTCGGCAGAAAGAGAAAGATAGGATTTGGTTGGGCATTCGGCTTATCACTCATCAATGCCATTATTGGACTGATAGCAGTATTATGCTCCAAGAAATTGGACGAAACAGAGATTGAGGTCAAAAAGGAACAGGAATGATGAAAGGATTCGGCTGGTTTTGCGTCATCCTAGGCAGTGCCTCCTTTCTAGGCGCTGCCATCAATGGCAACAGTGTGTTTGGGCCAGCATTCTGGTTAGCCCTGGGCATCTATCTCGTACATCGGGCAAAAAATCGAAAAGAAAAATAAAAAATATCACAGAATATTTGGCAATTCTTTCTATTTGTCGTATATTTGCTGCGAATATATAATTCGATAAGATTATGAATGTAATAGAAATCAATTCTGAAAATTATAAGGATTACCTACATCTTGACATTATCGCATTCTCCTTTGCAGGAGAAGGGGCGCAAGGAGAAGGGGGTGGACTTTGGATGGTGACTTCAGATGGCAAGCTATATCACACCAATTTTGCTTATACCATCAGTTGGGAACAAGCCATATTGCTTTGCCCTACCCTCCAGGCATGCGACTGCGATTTATTCCGTACCACGCCACCTGAAGGTTGGCAATCATACTATATGGGAGGTGGCAATTTCCTTATTGTTAAGGATACATATACTGAGATATTTTCTCAGTTAGACCCTTATGACCTATATGGGCAATGGAAAGATATCTTGATAGAGAAAATTAAGTAAGAAATATGGCTGGTAGAACAAGAAAAGTAAAGGCACTGAGGTTCAGGAGCTTCCCCACCCAGTGGCGTGGTTATGCGTTCTTCGTGGAGCAAGGATACAATGAGCAGTTGAATCTTTCCATCATCAACCATTTGGAAGAGATACGAAAGCTGCTGTGGAAGGAATCCATCAACTTCATCTATTTCCCTTATCTGATGCATGAGATAAGGGACGCTGCCGTATACAATTTTCCACAGATGACGAAGGGAGATTTCTCACAGACTGCCACCTCCGACATTCTTCTGCAACTTCTTGATGAAAAGAAAGATGCCGAGAATTTGCCTCCTTGCATCATGCAATACGAAAGAAGCGAGGACGGCATAGACTATGTAAATGCCTTTCCAATATCCATTCAGGAGGATGCCGACTTGATGCCACTGATGGAGAGGCTACTAGACAAGCAACTCTCCAGTGCCAAAGTATTCTGTAGTTCTGTCCCTGAATTCACCTTAGGTGATTACAAGCCACAGCTGCCAGCAGACGAAACCTTTGATGAAGATGTAAAGGAAAAAATGCAGGAGGTATATCACCAAGTGAGAGACCTACAACTTAGGGGTGTGAGCGAATGGGTGCTCAAGCAGTATCTCTTCCCTGAGAAGCAGTTGAGCCGACTGGTTATCACGGAGAAATACGACATCATCCTGCCCGATTATCATGATATGCAAATCAAGATGGAGCCATTGGTAAAAGCTGTATTCATCCTCTTCCTGCGCCATGAGGAGGGCATCGTATTCAAGAACCTTTCCGACTATCGAGAAGAGCTACACACCATCTATCTCGACATTTGCGCCAAGCAGGAAAGCCCTGTGCATCTATCTGCAGAGAAGATTCGCCAGAGCATAGATGCCTTGACCAACCCCCTCTCCAATTCCATCAATGAGAAGTGCGCCCGAGTAAGAGCCGCCTTCGTATCCCAGTTTGACGAGTCACTCGCCAAGTACTATTATATAGATGGTAAAAGAGGCGAAGCTAAGAAGATTATACTAGACAGGAAACTCTTGGAATGGAAATCTGTTGTTGTACGAGATAAAGGGTAATGGTCGAACGACATAAGGGGCAGTTGTCGTACAACCAAAAAGGATGAAATCGTACGATTTCAGACTGTTCCACTACCGTGAGACCGAGAGCAGACTCAGCCAAGGGAAGCACATCTATAGGAGACGGGAGAACAGACCAGATAAATCTGCAAGCAGAGGTTATGGAATGGCAATAAGATGTGTCAAAACAAACGTTCTTGTACTTTACAAATAATATTGTAGAAATGGGATGTATAATTGCATTGCTAGCCAACAATGTCAATTCGAGAGACGGTAGGTTACAAATTGCGCACCAACCGACCTCATATTTGTTAAAATGCAGGCGGTAAGCAAAGATTTACCATATTTTATTCTTTCGTATCAACAAGTTTCCTTATCTTTGTAGTCAAAATATGACAATTCTGAAGAAGAAAGGTCTATCGGTATTCATCTAACCTCTGAATAATTACATTGGAAGATAAAACCAAGCAGCCTTTAGCGGCTAATGCTTCATTGTATAATGGGCAACCTACTGACACCAGTTCATCGTGTCCAAGTGCAAGACTTACCCCTTGTACGCCCTCCATCTCAAAGAACAAAGGTGGGGTGTCGGTAGAGAATGTGCCTAATACAAACAGACAATGGTTTGTTCTGCGAGTTTCGTATGGGCGAAGTATCAAAGCTAAAGCGTTTGTAGAAGCTAAAGGACTTGAATGTTATGTTCCTTTGCGATATAAAGAGGTGAGGAAGCAAGGTAAGAAGCGAATCATAACAGAGCCTCTTCTCCCCTCATTTATATTTGTTCATGCCTCGGCAGAACAAGTAGAAACCTTGATTCACGGCAATAAGGTTGTGCCAAATGAAAGTAGAGCCTTGCTCAGTTACTATTTTGACCACACAATCCATCTTCAAGGCAATCCCGACCGCAATCCACCGCTCACAATCCGTGACGAAGCTATGAACAACTTTATCAAGCTTACTTCCATAAAGAATCCGCACATCATTCCCGTTACTTCTGAAAATATCAAGTATAAGTTGGGTGATGAAGTGGTTATAACGGAAGGCGAGTTTATTGGCATTCATGGTAGAGTAGCAAGGATAGCAGGACAGCAGAGGATAGTTCTGGAGTTATTCGATGGGTGTTTAGTGGCAACAGCGTATGTGCCGAAGGAGGCGATGAGGAAATGTATGGCTACGCAATCAACGATAATTTGTTAGATATGAGGAAGTCGTTAATCTCAAAAGAATAAAGATAGTTTGTACTGGTGCAGAACAAACGAACAAGTGGCTTGCCGAGTCTCTATAATGGCACAATGACCATTAGTAATACAGAATAAACAAATGTCTTAATCATAACAACAATATAATGAACAACGATACACTCCAAGAACTCTTATCCGCATATCATTCTTTACAGAAAGACTCTTTACCTGAAAAAGGTGAAGGATGGGTTAATATGGCAAATTTTGGTCCTGCTTTACTCAAAGCAGGTATAGATTACAAAGGTATGGGATATGAAAAACTCAATGAATTTATCTCCAAATCAGGCGTATTCGAAGTATATTCCGACACTTCTTGCAAAGTGCCTGTAAAATATATTAAAGAGAAAGAAACCCGAAAGGATAATTCTAAAAAGTATAGGACGGAACGTGCACAAATAACATATGCGGATTCTTATGAGGTAGTAAAGGTTAAGCGAAGATTGCGCCTTGACAATAATATGTTCATAGGGAAGTTTACACCGCAGAAGAATGAAGGGTGGTATACAATAACGGACATACGCAATACTGATTTTACAAAAATAGAGGATAGAGAGCGAGGAGTAAGGAATTTGTCGATTTCATTCAGAAGTAAGAGAAAGGAATTTAATCGTTTTGCTTATTATAAGTTCACCTGGGTATTGCTAAAAGTTGAACCTCCAAAGTTCGGTATTGATTTGTGCGAGGAAATAACGCCAATATACCCTAAGGGCATTGTGAATAGTCTTTACGAAGGTATTATGCGTTATCCTGCTGGTGCCGCGAAGAAGATTACTCGTTCGCTTGATACTCTTAAAAAGCAGTTAACCCAAAGCGGTAAAGAAGTATTCATCTACGAATTGTTGCAAAATGCAAATGATAATCCTCGCTATACTATAATTAACGACGAATATCAATCTTTGCCTGTTGATGTAGAATTTCATTTAACCAAGAACTATTTGATATTTCAACATACGGGTGAATATTTTAATCCCAAGAATATTGCAGCTATTTGCGATATAAATGATGGCGAGAAGGCAGACAATACCGAAGCCATCGGCTACAAAGGTATAGGTTTTAAGACTGTTTTCCTTGACAACGACTATGTTCTTCTCAATACTGGTAATTACACATTCAGGTTCGACAAGTCTGCTACGGATGTAATCAATACACCATGGCAGATATTGCCAATCTGGACGGAATATAATAAAATTGATAATGAAATCAAGTCTGTTTTCCGTCAGCATCCTACCGAAGAGTTCAGAGTAAAATTCGCTTTTCAACCACGAGATACGGATATTCTGATCGATGAAGACAGAGAGGATAACTACATCAATTTGTTTACCTATGTATTTGACTCGGAGCGTGTTATATTGTTTATCCCGAAAATCAAGAAGGTTAGCATCTTTATTGATGGTCAGGATGAACCGATTGTACGTGAAAAAGACAATAAAGACTGGTGTGTATCAGAATCTCTTGTAGATGATATTCCTGAGGACATTACGGATAAGATAAACGAAGTCTTGGAAAATCCAGACTCTCTTCGTTCGGATGGTTATGAGAAAATACCTGAAAAGTACATGAACTTCTGTAAGACTGCAGTAAAGTTTGCGTGCAAGAAAGCTGAAAGAAAGTTGATGCCAGTTGATGATGCCATACTTTATTGCTATCTGCCAGCAAAGCGGGCTGATTGGGGCTTCAATTTCCTAATGAACACCGATATGGTGCCCAACGGACAACGTGATGATATTGAGGATATCGAACTCAATCACGTTATTGCTCGTATTGCAGGTAAACAATTCTTTTATTGGATCAAGCAGCTTATTGAAAGCAAAAAATATGACCTTGACTCTATCTTTGCACTTATCCCAGACTTTGAAGAGTGCAAGAAGAGGCGCGTGTATAAGAAGTTTATAGAGGAGTTCCAGGAAGAATTTGAAAAGCTCATAAAAGAAGAGCCTTTTGTTCCATGCGTGGATAAGGATGGTGAACAAACCTTTGAATGCATCGACAATATTATTAACGACATGACTGGCATGACAGCAAACGGAGTCATTTCAGACGAAGACTTCATAATTCTTATGGAGTTGGGTGACTACTCTTTACCAGTTGACGAGTTAAGACAATCGGAGGCATTCATGGATTTCTTGTACAAGCATTCTCCTTCGAGCCTTGATGTAAAGGTTGATGCTGTTGTAAGGAAATGTGAGGAAACTGATTTCCAAACATGGTTGACTGTTTCCGAAAATAATACACGATTTATAAGACATTGGTTGAGTGAGGATGAACTAAACGAGTTTGCTAAGAAAAATATATTTATTGAATACAAAGGCGATTTGTTTACAGCAGGAAGTCTCTACTATGATTTTGACACGAATTGTAATGGAATAGGATTCTTGCGTAGATTTGTACCCCATCTTTGCGATGCATCAAGAGCAATTTTTGAGGAAGATGAAAAATGGAAATCATTTGCTGATAAGTATTTCCTGTCGTTCTCTGCTGCGTCTATGATTACAGATTTCATTCTATCTAACGAGGATGCTATGGCATTGCTTAACGTACCAAGCAATTCTGTCGCATTCTATCGTTATCTTGCAGTAAAGGAAGTTGATCTAAAGGCTAACAAGACTAAGGCTCCGTACATTACAGAGGGTGGTGGTGCAAGTACCGACTATACCAATTATCACTACTTCTTCAACGAAGATGCTCATGGCTTAACACGTGAGAAATGGTTAGGCGAGAATGTTATCAACGTACTATCGCATATTTATTTTGATAGCCTGGCTGATGACAAGAAGGATAACATAACTGCAATATTTGCCAACCTTGGATTCAGCGAATTTACCAAGGACTCCTTCATCACGACTGTCATAGTTGGCGATGCCGATTTCCGAGCAAAAGTAAACGCTGCCATAGAAAACAATTATGCCGCAAACAAAGCATTTGTTGAATATGTGTACGGTTGTGAAGCGCAGTTGAAGGAAAACGTTTTCAAGGATTATGTCTTGCGTTGTGTTGACATCCATAAAAATGAGGTATATCTTTGTAACGATGACGTGCGATACTTCAATCAGGATGCGTATGGTCAGAACAGCACCTATGCTGACAACATCAATCATGCTTGGTTGCAGGATAGCATGATGTATGCTCTATCGAATGAATATTTTGAAGGTCGTGAGAAGGAAGAGGTAAAGAAACTAGAATCGTTCTTGCGTCAGCAGTTTGGCGTTAAGACCTTCACAGACAAGTCGTTCTTCACAGATATTGTAATCAAGAACAAGGCGGTTATCTATGCCAGTCTTGTTGACGAGGCAACTATGCTCACATTCTTGGAATACCTGAAGCGAGACGCAGACAGACTCTTTGATGATACTATGAGTTTCAACGACATCAAGGATATGCCTTTACTTGCCTATGACGGAACCATAGTAAGAGCAAGAGAACTGAATATCCAGTATATCGAATACAACGAGGACGCAAAGATTCTGTGCGAGAAAGCATGGTGTCCGAAGACGTATGTCGTGCTCTCACAGAAATATACTGATGATTTCTCTCAGGATATGCGTCAGCTATTCAAGATTGCGAAGTTTGACATCAATACCACAACTGACATTCTTGCTCAGAACGCTAACTTGCGTCAATCGGTTAATGTTATAAACAATAACGTTGATTTCTGGCGATGGGCAAAGGTTAACCAGAAGCAAATTGCATCTGTTGATAAGTTCAAGACTATTCCGTTGCTTGACAAGAACAATGTACTTATAAATTGTGCATCGCTTTACATTTCTGATGCCTATCAGCAGGAGCAAATAGAGGGGCTGGTAACTAAGTATGTTAAGGAGGCGCAATTTGTGTCTTCGTCTTACATCGAAACCGCCAATGAGAACGAGAAGGCAGAGTGGGTGAAATTGTTCAGAAAACTCGATCTTAAGTCCAATAATAAGGATATTCTTTTCTCTGATATCTTGCCTAAGCTTTCAACTATTGAAACTGAGTCTTTGGATTCGATTGTTGCGATGATGACCAAGCACCTAAAAGACCTGAAGGATAAATGGGCAGAAAGGAAACACCAAATTATGCAGTTGAGAGTTCGCACTCAATCTGGCGAATATATGACTCTTGATCAAGCTGTAATCGTCAACGTGGATGAAGACTCTGTAAGTGAGCCATTCAAGTACATCACTCTCGCCAACGAGGTTCATCCAGATATCCTATGGGCAAACAAGGAATTGCTTCTTGCTATCTCTGAAGAGTACGGTAATCGCAATCTTATTACCACAAAGCAAATGTGGATTGACGCAAAGGTTAAGGATTATCTTGCAAAGTTTGCTGCCGATGAGAATAGCGTTGCTGGCATTCACATTCAGTTTGTACGTGAAGTTGCCAAGATACAGAGTGAGTATGACATAAATGATACACTTCGTAAGCAGATAAAGTATCTAGTTAAGTCGAATGAAACGGCATACAAGTTTGCTTATGAGTTGACACTTGGAACAGCATATTCTCCAACGTGCGACTTTGAGGCTAATGGTGTGTCTGAATTGTCGTATCTTTCTGACACTTACATTTTCGAAGGCAACAAGGATATCATCAAGCAATATTTCAAAGTGGAGAACTTGCATCAGAATATGACGCGAGAGGACTTAAAATATCTTGCTAATCGCACATTTGCTTGCTATTTCTGGTCGAAATGTTTCTCTCGTCGCTTGGTCGAATATGAATCATGGGTGGAAGATGGATGTTTCAATAACCGCGTGTGCATACCAACAGAGAATTCTGTTCAAAAGCCGGAGTTGTTGTATGCACCTCACATAGCTGGTTATGCAGTTCGTGCCAAGGTACCTCAATGGCAAGAGAAGGTTCCTTGCAAAGCTATTGTTGACTCTATTGACAATCGTGATGCTCGTGAATTATTTGAGAAGATCAACTTCTGTAAGTCTCTCTCTTTTGAAGATTGTCTTTATTACCTTGCTCGTGTTACGCATCCAAGAGAGGAAGAAACTCATTGCCGCAGTATAGTAATTAATTGGATGCTGTCTTCGCCTATTCAAGATGAGACTTTGGTTGACAGCTATCGTAAAACGCCAACTGCAGAATGGCGTAATGGTAAGGGGCAGAAGAAGCATATTACGGAACTTTATGCTATCCATCCAGATGCGACACAGGAAAGGAATATTTTCCGTGGCGATGAATTTGTTATGCAGACAAGTGCTTTCCCTTATGATACAGATTCATTTGGCAAGGTCTGCAACATGCTGAAAATAAAATGTCTGACAAGTTCTGATTTTGTGGCAACACCTATAGGCAAACAAGATGAAACAGCTGATATGGTTGCCATACTCAGACCTCGTCTGCTTATCTTGTCTGCTATCGAGAACCCAGATCGATTCCAAGAACTCTATGAACGCTATAATACAAAGCTGTCGCAGTATCATTTTGTTGTATGTGAAAAGATAGACCTCGGTTATGACACTATACATAATGATGTGGAGCGTATCTATAATGATGACACCAACCTTTATTATGTAAGCTCATGGAAGCATAATCGTACCTTTACAAAGTTCTGTAGTAGATTGAAGCGACTGGTAGGTTTTGACGTGTATGATAATGTATGTGAAGACGTTCTTGATGATAGCGTTTCTGTAGAAGCGTGCATCGAAAAGCATCTACAGCAGAGGAAGAGTCAGAAGATGACCATGGTCTGTATGATACATATGAACAGGTTGATAAAGAGGATATAGAAGACTACGATGAAACAGATGATGTAGAAGCTGGTGTTGATGAAGATGTTGATACAACGTCTTCTAATACTCATACATATAGCACGTCTCACGCTTCATCCAGCAAACCTCACAAGGATTATGATCCTGATTATAATGGATACATGGGGTCTGTTGATAAGGATAAGAATTATCAGCCTGTTGGCGACAAACCATACAAGCCTCGTACTCGTAAACACCCAAAGAACTTTACCAATGAGGAAGTTGAACGTCTTCGTTCACATGGCACTCCTCTTGAATTGGAGTCATTGCCACCGACCAAGGAGGAGATTGACCTCTTGGCTCAATGTAACATCAAGCCTGAGCAGATTGCTGACACCAACTATCTTGCTCAGTTGCGTCTGTACCAAAACCTCAGAAACGAGATGCACGCAGATCCCGAGGAAACAATGGAAGAGTTCGTGCGTAATGCGAGTGATGTAACTGTACACAAACTTAAAGATGGTAGATACATTCATACTTGTAGTGCTGCTCGTGGTGTGATGTATGCTTCTCCTTCTGTATGGAATAAGATGGTTGATGACAAGTGGAAGATTTGCGTTTATCTTGATGGACAAGGCAAAAACTTCCACTACATTAACAATGCCGAGGAATTTCTGAAACTCGTAGAAAAAGACGATGTTGTTATCAAGATTACCGGCAAGGAGAAGGTTGATGTCGTAAGGGCTCTTTATACAGGCATACTTGAAGATGCCAAAGGTACTGCATACACCTTGATTCGTGTGGCTGCTCGCACAAATATGGATGCCGTATTCGCTCACTATGTTGGTGCTATGGCAGAAACGGAAGATGGTAACGATGATTATAACGATAACGACTATTGATTATGATTGACAATATCAAACTTGCAAACTATAAGTCCTTCTTTGCAGACCAAGTAAAGGAGGCTGTCGATGAGCAACAAAAGATCAATCGCTCGCAGATGCGGAACTTATTCAAGACAGGTGAATTATCGCTTGCTTATGTTGATTCCATTCAGCATGAAACAGGCATAATTATCCTCAAATTTCCTCGTCGTATGGCTCCACGCTTGAAAGTTCTGAAGGGCGTGTGCATAATTAAGAAAGGTGCTAAGCAAGCATTAGGTGAACACGTTACGGAGTGGATCTGCCGTTGGGAGGAATTTGTTGACAATAAGGATTTTCATTCTCCGGGTTCTGACATGACTCCTATGTACTATGTTCATACTGGTGTTTCCAACTATGACTATGTTGCATGCTCTGGATTCAGTCTTAAATTGTACGATATCTTGTCAAAGGCATTGGCTGATGGCAAAAGTCTTTCACTTATCGTCCATAATCCATTTCCTCCTGTAGAGTATTTCCGCAACCTTGCCAGCTACATGGATGCATTCTCTTCAAACGAGGAATTGAACCTTGAACCAACTATAGATTATGAGGAATGGACACCCGAGGAACTTGCGTTTGATGAACAGAAGCCAACAGGCATTTCTGACACAATCATAGACACGCTCGCTAATGAACATTGTTGTATCGTACAAGGTCCTCCGGGAACTGGTAAGAGTTACACCATCGCTTCTGTGATTTCATCGTATCTTGATGCTGGCAAAACCGTCTGCGTCACCACTATGGCGAACAAGGGTCTCATCGAGTTGATAAAGCAGATGCCTTTGCAGAAATATGTGAAGGGAGGTCGTATCTGCAAGACAAATCTCTCTATTGACGAACGCAAACAGGTGTCTGGTGTAAAAGCAGCCTCTGCCGACTTGCAGGTTCCTGATGGCGAAATGCTCTGTGCGACAAACTATCAATTGTCAAGCGTTTTTAGCGAAAAGAAAATGAATCTGTATGGTTTGCCACAATATGATTTGGTAGTCATAGAAGAGGCTTCTCAAGCATTCCTTACTACTATAGTTGCATTCAAACAGTTGGGTGTGGATTGTATGATAGTAGGTGATCCTATGCAGTTGCCACCTATCTTGAAGATCAATAATCCGCAGTACAATTCTTGGAATGTATCAACGCAGGTGGAAGGCTTGAAGACGATGGCTTTAGGTTCGCAAATAAAGTCTTATCGTATTGTAACGACATTCCGTCTTACAAGTCGTTCAGCTGCTCTTACCAAGTGCTTCTATGGTAACCGCTTTGTTTCGGTAAAGAAAGAGTACCTTGATTTTGCTGACGCAAATAGTCCTCTTTTCCCATATGAAGGAGGGTGTCTGTATCATTGCACATGCGATGTAAGCAATGGAGTGTATTCCGATAAAGCGGATTCTATTATACGCAATGTAATTGGCATAATGGAGAGGTATTATCCAACACGTACTCTTGCTATTATCACTCCATTCCGTGATTCAGTGAAAGAACTTCAAAAGCGATTCTGTACATCTAACATAGAATTGGATATTACTATTGAAACAATAGACCGAATCCAGGGAATGACTGTTGACTATGCTATTCTCTATGTTCCAGGACGCAATCCAGGTTTTGCGCTTGCGGATTGCCGCTTCAATGTAGCAACAAGTCGTTCACTTAGCACAACACTTATTATCTCTGACATTCCGTTAAATGAGTTCCATACTGTTTCACCAACTGTCTTGCAATTCATTGAAAATTGCGATAGATATGACGGTGGAGTTAGAGTTATTACAAGTGACAGTTTTGAAGAAAAGCCAATTACAGGGTCAAACAAAACAGCAGTAGAACCAACTTACCCAGAAACCGCAGCTCCAACAATTGGTGTCAAAGTAGTTGGTAAGATTGATTTATCAAGGTTTGAACGCAAGAAGAAGGAACTAAGTTCTAATAAAAAGAATTTCTATATCATTGACACGAACATCTTTGTAAACTGCCCAGATATTCTTAGTAAAATCGATAAAACTTATCCAATTATTCTTTCCGCAAAGGTAACAGATGAACTTGACAAAATGAAGATAAAGTTGAATGATGAGTATAAACGTAATGCAGAAAAGGCACTTCGTAATCTTAATAATGAAACACAACATGAGGTCATCTATGAGTTTGCTGACACTTCTTTATTGCCAGATGATTTTGACAAGCGTTCACCTGATAATATGATCCTTTCTGTTGCTTTAAAATATAAAGGTGAGAATCCAATTGTATTGACATCAGATAATGGCTTACAGTTGAAATCAAAGGTCTTGGGCTTATCCACGATAAGTCTAAAAAGTTTCTTAAAACGATAATCCAATGCTCGAACAAGAACTGCAACAATATCTCCTTCGTGAATATCTGCAGGAGAATGCACAATGTGAATAAACTAAAACATATATTGATGCTTATATTTCTCGACTTAGACGGAACACTGGTAAATACAGTTCACCCTTCATGGAAACCTTACAAGGATGGACTACAAGATTTTTCTGTTGCACAAATTCCGATATTTGCAGGAGTAAAAGATTTTGTTGCTTCAAGAAAAGAAAAAGGTGATTCTTTGGTTATAGTTTCTGATTCACATCCTCGTTATGTAAATCCAATATCAGAGATGTTAGGTATTGAGGGCTTATCCCTTGCAGACAAACCTAATAGCAAAAAACTAACAGATTTTCTAAATTTACACCCACAATATAAAGATATGGTTGATAATGGCAATTGTATTATGGTTGGAGACACCAAACTAGACATAGAGTTAGGACGAAGAATTGGCGCATTAACATGTTGGATACTTCCCTACCTAATAACCAAGGATATTACAGATAAACGGGACGGTATAGGAGATGAAATGGCGAGTAAAAAAATGGGGCCAACCTTTGTTGTTAAAACTTTTGCTGAAATGGAGGAAATCATAGACTCTCCATTAAATAATCTATATTCCATTGAATCATCTTTCGCAGGAGGACAGTCATTAAAGGCTATTAGATTCTCGGACAATAGGTATAAGGATGGTTCTTATGCTTGCATTCGTTGTTTGGCAAGACAAGAGCAAGGTGAATGTGACAAATACGCAAGAGCTGACAAGTATTATTTTATGTCTAACACGAATAGGACTGATGACTTATTGCAAAAGTTAGCAAATGGTATATCTTCGTTTATTAATCAATCTGCAGTACTGGACCAAAAATGGGATTACTTTACGTATTTGACAGATAAGGCATCAACAGTTCCTGCGAATAAAATGAAGGCAATTTTTGATTTGGTGTCAACATCCATCCCTAAAATAGAATTGCTTAAATGGAAGGATAACACACAAGGTTCTTTGAGAAACCGTAATTTATACAATGAACGCAAAGCTTTTCTTGAACAATTTCTGATGGTTTCTCTCCCTAAGAAAGAAGTTACTGATTTGTTTGGGAAAGAATCAGAACAACCAGTTTCAATACAAGGAAGGAATATTATTGTGCTTGATGACCAATTGACAACGGGAGCAACAGCTTGGTACGTAATTCATAAATTAAAAGAAAAAGGGGCCAAGAATGTCCTTTTTGTAGCAATGTTCCAAATGACTCTTGCAGTGAACAATAATGACGTTATTTGTCCAAGATGCGGTAAACCTATGGTAATGAAGATAAGAAGAAGCGACGGGCATAGATTCTATTCTTGCACACCGCCTGAATACAGTGGAAGTGGCTGTGGCTTAATAGTTGACATTAAAAATCAATAAAATTATGGAACTTAAAAATATTATCATACTCACACAAGTTAAAGGTATAGGTCCTGCTTTTTTTAAAAAGAATAGGTCACAATTAATATATAGTAACAATTGTGTGAGTTTTATAAAAGAAATAAACGAGAACGCTCTTACAGAACTCACTGTATATGAAAGATTTGCAGAAAGAGTTTTGACCGATTGTAATTCTTTAGGCATAAAGCCTATTTCTTGTCTATCTCCAGAATACCCCAAACAACTGTTGGAGATAAATGATCCTCCTGCCGTTATTTACATTAAAGGTAACGAAAACTTATTGAGCAAGGTTATAGCGATTATAGGTACTCGTCATAGCACTCCATTAGGCAATATTATTGCTGAAAGACTAGGTGAACATTTTTCCCAAGAATACGCCATATGTAATGGTTTAGTAGAAGGGATAGATGAACATTCCCTCTATTATAATGGAGAAATTACATCCAAAGCTATTGGAATAATTTCAGGAGGATTAAATTACACACAAACTTGCAGCAAGGCTCATGCAAAAGTTATTGATGATGTACTTAACGCAGGCGGATTAATTATCTCCGAATTTCCTCCACAGCAACCTGAGGATAAATATTCAGGGAGTAAGGCAAGTAGGATACAAGCAGGATTGTCGCAAGGTCTAATATTAGTACAGAGCAGAATTGATGGTGGCTCCAAGTATACGTTGGCAACGTTTTCGAAACTGCCAAGAGTATTGGGAGTTGTTCATTTTCCATCTTCAGAAGAATATCAATCAGAAGAGTTTGAAGCTAATAGAGTTATTATATCTGAGCAGGAAGAAGGAATTGCAAGATTCGTTGGTTTGAAAACTATTAGAAATATAAAGACATCCAGTATTATTCCAATACAAGGAAAGGCGGATTATGATATCTTTACCACGAAAATAGAGAACACATCTTTTCAAACATCCCTTTTTTAGAATACATGCTCGAACAAGAACTACAACAATATCTCCGTCGTGAATATCCACAGGAGAATGCAAGATGCGAATGGAAGGAGTTCAAGAACTTGAAGAACTCTTTCTGTGGGAACGAGAAAGATGATGTCATATCCTACGTGTCAGCTATCGCCAACATGGAGGGAGGTCATCTTGTGATAGGTGTAAAAGATAAGACGCTTGAAATTGTCGGGACTGATATTTCTAGGCTTACCTTCAATGGACAACCAGCAAACACTCAGTCGGCAACGTTCAAACTCACAGAGCAATGCACTTATCTTTCTTCAGAAGGATTAAGCATAGAGGAGTTTGTGACCGATGACACGAATAAGCGAGTATGGATAATCCATATTCCTAAGCACTTGCCTCGTCGTCCAGTCCTTGCCCACAAGAAGGCATGGCAACGGATAGAGGATTCTTTGGTAGAGATGACACAAGAAAGGATGGCTGTCATCCTCGAAGAACCTATCTATACATCCAAAGATTGGTCGGCAGAGATTGTGGCGGATGCTACTATTGAAGATTTGGATGAGGTTGCCATAGCCAAGGCTCGGATGATGTTCAAGAAAGTACATAGCCGCATACCTGCGGAAGAAGTGAATGGCTGGAACGTTCAGACATTCCTTGGCAAGTGTGGACTGACACGAAATGGTGGCATTACACGTGCTGCTATCATATTACTGGGCAAATACGAATCGGCTTTCAAACTTCGTCCTGCTGTTGTACAAGCAACTTGGACTCGTAGAGATAAAAATACAGATGTAGTGGACTACGAACACTTTACAGTTCCATTCATTTTGACTGTGGATGAAATTCTCTCAAAGATAGAGAACCTGACATTGCGAAAAATGCCAGGCGGTACGCTGTTCCCAGATACGATGAAGCAGTATGATGACTATACCATTCGTGAGGCTCTTCATAACTGCATCGCTCATCAAGACTATACGCTTCAGCATCGCATCAACTTCGTGGAGAATCCTGGATATCTCTATTATTCCAATGCTGGCACATTCATCCCTGGCACTTTGGAGAACGCTTTGAGGAACGAAGAACCTCAAACGCATTTCCGTAATGAATGTCTTTGCAGAGCTATGGTAGATTTTAACATGATTGATACCGTAAGTCGTGGCATCAAGAAGATGTTCAACGAGCAATGGCGCAGACACTTCCCAATGCCTGATTATGAGATAGACCAAATAAAGAAGAAAGTCGTAGTACGTATCTATGGCAACGAAATCAACAAGCGATATACTGACTTGCTGAAGACAAACAACACTCTTTCCTTGTGGGATTGTATCTCGCTCGACGCAGTACAGAAAGGCAGAACCATTCATGAAGATGTAGCCCAAGATTTGCTTAAGCGTGGACTTATAGAAGGCGAAGCACCGCATTACAGCATCTCTCTGAACATTGCCAAGGACACGCACCAACTACCTTCTTACACCAAGACAAAAGGATTGGATAAGGTTAAATTGCGCCAGATGGTTCTTCAATATCTAAGTAACGCTGGTGAGGAAGGTGCCAAGAGAGACAGTATCTACGAATATCTGAAGGATGTGCTTCCACAGAATAAAACGGAAGAGCAGAAACTACGTACCTTAGGAGATTTGTTGAAAACTATGAAAAAAGAGGACTTGATATGGACAGATGGACGAAATTGGTTTGAGAAATAAATTTCGTTGAAATCCAACTATTTCGTCGATATTCGACGGATGACAAGGGATAATTCGTCGAAATTCATAAAAGCCCGTCGAAATTCGACGGGCTTTTACGGACTTATACCACAGCACCTTCAGCCCTGTTAGGACGTGTGGAGCTTACTTGCGAAAGTGCAGATATGAATCCACTTGAAAAAGTCATTTTTACGAAAACGTGCCATTGATTGTCAATAAGTTACAAAGACAAAAATATGATTCGGGACTTTTTCAAGTGAACTCAGATATTTAGAAAGAAGTACGCAAGCGACAAAGAACCAACAAATATACGCACGTATAAATCTTTTTTCTCGAAAAAAGTATCAAAGTCTCATTTTTCGGTATAGAATAAGAATTATATCATTAATACACAGAACTTTATCACGAATGAGACTTCTCTGAAAATGAATGGAGAAGTATCATCGAAGTATCATAAATTAGTGAGAAATATCATGATTTCTTGCTTGCATCGAAAAAAATGCTTTATGAAGTGATAATAATAGCATTTTTAAGGCAATAAACAGGATGTTTTTGCGTTTAGTAAAACAGAATGTTTTATTCTTAATACTTAAGAAACATGGATGAAAAGGAATTACTGAAAAAGGCTTTTGAGTACGGAAACGTACCTAGCAACATCACCTACTGTTTCACCGAACCATGTCCGATGAAAAACAAATGTATCCACTATCTATCTGCACTCTACAAAAACGAGAAGACTGATAGAGGGGATGCCATTTTCCAAAATGCCCTGAAAAACGGGAATTGTAAGTACTTCGCTCCGCTGCGTGTCGTAAAAATGGCATGGGGATTCGACAAACTCTTTGCCGAAATGAAAGTGAAAGACGCTCCTGCACTGCGCGCCGAAATGAGAGACTACCTCGGCAGCAAAGGACAATACTATCGTTACAAACTGGGACAACTGAAACTCCTGCCGGAACAACAGGTATATATCAAACAGCTCTTCGCCAGATACGGATATAAAGATGTTGAATTCGACCATTTCTCAGAAGAGATTGATTTCACTAAAAGCTAATCTTTTTCTCTGCCCTCCAGATGTTCCAGCCATGCCATTTAAACGGTCCCACAGAGAACACGTGACGGGCTACCGGTGAACACGCGACGGGCTACTAGAGAACACGTGACGGGCAGTCATTGCCCGCACAACGGAAAACGAGTGCCCAATTTATCAACCAAACTTTGGGCAACGCAAACAAGAGTTTATAGCTTATAGTTAACAGTTAATAGTTAACAAACAAACATCCTAATCAATATATTCAATGAAGGTAACTATCGTTCATACAAACAACAAGAAGCAGCTCCTCGTCAGCACAAAGACGATGGAGAAGTTGCTGCAACGTATCGCAAAAGATGACAGCAGACTTACTGTTACCCATTTCCGCGAATACGTGCCCTATATGGAAAGCGGCTACGAATATTACAAGGATATGCCAACATGGATACACATCTACCCCGCTGCTGAATTCGCCAAAGACGAAAACAACAACCTGAAGATGAAGGCGTGCAACGGTATTCTGATGCTGAAATTCGGAAACATCACGGATGCGGACGGCGTGGAGGGCGTGAAGCGCTCGGTTGCCATGCTGCCTTCTACCTTTGCTGCGCTGGAAGGTGCTGATGGTAAGTCGGTTATCGTATTGGTGAAATTCAGTAATGAAGATGATTTGCTGCCTGCCGAGGAGGCGGATGCCGAACGACTGTACCGCATCGCTTACCAGCAGATTTTGCCTATATATCAGGCGATTGCCAAGGCTTCGGTGCTCACAGACGGACCGAAACCTTCTATAGAAGCGGGCTCAAACCTGTCTTTTGAGCCTTCGATGCACAACAGTTTTATGATGACGCTCGATGCGAAACCTTATTTCAATAGTAAGGCGGTAGCGATGAAAATTGACAGCAACATGCACCCTCAGAACCAGGCTTTCAACACGGAAGATAATCAGCAGATGATTCCTGTTTCCGGTACTTCGGAAGAAGAAAAGAAAGTTGACAAGAACAGCGTTCGCGAGAATATCATGAGCATGATGCAGCTGCTGAAAAGTAAATATAACTTCAGATACAACACGGTGATGAAATTCGTGGAATACATGCCGAAAGAGAAAGGTTGGTATGGTTTCCAGCCCGTAGATCCGAGAGTGCAGAAGCGCATGACGCTGGAGGTGCAACTCGCTGACATCCGGGTAAGCATCAAGGATGTCAGGAATTTTCTGGAGTCTGATTATATCAAGAATTATAATCCGATAGATGAATATCTCTTCCAATGCTACGACAAATGGGACGGGAAGGACCATATACGTGCCTTGGCTCGTACGGTTCCTACCAACAATCCTTACTGGGCAGACTGGTTCTACACCTGGTTTCTGGGCATGGTTGACCAGTGGCGCGGCTTTACCCATCGTCAGTATGGCAACTCGGTGGCTCCGCTTCTGATTTCCAAGCAGGGTTACAACAAGAGTACTTTCTGTCGCCGGCTGTTACCACCGGAGCTGCAATGGGGATATAACGATAATCTGATTCTGTCAGAAAAGCGTCAGGTTTATCAGGCGATGGCGCAGTTTATGGTCATCAATCTCGATGAGTTCAACCAGATTTCTCCACAGGTGCAGCAGGGATTTCTGAAGAATCTCATCCAGTTGCCTACGCTGAAATACAAGCCTCCGTATGGCAGTCATGTCATGGAATTTCCTCGTCTCGCCTCGTTCATCGCCACGAGCAACATGAAGGATATTCTCTCCGACCCATCCGGTAACCGAAGGTTTATAGGCGTGGAACTGACGGGACCGATCGATGTGAGTGTGCGTCCGAACTATCAGCAACTTTTCGCCCAGGCGCTGACTGCTTTGCACAATGGCGAGAAGAGTTATTTTGATGCGGAACAGGTGAAGTTGATCATGAAGAACAACTGCCAGTTTGAGGTGGCTGAGCCGATAGACCAGTATTTCCAGCTCTATTTTGATTTGGTTGAGAATGAGAAAGAGGGTGAATATCTGACTGCCGCCGAGATTTTCGACTATCTGAAAAAGCAGATAGGTTCATCGCTCAAGGTGAACAGTTTGATGGGATTCGGCAGAAAACTGGCAAATATGAGTGAGTTAAAACATAAGAGATTTGCAGATGGAATGAAGTATCTTGTAAAGAAAAAGTAAAATAATGATACTTCTATGATACTTTAATGAGACTTCCCGGCACCAAAACCGAGAAGTCTCATTCTCTTTATCTTATTATCTATCAAGTCTTTAAGCCGATATTTTCAACCAAAAATGAGACTTTGAGACTTTTTTCTCAAAAAAAACTTTTTCACGTAAGAGAAAAGTATTATCCTTTAGATAGCATAAAGGAAGGTACGGATGAACCAGTAGCTAACGATACCTGCGATGTAACCTACAAAAGCAATCCAGGAGATATGCTTCATATACCAGCCGAAGGTTATCTTCTCCAAGCCCATTACTACCACACCTGCGGCACTACCGATAATCAGCATAGAACCACCGACACCGGCACAGTAGGCCAGCAACTGCCAGAAGACACCATCCACAGCCATATCACCAGCAGCAGCCACAGGATACATTCCCATACAGCCGGCTACCAGAGGCACATTGTCAACAATACTTGAAAGCACACCGATGATACCAGTTACGAGGTAGTGGTTGCCATCGAATACGACGTTCAAGCCCTGACCCAAAGCAGTCAACACGCCAATTTCAGCCAGGCAGGAAACAGCCATCAGGATACCGAGGAAGAAGAGGATGGTACTCATATCAACACGAGAAAGCAACTTGGTTACTCGCTTCTGAGTACCCTCGGCATCAGCTCCACGATGCAAACCGCGATAGAAAACTTCGGTAGCAGTCCAGAGAACGCCCAATACCAGAAGGATTCCTACGAATGGAGGCAAGTGGGTGATACTCTTGAAGATAGGAACGAAGATCAAACCGCCTACTCCCAACCAGAACACAGCCTTGCGCTGACCTTCGGTGAAATCGCTGACCGATGCATTCTGCTGGGCAGAAACCTCAGGCATCACGAGTTCGCCCTTCAACATGGTCTGAAGGATGAGGGCAGGAATCACCATGGAAACCACAGACGGGATGAAGATTTCGGCGATAACGCCGGCAGCAGTAATCAGTCCCTTGTTCCAGAGCATGATGGTGGTAACATCGCCGATTGGTGAGAAGGCACCACCCGAATTGGCTGCGATGATGACGAGGGATGCATAAACCATGCGATCCTTGTGGTCGGTGACGAGCTTTCGGAGAATCATGATCATCACGATACTGGTGGTCAGATTGTCGAGGATGGCAGAGAGGAAGAAGGTAAGGATAGCGATACGCCAGAGGAGCGCACGCTTCGACTTGGTCTTCATCACCTTGCGAACCCAGTTGAATCCGCCGTTCTGGTCAACGATTTCCACGATGGTCATCGCACCCATCAGGAAGAAGAGTGTTGTGGCGGTATCGCCCAGATGTTCCTGAATGATTCCGGTCACCTTCTCCACCATTCCAGCAGCACCGCCTGTATAGTCAGGGTGCATCAACTGGAGATACTGCATTGGATCCACCATGTAGAGGGTCCAACAACCTACCAACATCAACAAAGCTATCGCAGCCTTGTTAACCTTTGTCAAGCTTTCGGTAGCAATGAGAGCATAGCCGAGCACGAAAACGACAATAATAGAAATTGTAAGTGTAGTCATTACTTCTTATTTATTATTAGATATTTTTCCTTTATGTATGATTTGGTACCCACAATTGCCAAACGGCTGCAAAGATACAAAAAGAAAAGCAATAACCACACGATTCCTTATTATAATTATATGAAATCGTTTACTTACTTACAGTTTTAACCTAATAATAACTGATTTTCTTTGCGCATCTAACTGATTATTCTTACTTTTGCACATCATTAAGTAGTTTTTTAAAGCATCATCAATATGAGACATCATCATTATATGAAATATCTGTTTGTACTTCTCCTCTTCCTTCCTACCAGTCTCATGGCACAGAACAAGGAAGAGAAGATGC
>ERZ834722.892-NODE-892-length-31303-cov-5.534818_pt1 | contig 31303 bp, 29 predicted proteins | sample MGYA00519576_ERZ834722 | MGnify/ENA primary metagenome ERZ834722 (study PRJEB31850, sample SAMEA3708759) | human gut metagenome | biome: human gut; feature: human-associated habitat; material: faeces | place: China | collected 2014 ...
CACCCCCCTTTTCGCATAATTTTAACACAATATTATATATTAGTCAAACTATTTTGTTGCTATTTCATGCGTTAACTGATTATTTTGTATCTATATTCCGTTTTATCCTTACAATTTCATGTAAAGAGGGCATAAAAATACCGACAAATATTAGCATAGAACACCATTACTTGTCGGTAATAATTTTAATATCACATTCCTTGTTCAAAAACATAGAGGTACAAATCTTCAAGGGTTGGGTTTGCAATTGTTATTTTATGATTTTCAGGGGGATTATCTGTGACTAATCTTACTACTATTTTATCATCATTATGATAGAGATTTGAAACTCGATAATTATCCTGAAAATATTTTAATTCCTCTTTTTCAATTTCTACCTCAACTACCTTATTTGCAATTTCATTTACGAGATTTTTGCAGGTATCATGCGACACGAGTTTTCCTTGATTTAGAAGTATAATCTCCTTAGCAATAAACTCAATATCGGACACTACATGGGTAGAAATGAGTACGATTTTATCTTCTGCAATTTCACTTATAAAATTGCGGATACGGATTCTCTCTTTCGGGTCAAGACCGGCGGTAGGTTCATCAAGCAAAAGAATCTCAGGGTTGCCGAGCATAGCCTGTGCAAGGAGGATACGCTGTTTCATACCTCCCGAAAATTCACCGATTTTCTTATGGCTAACTTTTTCAAGATTAACTGTTTTTAAAAGCTTGTCAGTCTGCATTTTGGCTTCTTTTTTGTTAATACCTTTGAGTGATGCCATATAAAGTATAAAAGCTCGTGCGGACATATTTTCGTAATAGCCCTGTTGCTGTGGCATAAATCCAATCTTTTGTCTGAACTTTTTACCTAATTTCAAAATTTCTTTGCCGTCACAAAGGATTTCTCCCGATGTTCTCTGAACATTGTCGGTAATCAAACTCATAAGCGTGCTTTTACCCGCACCGTTTGCCCCCAGCAAGCCGTAAATGCCATCTGTCAGAGTAATACTGAAGCTATCGAGAGCACAGTAATCACCGTAATTTTTCGTAAGATTTTTCATTTCAAGAGTCATTTAATCACCGCCTTTTCTGCACATACTGTATTTCGTGATTTTCACCGCAACAAATCCCATTATCAGCATTAAAGCTATTGGAATTAGAAATGTAAATCCACTTGATTCCACAACAAGTTTCATCAATGCTACAGGAACAGTTGCAGAAAAATATGCAAAAATCTGAACTCCTGCCACATAGATAAGTGACGGAACAATCATAACAGCAGATGCAACAACTATGCTGACTTCAAACTTTGTTTTTGCCGATACAAGACAAACAACGTATGTAATCGCCAAAATCAACAACAACCGCACTGCGTACACAAAAATCATAAACATCAATATGCTGCAATTAAAAGGCAAGCCGTTCAAAAACTCCAGACTTTTTACCGGTGCCGTAATTTCTGACAGCGTATATTTTGAGCAGACTTCGATAAATTCAAACACAGATGTACAAATCCACACAATTGTCGCAATCAATGAAACACAGAGGATTTTCTTTCTGAACAGTTTCTTTCTTCCGCCACTTGTTGAATTTAACAAATCTGAAACGAGCTGTCTTTTTTCAAATGAGAAAACTCCTGACATTATAATTATGATGCAGAAAACCGATAACAGAGCGAAATTTTGTTGTCTGTCATATCCGCTGCTGCCAAGCAAATATTCAAATCCGGTGGGATTTACAAGCCAAGCATCTTCCCCGTTCTTTTTCGCATCTTCGACATATGAAATTCTTTCATTTATAATCTTCAATGCTTCACGCTTACTGTCATACGCATCGTATTTTTGGCTGATATTGTAATATTTATCTTCGGAAATTTTTCCGTTGCTGTAATCCTCATACGCATTGGCAAGTTCTTCATCAACAGCATTAATCTCATTTTCAAGATCTGCCACATATTTGTAAACATCGTCATTAAGTTCACCGCTGTAAGTTTTATAAAACTCGTTAACTATGCTATCTTTTTCGCTGATATTAAGTGTTCTTAAATTCAATGAATTAAACAGCGCAAGAACAAAAGCAAGCAAAACTATTATGCCTTTTTGCATGAAGAGTATTTTGTACAACTCAGTACCTGTTGCGCCGAGTTTTTCAACGCATTTCCAATATACTGTGCGAATTTTCGAAGAAAATCGCAGTAAGGCACTTTCAATTTTGCCCGGAGTTTTATTAGGATATTTCTTGCCTGCACCGATAATTGAAAAAATTGCAAACAAGAGCGTGAATATTATTGCGGAAATAATTAACAATGAAAACAGGTTCACAAGTATGACAAAAGAGTTGATGTTGTAATACTTTACAATTGCTTCTGTCGGATTGATGAATGTAAACAAATTCATATACTTTAAAATTGCCAAATTGCTTTGTGACGGTAAAAAAGTATATAAAAGAAATTCTGCCGCAAATATTATTCCGCACACGCCGAATGCAAGATTTGTGTTTTGCATTATCACAACGATGAACAGCATCATATACACGGGCACTAATTGTGCAAGAACATTTATCAGAACATATACAAACAGAAATTGTATTTCGCTCATCGGGAATACAAAATTTTGAAACATCTCTATAGACTGTACATTTCTGAACAAATCCGATACTCCGCCGTATATTGAAAAAGAAGTTACAAACAGGGCAAAATACATAACGAAACAAAGTATTGTTGTGCTGATTGCAAGTATTCCGCACCGTTTTACAGCAAGGTTAAATCTTCCGTTTGGTGTTGCATACACCATGCTCCAAAAGCCTCGTTTTCGTTCTTCAACAAAGGCAAGAACAACAATTATATTCAGTGCAAGTATTATGTAATAAATCAAGTCATAGTTCAATACTGAGGTAACGGAAAAATCGCTTCCTACTTTAAGCGACAGATTTTCAAGCGGTTTATAAGCCTCCGCAGTCAATTGTATATTTTGAGAAGAAAGTGAATTATCCTGAGAGAAAATGCTTATCGAATTCATCTGCTGAGCCTTGCTTTCTACGCTCTTAATATAATCGGAATATCCGTTTACATACTCAGCTCTTTTGACAATATTATTGAGAGCATAATCTTTGTTTGTCAGTTCCTGAGCGTTATAGCTCTCCTTATGCTTATCAAACTCAGACGCAATTTCAGGATATTGATTGCGAATTTCTTTTTCCTGATCCTGCCAAACCTCAACATACATATCGTAATCGTCTTTTTTGCTTTCGTTAAAAGATAAAAGTTGCTCAATCACACTAACATACTCATACTGTCGTGAAATCTTATCTTCAATTTGATCTGCAGGCAAGTCACGGATTTCGGACATCAGATTTTTTTCTTCCGAACAAACCGCACTGAGTTGAACACCATTGTATTCGGCATTTCTGTATTGATCATTTATGTAAAAACCTATGCAAACTGCAAGTAATACAAAAAACGATATAATTATTTTTTTGTTAATCAGTACTCTCTTAATTTCCATAGCGTAAAATTCTCATTGGTTTAAAACAATTCCGTCTTATAAGGAGTTTGAGTATATAACGGTTACTTAACTTAAAAAACACATTAAATTTAGAAGTAACTATTTTCTGTTTTTATGATGTATAACATTTGCAGATATGATTTTTGTCGCAAATACACCATTTACTTACTGCATTTATATATAGTTAATGTTTATATTTTAACTATATTATATCTTATGTTATCTTTTTTAGCAATAAATATCCTAATTCTACACTACAAATTTTCGCGGTAAATTTTGTGCATATTGCTATGTTTTGTTGAATTATACACAAGTTTCGATAATTATAATGTTTATGACATAAATAGATGAATTACAAAGAGCAAAAACCGCCAACAGTGATATATATTTTAAAAAACATTTGTATTTTTTAGCAAATTGTATTGCAATAAGCAAAATATTAAAGTACAATAAGTATAAGCAATAAAGAAAGTTTAAACTACATTACTAAGGAGGTAATCTATGAAAAAACTTACTTTATCAATATTGATATTTTTATTATCCATATCATTTGTTGCATGCAGCTCGGCTAATACGCCCTCGCAAGGTTCTTCTGCTTCGGAAAGTACTGACAGTAATTCAAGCAATAATGCTTCAAGTAACAATAGCAGTTCTTCAAACAACAATTCTAATTCAGGGGAAAATACCACACTTAACGATACTTCATTTAAGATTGGCGTAGATGATCAACCGTTTAATTTATCACGAGCAGGTATGAGCGCTTCAAATGAATCAGGAGATTATATGTTCTATCTAAATACACTCTACTTTCATGATAACGCCGCTAACACTACTGTAATAGCTTGTAACAAACCTGACTGCGATCATATAACTAATGTTGACGATGGAGAAAGCGATTGTAACGCATTTTTCCCTCAGGATAAATATTATTACGACAAAGGTTTTTCATATTACAACGGCAGCATCTATTTGCTTGGAAAGAGCAGTAAGGATGCAAAATCAGTTTCACTCTACAAAATAAGCAAAGATGCAAGTACAAGAGAAGAAGTTGCAAAATTAATCAGTGTATCTGATTTGAACAGTATTACTGTTTTTGCTGTACATAAAGGTTATGCGTTTTGGTCGTTAAACACAGACAAAAGCGCACAACTGCTCGCTATAAACATTGATAAGCCTACTGAAGTTAAAAAAATTTTTGAAGGCAACGAACTTGCGGCAGGCATTCACAACTTAATCGGTTCAGGTGATTATTTATACTTTTCAAATTCGTATTCGGAAGATAAGAACTATGAAAATTGGGCAGGATATATTAATCAGCTCGACATCAATACTTTAAAAACTAAAAAGTTGATGGACATGCCCGATGATTACACTGTTGCAAACGGAAAAATCTATTATCTTGAATCAAACGCTTTATATTGCTATACAATTGATAGCGATTCAAGCGTTAAAATTGCAGACAGTCCCGAAAATTCACAACTTATAATAAGAGACACCGACTACCTCTATCTTACTAACTGGGATAACGAAAAGGTTTCATCGGATAATTACAAAGTTTTTATAATCTCCACCAACGGCAATATTATTGATACTATTCCTATTCCCGACTGCGAATTTTTCCGAGGCGGACTTCATAATTTGTATATAGAAACAACAGACCGCAAAGTAAAGTATTTGGAAAAATCACAAATTCAAAAGGGAACCCATAATTGGAATACCGCATACTCAGTTTCTGAAACCGGTCAAGTTACCCTTAATGAATGAGTATATAAAATTCATTACTAAAAATACAAAAACACCGACAAGTTTAGTTACTGCTTGTCGGTGTTTTTATGTTTATGAAGTTTTAATTCTGTCAAATTTAAAAGCACGGTTATAATACTAATCAAAAATATTATTGTCAGCCACAGTGACGCTGTAAATGTTCTTGAGAACAGATTTACAAGCATTGGATTTCCTGTTAGGCTTTGTGAGTTTAGTGTTTGTGCATTATCGACAAGCACATTCAGGTAATTTGAAATGTCGAAAATGTTATCATTCGGTATATATTTTGAGGGGATAAAAATGCTGAAATCACAAATATTAAAAACAATCAAAAGCACGGCAGGTATTCCTGCAAAAACGAGCACAAGTGCAACATATTTTAACGGAATATTTTTTAGCGATTTCAGAAAGTAGTTTAATTTGAGATTTTCTTTTATCTCCTCAAAAAATTTTCTACTGAACCTATACCACAACTTCAATGCAATAATGCTAAATCCGATAAATATTGCAAGGTATAAAATATGTTCAAATGACGAGAGCGTTTGATTTTTCTCATTCAGATTAACCGAATAATACTGCGGCAAATCCATTTGCTCAACAATTGCTCCCGTATATACCGAATTATCGTAAACAATCATATCAACCGTTCTGTCACCATAATTTTCGGATGTTGTATATGGAACATACACTCTCTGTTTGTCATCAGCAGAAAACTTATTTATTAAGCTTTCGTTTTCGCATATCACACCGCAAATTGTATATTGATTTCTGTCAATGCAAATCTTTTTACCGACTGCATCTGTTGTAAAAAACAGTTTGAGAGCAAGAGAACTTCCGATTATTGCAACCTTATCTCTGTTATCTATGTTTTGGATTGAAATATTTTCGCCGTTAATTTCGGTCTTATAATCCGAAAACCAGTTTTCATTCACAAGTACCGTAGTTACGGTTTCCTCTTTTACTTTTTCAATAATTGCTTTTCTATTTGAAACATGGTTGCCGATCTTACCGCTTGTGTTCGAACTTAAAGGTAATATAATGCTTATGGTAACGAGAATAAGAACAGTTGAAATCACAGCAAAAGTACAGTAAATCACAAATAAAAACTATTTGAAAATATGGATGTTTTTAAAGGCATATTGAGGTTCTTATTTTTCATCTGTATGCTCCAATATTCCGTCCTTCATAGTTAATACTCTGTCCGCATAATCTTTAACAGCATCGTTGTGACTCACAACAAGCACTCCCTTGCCTGATATTGAAAGCCGTTTAAGTTCCTCAAATATGATAATTTCATTTTTGCTGTCAAGATTACCCGTAGGCTCATCTGCAAGAATAAAATCAGGATTATTAGCTAAAGCTCTGGCTATAGCCACCCTCTGCTGCTCACCGCCTGAAAGCTCACCCGGATAATGTTCGATACGGTTTGTCAAACCCACAGTTTCGGCAAGCTGTATTGCTCTTTCCTTCATTGCAGATTTATTTTTGTATTCAGCATTTATCAGCATTGGTACCATAATGTTTTCATATGCCTTGAGATGTGTATCGAGATGAAATGACTGAAACACAAAACCCAAGGATTTCATTCTTATATCGGCAAGCACATTTTTGTTAAGTCTTGACACATCATTTCCATTTATAATTATTTGTCCCGATGTGCAATCATCAAGCAGTCCTGCTATTTGCAGCAAGGTGCTTTTGCCACTGCCTGATTGTCCCATAACTGCAATAAATTCACCTTGTTTAACTGTAAGAGATACACCGGCAAGAGCTTTAACACCGTTTTTATAAATCTTTGATACATTTTTAAGTTCAATAGCTCTCATAATGTCACCTCTTTCAGTTCATTGCTTCTCTAGGCTGAATTTTATTAAGCATACACAACATTACTACCAAACAAATAATTGGTATCAAAATCGATATTACCAAAGCAATAGCCATAAATACAAAAAATATATTCCAATCAATTACATAAACCATCTGTGCATATGAGCCATGCATAAAGATATAATTTGTAGTTGCTACAATAGCAGTAGAGATTACATTTCCAATCACAAATGAAGTTAAGATTATATAAAATTGTTCAAGACTTAGGCAGGCAAAAATCTGTTTGTTTTTATATCCCATAGCTTTTAAAAGACCGATAAATTCTTTTCTTCTCTTTGTTTCTGTAACAGCTGACTGTATCATTATGATTACAGCAATAACAAAAATAGCAACTATAAAAAACATACCAATCTTACCGAACAAATTTGCAAGTAATATTGTGCTGTCACTCATCAACCATTCTGGAGAATTGGCTATATCACATCCCATTCCCGACACTTCTTTAAACACTGTGGAAATGTTGTCATAATCATCTGCAACCACCATATAGCTGTGTAAAGAGGGGGTGTTCCACCATTTTGCTATATCGTTGTCGTTGTCATTAATATCTATTTTTGACTTTTTAAAAGCATCCTTCGTTATAGCAAATATTGTATCTCTTGAAACAAATATATTTCTGAACGAGCCTGAATTGGCACGAGAACAATAATATGTTCCAACAATATTAAGTTTAAATTCAGGTGATGACAGATAAGCCTCAGTGCCTGAAATTTGATTGTTTTCATCAGCTATATTATAAGAAACACATATTTTATCTTCACAACCTTTGACCGTAATGGTCTTGCCTATGAGTTTTGTACCATCTATGTAATCAAGATTGTTGTAATGCATATTGCCATCATTATCCTCAAATGGATAAAATATGCTTGGAACAATACAACTGTATATCGGCGCAGAGTCAAGGCTTTCCCCTGCAATTACGCTCTTTTCTTCGTGCTCATACAGTCCGGCAATATCCACGGAAGTGAATTTATGATTTATAAATTCCGATTTAAAATCGTTGTCATCCGTGTCAGCTATGTCATAGGAATTTATACCGTATAAAGCTGTGCAATCATCAATATATTCAATGTGTTCTATTGATGACATTTTTTTGATAATATCATCTGTAAGCGGCTTTATCCACGGAGAAAGAAAAAGTGCTCTTGATTTGTAATCTTCTTTGCTCTCCTTCATAGCGTTTACAGTCACTGTTGCAAAGCTTGATATTACAGTAATCGCCACAAATAATATACAAGTTACGATTTTAATTGTCTTGCAGTTTTTATTTCCTTTAATATATGCTTTCGATAAAAAACTTAGTTTAAAAAGTTCCATCTATTCCACCACAATGCCTTAATAACGGTATGCTGTGGCAATACTACCACAGCATACTTGATTAGTTCTTTAATAGGTTTTTGAAAAAACAGATGAAGATCTAAAGCCACCTTTACTCACATTTTGATACTGTACATAATAAGATCCCTTAACAAGAGACGAACCATATGTTACCGTAACAGGTCCACCATTACTATTTAAGGTAAAAGATTTCCATCCATAACTAACACCGGTACTATCATTGACGGCTCTTGCTTTGTTATTGGATACTTTGTAACCATCAAAGATAGTTGGGTAACTTGAAAATGTATCAGACATTCTTCCTTTTCCACCCATCGAAGCTGTTATACTATCGGTAGAACCAGGTATGCTTGCAACAGACACAGTATGCGTCCAAGTGTATGTTTTTGCACTTACAGTTATAGCTGCAAATGACAAAACTGCCGCAACAGTTGCGATAATTGCTACTGTTTTTTCATTTTAGATTTCATTTCATATACTCCTTTTTGTTTTTGATTACAATTTTGATTTTTTAAACAAATTAATTCCATTGGACTCAACTCTTTTCTGTAAAACTTAGGTTAACCTTCTGATATTGAAATACATGTTCATCATCTTTATTATCTATGAAAAACATTCTGAACATATTTAGCTAATAAGACTGCAGCACTCATAAAAACTCCAAACATAATTGAAATACCTATTTTTATATAATTCAAATTAATTGTAACTATAGAAATACAAAGTAAAGCGGTAGATATAGAACATGATATTTTACCATAGAATTTCTTTTCCTTACCGTTTAGTAAATTATTATCAGAATCAAGTGGTGCTATATGCGAAATCAGAATTACACATAGTATTTCAATAACGATTAGTATCATCAAAAAGTATATACTCACATAACAAAATAGTTTTATTAAAAATAGAACTATAATGTTTATTAACGATGAAAACAAATAACATCTTGTAGCAGTTTTAGCATGATAGCCGCCCGCAAACTTACGGATAGCGATAAAAGAAAAATAGAATGCTAAACTTTCAATAAATAAATTAAAGCATAAACCTATTATCATAACGGTTGCAATATGTATTAACGATGATAAAATAATATTAAAAGCATATTCGTAAATTTCTTTATCTTCGTTTTTTATAAGATTGTTGGATACAAAAAACTCCACAAATTTTGAGCTGAATTTTTCCATTACTTTATCTTTTTAAATTTATCAAGCTTTGCAGGTACCTTAGGCTGATACATAAAAAAACAAGTAGATGAATTAGCATTTATTGAGAGTGCTAATGTAAAGCAAGCGATAATTGCAGGTGAAATTTTGCGAATAAGGTTTTTTATTTTCTTCATAATAATGCTCCTACTTTTGTAGAAATTTTAGCACATATTTAAAAATTAAACATAATTTCTGCAAAAACGATGTCGAATTCGTCCAAAGTGATGTGTTTTTAAATTATTGATGCATTGATACAAAATTTAAAATTTTACATTTAATAAATGATATTTTATGACATTCTTTGAAATATATGTTATAATTGATACATTATTTCAAGGAGGTTTTTCTTTTGAAAGTATTAATTTGTGACGATGATAAATGTATTGTCGATGAAATTAAAAACAATCTGAATACATTTTCCAATAAACATAAAATAGTTTTTAATATTGATTCGTTTTACAATGGTATAGCTCTACTAAAAAGTCATATCAATTATGACATGGCGTTCATCGATATTGAAATGCCTCAGGTAAACGGTCTAACTTTGTCAGCACAATTAAAAAAGATAAACTCTAATATAATTATTTTTATCATAACCTCTTATGATGCTTATCTTGATGATGCAATGGATTTGGATGTGTTTCGCTATCTGTCAAAACCTATTGATAATGACCGTTTTTTCAGAGCTTTAAATACAGCTATTAACTATTATCATTCCAATACTCAAATAATAACTATCGAATATTATGACGAGTATTACTCTGTTTTCACAAACGATATAGTATATATAACTATTGAAGAAAGAAAAGCTGTTATTATAACACAACAGAAAAAGTATTATACAAATAAAAAATTGAGTTATTGGAAAGAAAAATTAAAGAATTACGATTATTTTGCACAACCACATTACAGCTATCTTGTTAATCTGAGGTATGTCACAAATTTTAATAAGACTCGGCTTAATATTAAAGTAGATTCAAAAATCGAAACTCTACCTATATCTCAAAGGAACTATTCAAACTTTAAAAAAGCATATTTTGCATACATAGGGGTATGAAAATGGTATATACAATTTGCTATGCGTTTATTTTTCTTGCAGAAATTCTGATATCACTGTTTTATTTTGAAAACAAATTTAAAAGAAAATCAAGCAAAAAATTTTTGTTATTTTCAGTTGTTATTGTGTATGTATTATTGTATTTATCTCGATTATTGAATTTAACATTGGTTAATTTAATTGCATTTTTTGCGTGTAACTTCTTTTTACTTTATTTTTGTTATTTCATAAGTATTAAATCCTGTATTTTCCACTGTAGCATATTACTTATATTTATGGCAATCACAGAAAGTATTGTCATGTTTGTTTCAACAGTATTATTCGGTACGGATTTATTCACTTGCCTGGATAATTCTCTAAGTCTCATTATTCAATCGACTATCAGTAAACTGTTATATTTTTTGATAATTTACTTTGTATCAAAATTCTCAATAAAAGAACATAAATCAGAAAGTTATTCTCTTTCTATCCCTCTTTTGGTTTTACCTGCCTCAAGCATTCTGCTACTGTATGCAGTATCATATGCACTACACAATTTTGATTTAGAACAAAAATACATGTATTTATTAATAATAAGTATAGTGCTATTACTTTTCTCAAATATAGCGGTTTTTTGGGTATATGAATTTACTTTGAAAACTCAAAGACACAATATGAAATTGGAATATGAAAGGCAAAAGGAAAAATCTACGGCTGAGTATTATGATTTACTTAATGAGCAAAATGAAAACTCAAAAATTGTTATGCACGACATAAAACGGCATTTAAACGCCATTAAGAGCATCGCCAAAGACAAGGCTGTTACAGAGTACATAGACGATTTTATTGAAGACTTCAGCATAAATAAATCTGTTGATTACTGCAACAATCCTATGGTCAATTCAATCGTCAACAGGTACAAATCCTTCTGTGACAAGTTCGGAGTGAAGATGAATATTGACATCAGAAGTGCTGATTTTAGCTTTATGAGCGAACCCGACATAACTGCTCTGCTTGACAATCTTCTTGAAAACGCAGTTGAAGCGGCACAAAATACAGAGAACGGATTTATAGATTTTTCAGCTTTCGTCCGCAAAAATAAGTATCTGTCAATACAGCTTACAAACTCGGTCAAGAATATTGTAGCCATCAAGAACAACCGCATAGCATCATCAAAAAAATCTGACGCAATACATGGAACGGGACTGAAAAGCATTAAAAGAGTAGTTAAAAAATATGACGGTGAAATAAATATGAAATTCAATGAGGATGATATGACCTTCACCTCAAACATTGTGTTTGAAATTCGGAGATAACGCAGTAATCGAATCATATAATTCCTTGACTAATGAAATGCATTATATAATGAGAAATTCCAATACCTAATAATACTGATATCAGCAAGATGAGATCTAATTGATGGAATTAAGAATCGGAAAGAAATTGCAAATATAAAAGTTTTGCAGTGAGCTTGTAAAATAAAGTGTGTAAGTTAAAAAATAGCTTGCACACTTTTCTTGACAAAGCCGTAGTAAAAACAGCATTACAACTTCACAAACACAATCAAAGGCACAGCTGAACGGATTTTTCCGTAAGCTGTGCCTTGTTCTTAGTTGTATATCACTTGCTCTTTTACAATTTCTATTACTTATAAATTTTATACATTCTTATTTTTCGGCTTTCCGCAACTATTGACATTGAACCTATTTAGTTTACAATTCGAGGGAATTTACATTCAGCAAGAACTCATAAAGTCCGAGATGAAGTATTCCGTCCTCGTCCGTCCAAGACTTCATTGAAGTTTTGCTGATAATAATCTTTTTAAAGAAATCCTTTGTATTCTTCAAAGGTCTGAGTTCGGTTTCAAGTTTTGACGGGTCCGAAACATTTAGTGCAGATTGAATATAGTATTTTTTAGAACCCTTGTTTACTACAAAATCTATCTCGCACTGTTTTTTTGACCTCTTTCCTACACTCGTTTCCACGATTTCTACAACACCGACATCAACGGAATACTCTCGACACAGAAGTTCATTGTATATAATATTCTCCATTATGTGCGTTTCTTCCTGCTGCCTGAAATTAAGTCTTGCGTTGCGAAGTCCGATGTCGGCGCAATAATACTTTGATGGGTATTCAAAATACTTCTTGCCTTTTACATCGTATCGTTTCGCATTGCTGAACAGAAACGATTCAATTAGATAATTCAGATAGTTGGAAACGGTTGTACCTGAAACCTTAATATTTTTCACCGTCTGCAAGGTATTTGATATTTTGCTTGCATTGGTAAACGAACCCACAGAAGAACAAAGGTCATCCGTTAATTCGCTGAGCACATCAGGCAACTCAATATCATAACGCTCCACAATGTCTTTGAAATAAACCTCGGTGAAAAGAGTGTGCAAATAGTTCATCTTCTCCGCATCGCTCTTTTTTGTTAAAACAAGCGGCATACCGCCATATAAAGCGTATTCCTCATAGGCGTCGGATTTATCTCCGCCCACAAAAGAATAATACTCTTTGAAAGAAATAGGATAAACTCTAACCTCATCACCTCTGCCACGAAAGGCAGTCAGTACATCTTTCGTAAGCATTTTTGAATTACTGCCTGTTACATAAATGTCAACATTGCGAAGCCGCATAAGACCGTTGAGTACATTGTAAAGCTTAATGTTCTCAGGCTTTTTAAGTTCATCCTTTGTGATTGCGTACTGCACCTCATCAATGAGAACATAGTACATATCTGAGTTCACGATTTTCCCACGAATATATTTCGACAGTTCATCGGGATCACGGTACTTTACAAAGGTATCATCATCCAAGGCAATCGTAATGATCTGTTCTTCTTTTACACCGCTTTCAATCAGATAATCGTAAAACAGATTGAACAGCAGAAAACTCTTACCACATCTTCTGATTCCGGTAATTACCTTAATCAGTCCGTTTTCTTTTCTGTCAATAATTCTGTTAAGATATTCGTCACGCTTAATAATGTTCTGCATTGTAGCCCTCCGCTCACTTAAAACTTACGGGTATTTTTCCCTGACTTTCAAGTATAGTATACCACCATTTTTGCAAAATATCAAGCACTTACTTGAAACTTAAGTGTATTTGCACCTAAGTTTTTATTATATTTCCAACATCTCTCCCCCTCTCTATTCTACCGTCCTCATCAGTCATTCTTGCAACACGAAAATGGGTTTACAGGAATTTTAGGCAAAAAAAGGAGGCTCTTTCGAGCCTCCTTACCGCAAATGTTCTACCCTACCTTATTGTAAAAAGTGTCTTAGTAAGTTAATTGATGTTATATATTTTTGCATAATATGCCTTAACTAAAGCGTCTATTATATTAATGATTAAGCAGACAGCACCAATATATTCAGTTAGTGCAATCAAATCATTAAATATCACAGAACTTATAGCACCATTTTGACCTAAGAGGCTAATAACAGGTTTTATAGCGATGGTAAGAGCAACTGCTATCATTCCTGCAGGGAACGGTTTTCCATTGTAAACTATTTCCTCGATTTTCGGCAACTTTTTCTCAAACAAATACTTTACATAGATAAAATAACAAAGAACATATATTGCAATCTTAAATATAACATATATCACATTAAATGCCGTAATCTTAAACTCAATAAAACATGAAAGTAAAAGCATGGTAATTGAAACATAAAAGAATGTCACTCCCCTGTTTAGTATCACACTCCATTTAGTTTTATAGTGATAGATAAATACGGTTACAATTGACATAATGCAAGACAAAATTCCTGCAGTAATAAGAAATGGTACTACACGATCATCAAAAAACCGAAAAACCTTCAAATGGGTTAACTTGCATCATAAATATCTGAAAGGTTATAATTAATACCATTAAAAAGTTGTATGCAAAATAGCTTAACATTTTAAATATTAAGTCAGAAATTCGCATTGATAAATATCTGAGATTCACAAATGTTTTAATTTTGCTATAGCTATATGTTTTAATATCAATATTCATAATCATCTATGCTACCTTTTAATACCAAGATTTTATATGTTCTCTTCCTGTTTTTCCGTTCCATTCAATTCCATCAACCAGTAAGGAAACTCTTTCGAGCCTCCTTAACGCAAATGTTCTACCCAACCTTATTGAAAGTTGCAAAAATGTTTACCTTATTAATAGAAATAATAATAGTTTTTCAATTAATTAAGTATTGCTATTCTTCTATTTATTTGCCTCTGCTTTATGCAAATACAATGAGCAATTATTTGCCACTCGTTTGGTAAATAAGATATCTTTTGGAAAGCCATAATAAAGTAGTCCTGTGCATCCATTTAATAAAAACAGGATTTTAGAATTTCTGAAATAAAAAACAACCGGAGAAATATCACGAGTTGCAATAATACAGGCTGAACCTAAAACATCTTTATCTTTGATCAACAAAAATTCATCAGTACCGGCAATAGACTTTAAGTTCACTATACTATTCTTTTTTAAAATCTTCTTGTTGCGTTTATAATAATAATTATTAAAAATTTCAGGAGAAATAATATTAACATAGGTTTCATTATAAAGCCATAAAATCTTAACAAAATATAAAAAACGATTTTCTATGTTTTCAAACTCCTGCTTTTTCATACAACGATCTAAAACTTTTTGATAAAACACCTCAACTGTTCGATATTTTTCATTGTCATTTATTGTTTTTGGAAATATATCCAATACTTTAGTTCCCTTATGTTTTAAAAAGAAATCAAATAAACTATCTTTTTCATCATCAAAAGTAATATTCATTTCTTTTAATATTTCTGATGTATTCATCTTATTTTCCCCTTACACTACCATCTTCCCATAAGGTGGCTATTCTTTTACCCGCTTTATTCAATAATTTCAAATCACTACCGGCATGTTTCGCAACATTTATTGCTATCTTCCATCCACCAGGACCTTGCCGACCACCACCGTTAGGTAGTTTTTTATTAAATTTTTTAAAATTATTTTGAATAAAATCTTGCAAAAATGTTATTGAAAAAACAAGTTTAACATATTAATTACAAAAGACAACAATAAGATTGCAAAGATAATAATTCTTGATACAGAGTAGTCTTTTTTAATTGCAAAAACATATACTATATATATTATTAAGCCAAGTAAAAATAAAATTTCTAAAAATATTGACATAGGCTTCAATATGTAACACTCCATTTCAAGTTGTATATTCGTATTGACTTGGCTGTGAATCTTATTCTTACTTTTAACCACCATGTATTAATAATATAGAAATACGCAGTCTTTTTAACTTTCTGATAATTAAATGACATTTTAAAATTTATACTTTTATTTTTTTGTAATTAGAAATCAATGTTGATGCAATAGCTGAAGCCAATGAAGCTATTCCTGCAGCAACACCTAAAGCCTTAGAAACTACGGGTTCAGGAATGAAACATGCAACAATTCCAACCATTCCATAAGCTATACCAAGATAATTAAAATAATTGGAAATGTCACTCCATGGTAATTTGACTTTTAAAACATAGCTGTTATTGGTTCGCTTTACATTTACAGTTATCCTAAATCCATCATAGTCAGCGTAATTAATAGAATCATTCTCACAATAAGCGAACATATTGGTGCTTAAAGGAGAACCTGACATTGTATCACAATAAGCGTCCGCATTCAAAAATCTTCCTACAAAAGGATCGTAATAACGGGATTGGAGATAATAAAGCTCGCTTTCCTCGTCATAAACATAACCGCGGTATCTGAACGGATTGAGTTCACTTAATATGTGATCTCCTGTGACACTCCTAATATTGCCCCAAGCGTCATAGACATAGCTTGCAACTTCTGTACCCGAAAGGTCGATCATTCTTAGTACATCATTAAGGCTGTTGCTATTTTCGCTTTAAATTGTATCACAAACAAAAAGCAAATACAACATAATATCTATTGTTTTGGTACAATTTCAGTGACTTATGGGTGGGCTTACCTATGGAAGATTTTTGTATCTGTATTTCATTATGAATTTACAATTTAATAAAAATATTGAAATTATTTTCTCATTAATCTGCATCCCAGTTATTCTCAAAATAACTATACTTTTTTAAAAATAGAACTATGTGCAATATGACAGATTTTATTTAAAATAATGCTAATTAATATCGGTACAAACAGACCAAATATAAGATATACAAAAGCCCACTGTTGCAAACCGTTTGGAAGATAGTAGTACCATATACTTGATTTAAATGATGCAACATTAAAGTCACCAAACAATGAGCCTGAAGTAATGCGGCTTAATCCGTAGAATACAAATTTTAGGCACATAAAACCTACAAGCTGATTTACCATAATTCCGTATGTGTTGTCAGCTATAAGCCTTACAAGCTTGCTGTTTCCTATGGCAGGTACAAGTAATCTTGAAACTCTCAGCCAAAATGCAATTGCTGTGATTGACGAGATATACGGAATTATAAAACCGTTGTTAAATTTAGCAAATGACGACGGAGTGTACTCCAAATCTTTGCAAAAAGTTAAAAGTATCAGCTGTACAGCAAATATAATTGCAAAGTACGCAACATTATTGAGATTGTCTTTCTTTTCAAGCACAGCTTTATAAAAGCGACCGAATTCATAACACGGCAGGAAAAACATTGTTCTGACAAGAAGTTTCACTATACCGTTAATTGCAGTCGGATTTTCTATTGCAGTGTTAATTCCTATCATTCCGATTGCGAGATACACTATCAAAACTATAAATTCATTGTCAAGATGAATCAGTTTCAAAAATTTTCTGAACAGCACATTTATTATGCAAACCAAAAACAGCGGATACACAAACCATGAACCGAGGTTATATTGAAAAGCCTCACCGTCAACAAACGGCATAACAAAAAGATTGTATAAATCAGGCTTTGCACCTATAGTAAATCCAAACAAACCGAGAAATGCAACCATACCACCGTAAAATATATTCCACAGATACGCAGGAATAAGAAGCCGCTTTGTTCGTTTCCATATGTATTTTCCGACATTTTCTTCATAATCGGTTTTGTAAAAATATCCCGATATAAATACAAACAGTGCCAAATTATACGAATACGGCGGAAACCAGTTATAAGCAAGTTCCATTCCGCCATGATAACAATGTCCGGACACGATAATTATAATTCCGATTGCCGACAAAAGTTTGAATTGCAAATTCACCCCTCCGTCAGTATTAACGCTACGCAAATTTCTATCCTTTTTCAAAATTCAACTCTCCTTAATTTTTGATTTATATTAAATATTACGGCTTGCTTTTCCCTTTTACTTTGTTAAATCATATCTCAAAACAGCACTGTAAACTTCAATTGTGCAAAAAATGTAAAAAAATCGACAAAAATTGTACTCTATAATTCTTATTTACGGAAGCAGCTTCAAACCTTATTAGCTTTAAACCTTATTTAAATTTTTTGATAATAAAAGTTTCAAATTCCTGCAACACAAGGCCAAAGTATAATAACGGAATTAACGCAAATACGGCTAAAACATAAAATTCAATACAAAACAAAAATGCTATCCTTTTTCTTGGCATAACGCCTTAAAGAAGAATAGCATTTTTTAGAATATTTGATTTTAATCAGGTAAAAATAGTGGGTTTTTAGGTAAAAATTCGGTTGTCTAAAATTACCGAAACTATAAATTCATTATTCTTCTCCGAAATAACTACATCTCCCCCATACTTTTGGGCAATACTTTTTACTATTGAAATTCCCTTGCCGTGATTTTTCTTATCTGCCTTATCAGTCTGCAACAAAGGATTTTTAGACAATACAGAATCAATAATTTTATTCTTACATTTAATAACAGAATAATCTCCTTTATGCTCTGTACTGAAAATAATTTCTTTATTCTCAATTTTATTTTCAGACAAATACGAAATAGCGTTATCAAAAATATTTCCTATTACCGAAATCATATCTGAACCGTTGCTAAACATTTTCATATCATTTGCAATGCTTAATTTGACCGATATTTCATTGCTCCTTGCTTTTTCTATTTCAACATTCAAAACGGCATTTAATAAGTAATTTTCAGTATTTACCACAGAACCGATTGAAGAATATTTATCGGTAAGTTCCTGACATATTTTATGTGCTTCATCATATTTGCTCTCAACAATTAGATTATCAATACAAGCAATGTTGTTTTTCATATCATGTCTTATCTTTGCAGTATTCTCAATCTGCTTGTTAGAAGTTATAATGTTTTTTTCGTACAAATCCGCTCTTTGCTCGCTCAATAATAACTTTGTACTTATCCGGTTATCCCTGTTAATTCTTGCAATCATAAACCAAACCATTCCGGCAACCAAAATCATAGCGGCACAAATTATCAGAAGCAGTACGATTAAATTTGATTGATAATTCGTAAGAATCATTATGTAAAAAGTGATGTATAATATTGCCATTGCTAAAACAGGAATTGCAATAAAAGCTATTATATTTGAAACTTTCTTTAAACTATACACTTTTGCTTTTGTACGCCACATAAGCAGTAAAGTTACGAATATTGTCAGGTTTACAAGCACAACACATAAATATCTGAAAAAGCTTGACTGTAAACCCAATTCTTCCAACGATAAACCCGTAACAAAAGATGTAAGATATAAAACTCCGTAAGATATAATCGTATTAATCAGTGAAGCTACAAGCGGAAGAATAATTTTAATTGCCAATTCTCCTTTTAAACAAGTTAAGCAATATACTTCATGTAATATAACAACTGTCAACATATCAATCATTACAACATAAGGATTGTTAAATGTAAAATATGTAAGAACAGTAAAATTTAAAGCAATAAACAATGAACATATTGCTATATTGCGTTTGCGAGAATATTTGCCGCCTAAGAATGCCAAGAAAAAACCTATCAGATAAACTGATTGCACAAAATTAACAGCTAATTCAAAACCATAATTAAACATTTATATCCCCCAACCATTTGAAATATTTTTTCTTTACATCATCTCTGTATTTTTTATTGAGAGGAATGTTAATATCATTTTGCAATAAAATACAATCCGCAGAAATATATTCAACATACTTATTGTTTACAGCATAACCAATATGCGGTCTTATAAAGCCATATTCTGCGATATTTTTAAATTCTGTATTCATATCACTTCTGACCTTATATTCTTGATTTTTAGTATGATACACAACATAATTTTTAATTTTTTCAAGATAAATAATATCACCAATAACAATCGGAATATCTTTTCTTTCGGTATGCAATACTATAGTTTTATGTAATTCTTCAAAAGAATTATTTATACGGTTAATACATTCGTACAAATCAGATTCAATTTTACTTTTTCTTATAAATGAATAAGGAAAACTTTTTAAAGCATCAAACACAAGCTCATCGTGACTTGTGACATAAACAATAAAAGGTATTTCAGCTGAACCTTTCAATTCGTTGATCCGCTTGGCTGTAGCAATACCGTCAATTGACGGCATTTCAATATCAAGAAAAATCAGATGATACTTGCTATAATTTTCAAGTATATCAAATCCGTTTGAGTATTTGTCAATTTTAAATTCCAAATTAAGCTTTTCACATACCGCTGTTATTTTGTTGATCAGACTTTCAACAAATACAATTTCATCATCTACTACCGCAATCTTTAACATATCCTCACCACCACTTAAATTCTAACAAATATTAAAATGTTTTTCAATACACTCTTAAACAGTCGATCATTTAAGAAGTTACTATCAATTTTATAAGTCAGCAACCTATTACCGCCGTTATCTCTGTACATTTGCTAGGGAAAAGTGATTATTTTTTTAAAAGTTGGGGTAATGAAAATTTTGAATTTGATGCGTAAGGTAAAGAAATCTATCCTAAGCGTATTTTAGTATAAAAGCAAAACAGTGCTAAGAAATACACGGGCAATGAAAAATGCAGTTTGTAAAAACAGCCGTGCAAGAGGAATGTTCCGGTTTTACGGTGCAAACAGAACAGGGTGCTTTTCATGCAGAATTGCACATAACCGCTAAAACAGAATATGTTTAAGACGGTGTAATACTGTAAAACATGAAACATCCTCATAGATTAAAAATCAAGGACCACCCAAGAAAATAGGCGGTCCTTGATTTTAGAGAGATTTTATTTTTAAAAGGAGTTAGAAATTAGCTTATTTTATTTGTTTATACCAAAAATATATTTTGTAGTTTGTGTATAGTTTTCGTTTGCTTTTAATATTGTCGTAGGAAAATTATTGTGATTTACAGCATCGGGAAAGCCTTGGGTTTCAAGACAAAACGCTGGATTTTCTCCGTATGTTGCTGAATCCTTTCCCATATTGGACAAAACATCGACATAATTTGCTGTATATACATGAACACCTTTTTGAGAAGTATAGCATTTTAATGTAATTCCGCTATCAATACCCTCAGCTTCGGCCGCAAGCACAAATTCTTCATCAGAATGATTCAGCACAAACATATGATCAATACCGTTTGCAAAACCAATCTGCTCGTTTTTTCTATCAATACCATTTCCAATTAACTTGGGTTCGGTAAAATCAAACGATGTATCCTTAACGGGAGTTATCTCTCCTGTGGGATTGAGGTTTGAATTTATCGGTATGAAGAAATTTGCATTTATTTTCAGCTTGTGATTTTCAGTAACTTTACCGCTTTTATGTCCGTTAAGATTAAAATATGAATGATTGGTCAGATTACATATTGTGTCTTTGTCGGAAACTGCCGACCATTTTATCGTAAGTACATCTTCATCATCAAAAGTGTAGCGTACAAAGACCTTCATATTTCCGGGATAGCCCTCATCACCGTCGGGACTATCAAGCATAAACAGAACTGTATTTGGAACTTTATCATCAACTACCGCAAGCCACACTTTGCGGCTAAAGCTGTTAAATCCGCCGTGTAGATGGTTACTCCCGTTGTTTACAGGGAGCTGATAATCTTCTCCGTTAAGAGTAAACTTGCCGTAAGCAATTCTTCCGCAGCATCTTCCGACAGTAGCACCGAAGTATGTTCCGTCAAATTCATAACCGTCAATGTGCTCATAGCCGAGAACTACATCTCTAATACTACCGTTTTTGTCTGGAACTTTTATTGAAACGACACTTGCGCCTAAATCACATAATGTCACGCTTGCTCCGCTGTTATTTTCTATTATATAAAGATGAGTGTTTTCACCTTTGGATGTAGGTTCAAAATTCACTACCCTTACCTTTGACATTTTAGCACTTCCTTTACTACAGCGTCTTTATAAATTTATCAAAAGCCTTTTTTCCTTCAGGAGTTCTTTTGAATACACCTGCATCCAAAAGAACATTAAGAAACACCTTTCCTATCTCATTTTGAATTATTGAATCAATATTATTTTCATTGATTTCATCATACTGCGAAACAAATTCATTTACCCACTCGGAATGTTTGCTGATTTTCGGAATTTCACTTACATCCTTGTGATTAAGAATAGCATCCTTTAAAATAGCCATTTCATCTTTAAGCCTTGAGGGCAATACTGCAAGTCCCATAACTTCAATAAGGCCGATATTTTCTTTTTTAATATGATGCAGATTCGCATGAGGATGAAATACTCCCAGAGGATGCTCTTCACTTGTAATATTATTTCTGAGAACGAGGTCAATAACAAATTTTCCATCCTTTGTAAAAGCAATCGGAGTAATAGTGTTGTGAATTTCACCGTCTGTTTCGGCAAAAATGCCAACATCTGCGTCCGTGTACGCTCTCCAACTCTTTAGAATATGAGAAGATAATGAAATAATGCTGTCCTTGTTTTTACCTGTCAATCTTACAACTGACATAGGCCACTTTACAATTCCGCACTCCACATCATCAAAGCCGTTAACGATAAACTTTCTTTCAACCTCTGCCCTATTAAGTGCAAAGCTGTATCTGCCGCCCTGAAAATGTTCATGTGTAAGTATTGAACCGCCTACAATCGGTAAATCAGCATTCGAACCGATTATATAATGCGGAAACTGTGAAATAAAATCAAACAGTTTTCTGAATGTAGAATCATTGATTACCATTGGTGTATGCTCACCGTTAAATACAATACAATGTTCATTGTAATAAACATATGGAGAATATTGCATAAACCAGTTATCTCCATCAATGGTGAGCGGAATAATTCTGTGATTATCTCTTGCAGGATGATTTACCCTTCCGGCATATCCTTCATTTTCCTTACAAAGCAAACATTTCGGATAGCCCGACTGTTTTTGAAGTTTTGCCGCTGCAATAGCTTTCGGATCCTTTTCAGGCTTTGAAAGATTTACCGTGATATCAATATCACCGTATTCGGTTGATGTTTTCCACTTTAAGTCTTTCTTAATACGATATCTTCTTATATAATCGGTATCGCAGCTGAATTTATAGTAGCTATCGGTTGCAAGCTTAGGAGAACAGCTATAATTCTGCCAAAATTCTCTTATTACTTCTGACGGTCGCTTAACAAGTGAAGCCATAAGTTTCACATCAAATAAGTCGCGATATGTTACTGTATTTTCGGGAATGATTCCTTTTTCGTATGCATAATCAAGAAGTCCCGACAAAATTTCTTCAAGAGTATCCTCGTTATCTGCTGTAAGGCAAGTACAACTGTCATCGGGTTCATCCATATGGAACAACGATAAAAGCCTATTTTGCGTGTAGATTATATCCTCTTTTTCAATAAGCCCTGTATTGATTCCGTATGAAACAAGTCTTAATATTAAGCCGTAAACGCTGTTCTTCATAAATACCGCCTCACTTACTATAGCCGTTGGGATGTGTTGAATGCCATTTCCACGCTGTTTTAATAATTGTTCCCAGATCATCATACTCAGGTTTCCAGCCAAGTACAGTTTTCGCCTTATCGCTTGATGCAATCAATACAGCAGGATCACCGCTTCTTCTGCTTTCTTCAACAACCTTAATATCTTTCTGTGTAACCTCTTTTGCTTTTTCAATTACCTCACGAACAGAAAAACCTACACCGTTGCCAAGATTGAATATATCACTTTTACCGCCCTTCATAAGATATTCAACTGCAAGAATATGAGCCTGTGCAAGGTCAGTAACATGGATATAATCACGAATACAAGTTCCGTCAGATGTGGGATAATCAGTACCAAAAATACTTATGTGGTCACGTGTACCCTGTGCCGCTTGAAGAATAATCGGAATAAGGTGGGTTTCAGGATTATGTGCCTCACCGATTTTTCCGCTGATATGTGCTCCGCATGCATTGAAATATCTGAGAGAAACATATCTTAAACCGTGTGCTTTTTCAACCCAATAGAACATTCTCTCCATGGATTTTTTTGTTTCTCCGTAGCAATTTGTCGGATTTGTCGGATCGGTTTCAAGAATAGGAGTTCTCTCAGGCTCACCGTATGTTGCCGCTGTTGATGAAAATACAATCTTATCAATTCCGTGAGCAACCATTGACTGAAGTAAAACCTTTGTGCCGTTGAGGTTATTATCATAATATTTGAGAGGGTTGGTCATACTTTCACCGACAAGTGAATTGGCTGCAAAATGAATTACAGCATCAATACCCTTTTCTTTATCAAAAACGCTGTCAATTTCACTTCTGTTTCTGAGATCACCTTTATAAAATTTTGCTTTGGGATGAACCGCCTCGATATGACCTGTTTCAAGGTTATCGAATACAACAACCTCATTACCGCTTTCAATAAGTCTGTAAACTGTATGCGAACCGATATATCCGGCACCGCCTAAAACAAGAATTTTCATTTTGTCCTCCTTAATAAAAACAAAATCTACATAATTACATTACTTTTATTCCGCCGTATTTTCTCACTTTGAGAACATGGCATGAGTTTTCTCCGAAAATTTTATTTATAAATTCTTTGTAATTACTTACAAAATCATTTTTGACAAACGCCTGAATTGTACCTGCAAATCCACCGCCGTGAACACGGCACACGCCGTAATTGCGAAGAAGGCTTTCGCTGAGTGCAAGGGCAACCGAGATGTTCTGATGTTGAATATCTCTTGTTGTATATACATTCTGAAGATACTTAAACGATGAATTACCGGATTTTCTGATTGCGTCAAGGAATTTAACAAACTTACCGTTTTCAAGTGACGAAACGGCATTTTTAACATTATGCTCCTCATTAAAGAAATGAATTGCACGAAGTACCGGTCTGTCGCCAACAGCCTCACGAATTTCGTCAAGGCGAATATAAAATTCGTTTGAATCACAATCTCTCAGATAATCTTCTCCGAGAAAATTTGCAACCTTTTTCATTTCCGAGGGAATCATAGCATAATCATCTGTAAGATCAACATGATCACCCTTTGTGTCAACAATACAAAGACTGTAATCATATTTTTCAAATTCGGTAGGTACTTTCTTAACTATTGGCTTTGTCGGATCTTTAAAGTCAATGTTAACCATTCCTCCGACTGAACAAGCCATTTGATCCATAAGTCCGCACGGCTTTTTGAAAAATACATTTTCAGCATACTGAGAAATCTGAGCAATCTCAACTGAATTTATTTTCATATCATTATATAAACCGGAAATAATAGTTCCGACAACTACCTCAAAAGCTGCTGACGATGAAAGTCCTGCACCAACAAGTACATCACTTGTTGCATAAGCATTGAATCCACCAATTTTGTATCCATGATCCTTAAGTCCACGAAGAACACCTCTGATGAGGCTGACCGTTGTGCCTGCCTCATCATTATTAACTTCGAGGTCATTTATATTGAGAGTAATCATATCATAACCGTCAGAAACAAATCTTACAACATCATTGTTATTCTTGGCCGACACAGCAATAGTATCAAGATTAATGGATGTTGCAAGCACCATTCCATGCTGGTGATCTGTATGATTACCGCAAACCTCACTTCTACCGGGAGCACTGAATATTGCTACTTTATCAGGGCAAAAAATTGTTTCATACTGCTCAATTGCATGAACATATCTTTTCTTCTGATAATCAATCATTGATGAATCTATATATATATCAGTGAAAAGATTATCAAATTCGCCGTTTGTAATTTTTTCAATTGCTGTTTTAGTATCAATCATTTTATTTACCTGCCTTTTCCGCAACTGTAGGAAGGAACATAGAAGGCTCTGTGTTACCGCTTTCATCAAGCTGTTGTGTCATATCAATCTTGCCTTCTCTTCTTGCACTGATTGTGTTTATAACCTTCTTCATCATACCGTCATTGAGTTTATATTTCTTTCTGTAAACAACATAAGCAATAAGCATACAAACCGCAGGAACAATGCACATAAGTGTACTGATTGATGCTACTGTTGCAAATGACTGTTCCTGACCAGGAATATACTGTGTGCTTCCAAGTGCCGCACCAATACCGAGTGCTGTAAGAGCCGCTGTAAATTTTACGATAAGCGTCTGGAGTGAGAATACAACGCCTTCATTTCTTGTTCCAAGCTTAAATTCACCGTAATCAACAACATCTGCAAGGAATACTGTTGCACAACCAAGTTCAAGACCTGTACCAAGTTTTACAATAACACCTGAGATTGATGTGAGCACAACATTGTGCGGAGCAAAAATACCTACGAGCAAAAGCATTACAAGACCAAATGCAGGTAAAAGACACGCAAGAAGGAACGAAGTTTTTCTTGAAAGAAATTTTGCAACCTTAGGAAATACGATAAGACCTACAACCTCTGCGATTGATGCGCTGATCATAAATGATGACATCATTCCTGCGTTGCCGCAAACATATTTGAAATAATATGTAGCAACACCCATAATGCACTGAATGCCGATGTTGTAAAGGAAAATAAGAGTTACCGCCCAACGAAGTTGATCATTCTTGCCGATGATTGAGAAAATATCTTTAAACTTAACTTTCTTTTCCGGAACAGAATCATCTCTCTTTTTCGGAAGATTGATTACTGTAATACCGATTGTAAGAATAAATACAATTGCAATTATGATTGCAAATCTGTGATAACCTGCCTGATTTGTTGTGCCGCCGCTGAGAGCCTCAATAATTTGAACACCAAAGCCTGCAATAACAAGTGACTGACCGATACTTGCAAAGATTCTCGGAAGTACCGAAACTTTTTCTCTCTCCTCAGGATTTGAAGTGAGGTTAGGAATAATTGACCAATAAGGAATATCCATAATTGTGTAAGTCATACCCCAGAGTATGTAAGCTGCTGTTGCAAATACGCAAAGTCCAACACCATCGAGGTGGAAGTCTGTGAATAAAACAACAAATACAATTGAATTAACCAGCGTACCTATTACAAGCCATGGAATAAATTTACCCCATCTGCTGCGTGTGTTATCAACAATCATACCCATAAACAAATCATTAAAGGCATCCCATAACTTTGCAACAAAGAACATTACGCCGATAAATACCAGGTTGACCTTGATGATGTCTGTGAAATAAATCATTGAAAATGTGGCAATCATACCATAAATCATATCTTTGCCGAGGGCACCTAAAGCAAAGGTGTATTTGATTCTACCCGGGATTTTGCCATCAAGTCTTGGTTGTGATGATGTCTGTTTCATAATTTTTCCTCCTTTTAATTTTAAATGAAACGCCGTGACAACCTGCACAAAAGATTTCGTTATTATTTAATAATAATGTTTCTTTTGTTTTTATGTTAACTAAATTATATGTTTTGTTTCGTAAACTGTCAATAGTTTTTGGTAAACATTTTTGCTTTCTCTGTTTTTCACTAAACACGACTTGATTTTTTAGTAATATTTCACTATAATGGTAGTGAGGTGATTCAATTGGCTACAATCAGAGATGTTGCCAAAAAGGCAAATGTATCAGTAGCTACTGTTTCAAGAGTGCTTAATAACGACACTACCCTCAGCACCTCGCTTGAAACGAAGCAAAAAATATTTGCAGCAGCTAAAGAACTTAATTATGTAAAGAAAAAAAGGGTTACATCAGCACCTTCATGTCGCATTGGAATTCTACAATGGTTCTCTTCCAAACAGGAAATTGAAGATAATTATTACTTTTTGATGAGACAAGGTATCGAGGACTACTGTTCAAAAAATAATATAAGTATTGTACGAACATTTAAAACAGACAATGACTATCAGAATGTACTTTCTGATGTTGATGGCATAATCTGCCTCGGAAAGTTTAGTAAACAAGAAATAAAATTACTGCATTCTTTGAATAATAAAATTGTTTTTCTTGATATGACCGTTGAGAATATTGAAATCACATCCGTATCGCTCGACTTTCGTCAGGCAGTGTCCGATGCAATTAAATATCTATATGATTTAGGCCATAGAACAGTTGGCTTTATCGGAGGCATTGAACAGCTTGAGGACGGAACGATATTTCCTGATAAACGACTCAACACTTTCACAGACATTTGCGATGAACTAAACATTAAATATGATGGGTTTATTATACAGGACAAATTTTCAACATCATCCGGTTATAAAATGATGTCAGAAATGATCAGCAAAGGAAATCTACCCACAGCTATTTTTGCGGCAAGTGATCATATTGCAATCGGTGCAATGAGAGCTCTGCAAGAAAACGGTTACAAAATTCCTGAGGATATTTCTGTTATGGGATTTGATAACACGGAGCTTTCGGGATATACAAACCCTCCGCTCACTACGGTAAACGCACCTGTATATGCAATGGGCATTTATGGCATTAGATTTATTTTGAATCTGATGAAACCTAAAAGCACCGATTATTATTCTCCTATGCGTGTCTATCTGCCTTGTCCAATAAAAGTTCGCAACTCATGTGCAAAACCTAAAAGTTTATAATTATTATCGTTATCAAACGATTGTATGCTATAATAAAATTATCGTTATACGGTTGATTTTGAAAGTAGTCTGCCCACTAACTGAGTTACGCAACCTGCGTTACGGATTTGGAGCAGGGAGATATCTTATTGGTCGCAAAGGGCAGAGCGATGAAGGATTTTGAAAAGTTCTTTGAAGATGTGCCTTCCGACTCCTTGTCGGCAGTCATCGGATGGACAAAATGGTTTCAGGATTTATTCATAAAGGCAAATCGGTCGATCGTGTCATAACAGAAAGCAAGGTTGTGACCTCCGATAATGCTGGAAAACAACTTATTGAAGTTATGGAGCTTATGGGAATAAACTGAGCACAGCACATCTGATACAAAAATTTAAGGAGCTGTGAAGAAATGAAGTTTAAGACTTCGTTCTTCACAGCTCCTTTGTTTTTTGTGAAATAATAATGCAATTGTTAAAAAAGCATACTTCCCCCCCGAATATTGTTCAAAGCAACCACTTGTTTCACCCTACTCGATTAGCCCCAACATAACCGTTGAAAAATCGGGGAACAGAAATTTTGCATTTTACAAATCTATTGTACGACCTGAATTTTAAATTTTAAACTGTCAATTTTTATTTTGCTAAAAGCTTAAATCCCATAATAACAACACCTAACACCACGAGGACAATGCCTGTTGCACGGTTCAGGGTTTTGGGCTTAGCTTTGTTTGCAAAGACGGCGGCAATTCTCGCCCATATAAGGGTGAACGCTATGCAGAGAATGAACACAAACCAATCGGGTGTGCCACCAATCATAAAGTGCGAAGCTGCGCCTGTCAGGGCGGTGAATGTCATAATGAATACGCTTGTGCCGACAGCGGTTTTTAACTCATAATTCAGCACGGTCGTCAAAATCAAAAGCATCATCATTCCTCCGCCCGCACCTATAAATCCGCAGATAAAGCCGATTAACATTCCGCAGATCACAGACTGGATTGCCCTCTTTTTTGCCGACACACCGAGCATAGCTTCTTTAGTTGTCATAACGGGACGGATGATAAATTTTATGCCGAGCAAAAATGTCATAAACACGGAAAACCCGCCCATTGTAGCTGATGGAACAATGCTTGCAACATAACTGCCGACAATCGTAAACACAAGCACACTCGCCATCATAATCAAACCGTTTCTGACATCGAGATTTTTATTTTTATGGTATGTATAAGCCGAAACTGCACTCGCCAGAACATCGGACGAAAGTGCGATTCCGACTGCCATATACGGATCCATATTAAGAAAAGTTATGAGCATCGGACTTATTACAGCCGCCGCACTCATTCCTGCAAAACCTGTTCCGAGACCTGCGCCCATTCCTGCAAAAAATGTAACTAAAATTGTAATAAATATATCCATTTAATTTCCCCTATAGAATAATATAACTAAATTAAGATTATTTTAATTTTGCCGTTTCATAAACAAAAGCCGTGAAATCAGCATTATTACCGCAGTTCCGATAAGTATCTGCAACGGGTACAAAAGTACGCTTTCACTCGGAATAATCATACTCAAAATTGTCAATGCTCCGGCAGGCGGAATATACATTTTTGTGCAGTAAACAATTACAAGCATTATCGCCGTGGCTGTCAATGCGGCAACTGTCAACGGCAATCCGAGAGTCATATTCAGCACATATCTTGAAACCGCTCCGACAAATGCACAGACTGTTATCAGCAAAACCGTCTTTACCGGCTTGTTGCGAGCCTTATTTTTCGGACGGGAAAATTCCGTAAACGCCACAAGCAACGGCGGTGCAATTGCAAATTTAAAGCCCAACCAAATTGCGAAAAATCCCACAACGGCAACGCAGATTGTTCTTACGGCTGTGTCAATCACATCGCTCTTTGCATGCAGGTTTACCGACTGAAAATCCTCTTTATCTCTTATTTTAACTTTCAAAAGAAATCTGCGGAATAATACAACCGCAATTGTCAGCAAAAATGCGGCAATCGGGTATATAAAGCTCTCGGTCTGCATCATAACGGGCAACACAATTGCCGAAATCATCGGTGCAAATGTTGTTCCCGAAAACATAAAGAGAATTTGTGCAAATACAAATGCAATCAATATTTCAAGATAAAGCCCGACTTTTATGTATCGGACTGTCAGCACACCCGCAACAGCGCAAATCGCAATTAACGCAATCATTCGGCTGTCATTGACTTTCCAACCTTGCTTTTGTGTAACCATATAGCCAATTGCAAGTGCCGTTATTTCAGGAAAGATTATCTCCCCCTCACCCAATATTTCCGCAACAAAAGTCATTATACCGACAAGTATAAGCGTTAATACATACGGTAATGCGTTTTTAAGTACTTTTGTAAAATTCAGTTTCCCCATTCTTTATACTTCTACCCACTTTTCAATTCAAACTAACAGCACTATTGTATCATAAATCTGTCAGCATTAACAGACAAAATTTATTCACAGATTTTTCCTTTAACAGCGTATCTGTCATTATGCATGGATATGCAGGTCTTGCAAAAGACGCTGTACATATTGGAGGTTCAGTATATGATAAAAACGGCGCAGAAATTAGCGGCGTTTTTTAAGTCACCTACGGTTTTGGTATCAAAATATAAATATTTGTACAGCAAAGCCTCCTGCAACTGCTTAAATTTTACACATTACTGGATAATGGGTGTTGCACAATAACATTTGAATTTATTCTGATTCATGTGTGTATTCTCCTTGTTTTTGTTGAATAATATACCAGTCTTGGCAATTCATGTCAACAATC
>ERZ834722.894-NODE-894-length-31272-cov-5.350834_pt1 | contig 31272 bp, 33 predicted proteins | sample MGYA00519576_ERZ834722 | MGnify/ENA primary metagenome ERZ834722 (study PRJEB31850, sample SAMEA3708759) | human gut metagenome | biome: human gut; feature: human-associated habitat; material: faeces | place: China | collected 2014 ...
TATTGTATAACCTCAATTATTTCAGCTGGAGAGATATTTTCAATTCCAGTTATTGATTGAATTGCCATTTTATGGAAAACAAAAATAATACATTCATAATTACTATATTTCTTTATTATATCTTGAACTCTTCTTTTCAAATGTTCTTTTGATTCCCAGTTTACTACTCTATCAACTGGTGGAATACCATTATTCTTAATATAATCCTTATAATATTCTTTCATTTCTTTTGCTTTATATTGATATGTTTTATCAGGTTCCCACTCTCTCAAATCAGGTTCTATTTTTATATCTAATCCTGTTTCTTTTGATATAATTGCAGCTGTTTGCAGCGCTCTAGTATATGGTGAAGACACAATAAGTGTTGCTTCTTTCAAACGTGAATCTTTAGATGTCTTTATTACATCTTCAATATATTCTTCACTTAATTTAGCCAAATCATGTCCATGCCCAATAAAATTATGAGCATCACCATAACTATAATCTGCTTTGCCATGCCTTATCATAAAAATTTTCATATATTCATCTCCTTGGTTTTAACAGCTTACATGTATATTCACTAGCATAATCTTTATCTTTCCCGGTTGTGTCAATAAGTTCTTTTTTGATTCTATTGTCATTGTATCATAAAATTACATTATAAATAAAGATGTACTTTATTTATTATCAATATGTAAATATATTGCTTTCGGGTGGTACAACATTAAATGTAGAACCTGGCTCATATGTATCTGTAATTGCCCTGTTCCTCCATACAGCCTGTAAACTCTTTGTTTTTTCTGCTTGATCTGTTGTATCCCATATTCCTTTTAATTCTTCGGTATATGCAGAATATGGTTCATTTAAATTATAATCTGGATATGTTGCCATTGCTAAAATATCACCATTTTTAGGATTCATAGCAACAATATTTCCACCATCTGTACACTTATTGTCAATACATGCTTCTTTTAAATATTTTTCTACAATTGATTGCACATTCATATCTATTGTAAGAATTACATCTTTTCCATTTTTAGCAGCCACATATTTTTCTCCCTCTTCTCCTATCTCTGCCCCTTTTGCGTCTGTGTGTCTTTTTATTGCTCCTTTTGTTCCAGAAAGCACTGTATCATATTTTGCCTCAATTCCATCTAATCCTTGATTATCACTTCCACAAAATCCTATAATTTGTGACGCTAAATTGTTATTTGGATAATATCTTTTTGTGTCTTCATCAATATTTATTCCTGTTGTAATATTTTCCTCTTCCATCCACTTTCTAAGCTCATCTGTTTTTTCTTTATCGACCTTTTTAGCAATAGTTTCTATTGAACTCCTTTTAGATACTTTTTTCAAAGTTTTTTCATAATCCAATTCAAAAATTTCTGAAAGTTTTTTAGCAACCTTTTCTTTACTATTTTTATCTATATTTCCTGGATTAACTGTAACTGTTTCAACCGTACTACTCTGTGCCAATACTTGCCCTGTTGAATCGTAAATAGTACCTCTTTTAGGGTTTATTGCTCTATCCAAAGTTTGCTGTTCATATGCTAGTTCTGAAAGTTTTTTTCCATCTATTAGTTGAATATATCCTAATCTTCCTATTAATATTGTAATTACTAAAAATACTATAAATTTTATCCAGTTTGATTTTTTCTTTTTTGTTTTCATATATTCACTTCCTATTTTACTAAAACTAGTTTAACATATTTTAATGATATAAAGAATATTTTTTACACTTTTTACATAAGTTTTACATATTTTTAATGTAAAGAAAAATGATGCATATGCACCATTTTAATTATTTATTTTTCTTTTGCCTTATTATATCATGGGCAATATTAATACCAAAGAATACAATAAATATTATAAATACAATGATAAAGTTATGAGTTAATAATTTAGATTCAATTGTTACTAAACTTTCTCTTAATAAATCTATTGTATATGTCATTGGAAGAATTGGATGTAGCCATCTAAATCCTTTTGTTACTGTTTCTATTGGGAATGTTCCTCCTGCTGCGGCTAATTGAAGTACAAGTAAGATAAGAGCAATAAATTTACCAATATCTTTAAAGTTTACTATTAATAATTCAATTATAGCAACAAATGTATTAGCAATTAATACTATTGAAACATAATATAATAAAACGTTAGTTATTTCAAAGTCTAATAATATTTGTAATAATATTCCAAGTATTATACCTGCGAGCGTTGCAAGTCCATGATAACATAATGTTCTTTGTAAAAGATTTGGATTATTAATTGATAACCTTTTAAATCTTTCTTCTTTATCAAAGTATAATACTATATAAAGCATTAAACATCCAACCCATAATGCGATTGATATAAAGAATGGTGAGAATGCAGTACCATAACTTGATACTTCATTAACAGCTTCTGTATCAACTTTAACAGGTTCATTACTATATTCTTTTAATCCATTTACTTTTGCTACTTCTTTTTTAGTAGTTTCAATATTTTCATTTAATTCGTCTTTAGCAGATGATACACTATTATTTAAAGTAGTTATTCCGCTATTTAAGGTATTCGCTCCATCATTTAAAGTATTAATACCATTCATTATTTGTTCAGAACTACTATATAATGTGTTTGCTCCATCAAGAAGACTATTTGCACCATTTTGTAGTTTAGTTATTTTTTCATTTACTGTACCAAGTGATGATACACTACTATTTAAAGTATTTATTCCAGCATTTATTTCTTGATTGCTTGAATTTAATTTATTACCACTAATAGTTAAATAATTTATAGCATTTGTTCCACCATAATTTGGATTATTAGCAAGCATTCCTTTTGCAATTAAGCATGCATTCTTATCATATTCTGTTATTGTACTATCTCCTGCTTCTATTCTTGCACATGTTGTACTTACAACTATACTTGCTAAATTATTAGTGTTTGAAAGTGCAGAATTTACACCTGTCACATAACTATTTAAACCAGTTGTAAATGCATCACTACCATTTTTTAAATTTGTAACACCAGTTTGCATAGTAGATAGTCCACTTGTTAACTGATTAAATTCTTTTGCTCCACTAGCAAGTGTATTTGTACCACTTTGTAAACTTTTTACGCCTTCATTAAATCTAGTATAGTTTTGTTTTAAACTTTCTGTACCACTTGTAAGTGTATTTGATCCTTCTTTTAACTGATTAGTTCCATCATTTAATTTATCAAATCCATCACTTATATTTTCAAGTTTATCAGGTACTTCTTTAACTGTATCAGATAAAGTACCTACTATTTCTGAATTTACTTTATTATCTAGATTTTTTTCAACAACATTAACTACATTGTTAATTATTTGACTTGCTAGATAATTTGATTTTTGATTAGGTGAATATGTGATAGTTGCATGTTTCTTATTTGTTGTACTAGCACTTTCCATACTTTCTGTAAAATCTTCTGGAATATTTATAACAGCATAATAATCTTTATTATAAAGACCATCTTCTGCCTTTGTACTATCAACTACTGATAATTTTAATTTTTTACTATTTCTTATTTCTTTTACTAGTTCTTCACCCTTAGAACCTTTATCTTCATTTACTATTGCGACAGGTAAATTATCTATATTACCTTCACCATATGGATTCCAATATGCTTTTAAATAGAAAAAGCTATACATAAATGGAATTATTAATACGGCCGCAATTATGACATAATTAAAAAACTTATGATTTTTATTTTTCATATTTAAAACCTCCCTAATTTAATAAACCATCTTTTAATATGTTTGTAACTTCTTTGGTTACTTTCTCTTCATCAATTTCTCTATCATATTCAAATAATATTGATGAATATACTTTATAAATAATAAATGCAGTTAAATGTGCATCACATTTCTTTATTGTTTTATTTTGAATTTCTTGTTTTATTTTTTCTTCTATATAGCTAACAATTTCACCATCATAAAACTTTAAAAAAGAAATACATTCTGCAGTATTATTTTTAGATATCTCTTTAATAATAGTCTTTATTAAATCGCTATTCTTTCTAAAAAGTAATGATTCATAAAGTATTTTAGATACTCTATCTATAAATGAAGTGCTGCTATTTACATCATTTTCTATTTTTTCTTTCATACTTTGAAGTTCTTCACTTGCAAAATATTTAAACATTGCTTCTTTATCACTGAAGTAAGAATAAATAGTTTTTTTAGTAACATTTGATTCTTTTGCTATTTCATCCATAGATACTTTTTTATATCCATACTTAGTAAAAAGATCTCTTGCTGCGTTTATTACTTCCTCTTTTTTATTCATTTTATCACTTCCTATACCAATATACCAATTCAGTATACCAGTATAGTATATGACTGTATTAAAAAAATGTCAACTTTTTTTGACAAAAAATAAAAAAAATAGACTTATTTAGTCTATTAACTTAGTTTTAATTTATATGGTTCTTCTTTTATTTTAATGGTTTCTTTTATTTTTATTTTCATATTACCATCTGTTTCATTATCTTTAACAAATATACTTTCATATAAAGTATTATCATTTAAATTTGTAACTGCATAAATACCATTACTTTTATGTTCAATCTTATAAAATTCAGCAACAAAATTATCTAAATCATAATTTATCTTATACATTATATATGGTACATTATTTTTATTTGATTCTTCTAATTTTTGATATTCTTCTTTTGTTAATACCAAACAATCTTCTAATGGGTCATTTTTAAAATATGTTGATTTAACATTTATCATTTTAACACTTGATAAAAGTTTATCAATAATTATTACATTGTATCCTAATGCATCACAAATATCTTTAGAAACCCATTTTATTTCTTCATGACTTTTTAAATTATTTTTAAGCATATTATATATGCATAATTCACTATATCTTCTAATAATTAAATCTGAATTTCCCTTTAATATATTTTCGTGATGATAAGACAATCTATTGAAATCCTTTTTTATTCCCTCATCATCTTTATATGGTTTTTCGCAATTACATAATTTATTTTTAATAAAATTTTCATTTCTTAAATATATACCATTATCTTCTAAATATTTTTTAATTTTTTCTATATCTTTTAAACTAATTGCTTCATAATATGGTATCACTTTATATGCATTAAAATCATAAAAACCATTATATAACAATTTTGATAATATACACTGTATTTTAAAATATCTTTCATAATCTTTTAATGTTGTTCTAAATGGTAATCTTTCTAGCATTTTTATTTTCTTTATTTCATTAGGAATGTCTTCATTAAATGCATTATATACATCAATTATTCTTCTTTTTTGTTTTTCTTTATATTTATTTACTTCATCTTTTAATTGTTTTTCTACTTCTATGTTGACAAAATTTCTAAAAAACATCCTTACTCCATCCTCGTTATATTCTTTTTCTTGAAGCAAGTTTATTACATCTTTTTGACATTCTTTTTTTACTATATTATCCACGTTTTACCTCATCTATTTTATTTTTTCAAGTACTTTTACTTTTCCTTTTACCAAATATTCATTTGTATAATCTGGTACATGTTTAAAGTTTGGATGCCAATAATTATATGCACTTTCATAAACATCTTTATAGCTTAACTCTTCATCTGGTATTAATTGTTCATTTGTTTTAAATATTTCACCACTTGCTTCTACTCTATATAATTTATAGTTATTTGTTTGCAAAGCATTTATCCAATAATCTATTCCTTTTTCATCTGTTAAATAAATTGTATGTAATCTACTAGGTAGTGTACTAACATTATCTTTTCTATAATTTTCTAATGCAGTTTCTCTTTTAAACATATTTCCATAATAAGAAGCACGATATGATAATTTTAAAATTTCTTCTAGTTCCTGTTTTGAAAAAGTTCTACCACTATTTAATTTAAATAAAACTCTTGCTAAATATTCATGTATATTAATATCGATTATATTGCCTTCTACATCAGAAGCTTTCATTTTAGTTGTAAACTCATTATATCTTTTAAGCATTCCATTCTTAAATTTATCATCCACTTTTATCTCTTTGTTTTCTTTCCAGAACTTACCTGCACTATCCTTACCCTCAATTTTATGTATATGATATAATACTTGTTTTTCCATATTATAGTTTCTTTCTAGGTACATAATTAGGGAATGCTACTAAAGGCAAATCAGAGATACCTAAATATATTCCTTTTTTTTCTGGATCAATTCTACTTTGTCCAAAGAGCATATTACCCCTGATGCCAGTAATTAAATTTTCTACAGTATAATATTCATCATGGTCATGTGTTACTTTAAATAATTTTCTTTCACCATTCACATATTCAATTTTATACATTTCATATTCAATACCATTTCTAATCGATTCTTGTAGTTTATTATATTCGTTTAGAGATAAAGTTAATTCACCACCATTAATATAAGAAGTCTTAACTTCAATTAATCTAACTTTGCCTGTTATTACATTATTAATTATAATATCGTAACCAAATAATTCACCAACATCTTTGGAAACCCACTTTATTTCTTCTTCTGGTTTTAAATTTTCTCTTAACATATTATATATTTCAAGTTCACCATATCTTCCTAATACGCTATTTCTTTTTTCTTCAATAAGATTATCAATTTTTTCAAAATCACTTTTTATACCATCTGGATTTTTATAAGGATTACCATAATTACAAAATATATTCCCAATTGATTTTTTATTATTTAGATTTATTCCGTTATATTCAAAATAACCTCTAACAGCTTGAATATTTCTTTCAGGAACAGCATTATAATATTTTATATTATCATATATGCATGAAGAATGTGTTATATAAAGGACACAATCTAAATAATCTTGTATTAAATTATACCTTATCATATCCTTTGTTTTAGTTCTAAATGGTAACTTTTCACACATTAAAACCTTTTTTAATTCTGGTGGTAATTTTAAAGAATTAAATACTGCATAAGTTTCTTGTATTTTACTTTGTTGCATTTTAATATATCTATCTGTATCATAGAATAATTCTGAAGACATAGGTATACTAGCATTATCCTTTAAAAATTGATCTACCTTTTCTTTATCATAATCCTCATTATTTAATAGATTTCTTATTTGACTTTGTCCCTCAAAATTAGATATCTTTCCCATAAAAATCCCCCTTATAAAAGCGTATTTATAATAACATTAATTAATAAAATAATCAAGGCATATGTTATAATTATTATAGAGGTACAAATATGTATAACAAAAATCTTTTTAATAAGTGGTAAAGCCTGGTATGATATGAATAACAAATTACTTTCTAGTGGTATTGTTATGCAGAAACTATTAGATATATTAGACGTTAAATTAGAAGATACATATTTTTTAGAAACAATAAAATGTTATCCTAAGAATAGAAAATATTTAAAACATTGTAGTAAAAACTGTAAACAGTATTTGATTAAGCAATTAAGTATAATAAAACCAAGAATTATATTATCACTTGGTGACGCTGCTTCCAAAACTATACTTGATATTAAGTACAAAAAATTTAGTGATATTGTAGGCAAAAAATTTTTAGTTAATGGTATTAAAGTTATACCAATATATCACCCTTCACCTATATCACCACTTAGCTATAAAGGTAATATTACAATATTTGAAAAATTAAAAAAAGACTTATATTATTAAAATATAAGTTTTTTTAGTAAAATTAATTTTTTCTTTTATATAATACATGAGTATATTTAATATCATTTTCTTCATTTTTATCTAATATTATTTTACTATAATTAGATTTATCAAATTCTGGAAAATAAGTATCCGCTTCTTTGTCACTTGCATCAATTTCTGTCAAATATAATTTTGATGCATAATCTATAAATTCTTTATATATACTAGCTCCACCAATTATAAAAACTTCTTCTTTTTTATTTTTATAATCTATAAGGAATTCTCTTATACTTTTGTATATTAAAACTTTATCAATATTTTGATGTGTAATTACAATATTATTTCTTTGTGGTAATGGTTTACCAATTGAATGAAAAGTATTTGCGCCCATTACAACAGTTTTATCAATAGTTTTTTCTTTAAAGAACTTTAAATCATTTGGTATATTCCATATAAGTTCATTATTTTTACCAAGTTCATTATTTTTTCCAATTGCCGCTATCATAGATAAATCCATATATAAAACTCCTTCACTTTCATAAAAATACTATCATTAAATAATCAAATAATCAAGAAAAAAAGACTTATATAAGCCTTAAATTCTATATTCATAAATTTTATTCTTTATAAAATAAATATTTTTCTGGTAAAGAATAAAAATCTTCTTCATCTTTACTAAAATAATGATCTTCATTTAAAATAACTTTAATATCTACTCTATTTGACTTAATGTCCTTAATATTTTCAAGTAAATTAATAGAATAATCAAGTGATCCATACACAATTGTTACTTTTTCATTATTAAAATTATTAAGATTATTTTTTATTAAATTTATATCATAAATTAAAGGCATATTTACAAGTAACATTCTTTTTATTTTAGGATAATTTATACCAAAATATGCACCTATTAACGCACCATTTGAAAAACCTAAATAATATACTTTATAATCTTCAAATTTTGATGTATATTTTTCTATTACGGTAAATGCATTATCAAGAGGATTATTTCCATCAAATGGATTTGATGAACATATAACTGTACATTTATACTTTTTATTTAATCTTTTAGCCATTTTAATATATTTATTATTGTAACCATATATTGAACCATTTTGTCCAGATTTTATAAAAACAATTGTATTATTTCCTTCAATTATTCCATATTCAATTATCGTAATATCTTCTAAATTAGATTTAACAATTTTATCAAATTTTAATTCGTTCATAGTAAATTTTCTCTATTCTTCTATTAATTTTAACATTTTAATGCCATTACTTTTTCTACTTATTTTATCATACAAAGAATTTTCTATTTTCGATGTTTCTATTGTTTCATATTCAACATCCATATGTTTAATGCTACTTAAGCAAAGCAATGCATCATTTACTATTTTGTATAAAAATACTAATTCTTTATCATTTAACAAATCATTTTTATCAGTTATATTAGATAGATTAAACTCTTCTTTAAAGCAAACCTCTTTATAATTTTGTTCTTTATTATTTTTGACAGAATTTAAAATTTTTTCTATTTCTTCTTTCTCATAATCATAAACGTATTGCATAATTACTTTAAACGCTTCTAATTCTGATATATTATATTTATTAAAAAAACCTTCAAGTTCTTCTTTGCTCATATCAAATGTTTCCATTATTCTGATTTTACCTTCATTAAAACTCCATCTACAGTTTTATAAACTCTTTTAGAATTTTTATTAATTTTATTAATTATTTCACTTTCTAAGTCTACACCTAATATTTCTGATAATCCCATTGTAAATATAACAACATCTGCAAGTTCTTCACCAACATCATCTTTTTTCTTAAGCCAAGCATCATATGCTTCTGCAAGTTCTGCATATGTTAAACAAAATTCTTTGTTTACATCTGTTGTATTAAATCCTTTATCAACTTTATTTTGATAAACATCTTTTTGTAATTTTCTAAAATCCATCATTTTTATGCACTCCTTTATTTATTATTTTCTTTTGCTTCTTCTATATATTTTTTTATTAAAAATTTAGTTAAGATAACATCTGCATCTGCTAAATCATAATCTAATAGTTCTTCAATTGCTACCCATTTATAATCTGAATGAATATTTAATTTAAAATCACCACTTATATAATCGCATTCATATAATTTTAAATCTACTATATGACCTGGATATTCACATATACTATGTGTAATATAATCATTTATTTTTGTATTAATTCCAAGTACTTCAGTAAATGCTCTATCAAGAGTTTTCTTTTCATCTTCAAGCCCTACTCTTCTTCCACCTGGAAATTCCCATTTACCATATAAATGATCTTCTTTTTTTCTTTGTGCAATTAAGCATTTTCCATCTTTCATAATTAATCCACATACAACATCTAATATTTTTTTCTTAGGTGATACATTAGTTATTTCAAATGGAATACCATTTTTTTTAACAACTTGTTTTAAAAATAAATTTATTGCAGAACTCATTGATAAACCAAGTTCAGTTAATACATCTGTTGCTTCTTTTTTTACATTACTATCTACTTGTATGTTAATAGCGCTTGTTTTATTTTCCATTTTTTTACCTCACAATATATTATTCCTTTTTTATTAAATTTAATTTTATAACATTTTTTGTTGCTATTGAATTTAAAGAATCAGTTATTTTGTATAATTCAAGCAATTCATGTTCGACATTAATATTTGGTTTAGATAATTTAATATCTTCAAAATATTTTTTAGCATCATTTGCAAATTGTAATAAATATTTTGCCTCTCTCTTAGTTAAAAAATCTGATTTTTTATTAATCATAGACATTGAAGGTGTATAGTGACGCATTAAAAATCCATAATCTTCAATAACTTCATCATCAGCATCATCAAATACCTTTCTAATTGCAGTTTGTGCTTCTACTGTATCAACATTCTTTGCATAATTTAAAACTGTATTCATTGCAGTTAACTCAACTAAATCATACTTACTAAATAAATCCAATAATTCTTCCTTTGTCATTTTTTCACTTACATTTTCCATAAATTTCTCAACCTCCTGAATTAAATATATCACTAGAAAAATTCATTGTCAATACTTTTCTACAATTTTACTACAATATTACTACATTATGTAAAAAATCCCATTTTATTGAGATTTTGTTTTAATTTATATTTTAGTCTTCATCGTAGTAATAATCATTAGGTTCCATATCATCATCCTCTCCAGAATTATTTTTGGATCATAATTACCACTTTTTACTAAATCTTTTTGCCAATCTTCTAAAGCAAAATTGTTTATTTCTTTATTTGTATATTTAGAATAATTAGGTACTTACTTTTCATAGCTTAAAGAAAATAACGATTTTAATCTAGTCAAAAATATTGTACCAAGAATGATATTATTTGATTTATTAGAATTATCATTAACTCTATTACTATTTTCAACTTTATTTTTATTCATTAAATATTTTAATCTTCCTTTGTTATATTCTCCATAAGCATTATTTAATATATTCTTTTTTTCAATAACAGAATTAATTCTATTAACTAATTCATCATCTTTTATAAAATATTTATAAAGATTATTATAATTAGGAATATTTTTTATGTGGCCTAGTCTTGATATTTGTTCTCCTCTAAAAATAATTTTGGTTTCAAAATATTTATCATAAATTGACATATTAAATAATTTTAACTTCTTTAGCATATTCTTTTACTCATAACTTTTTTTATTTTATAGTTCATTAATATCACCTTATAATCACATACAACAAAAAAATATATTCTTCTGTTTGAATATATTTTTATCAAAAGAGAAAATTTTATAGATTTGATAATTTACATTTTATAAAATCATCCAAGCATTTAGAATCTTTAGTAACCCATTTATATTCTGAATGTTCATTACTTAATTTAATTTCTAAGTTTGATCTATCAACATTAATTATAAAATCAATTTCTAAATTATATATTAATTCCCCATTTTTACTTTTTATTTCATCATAATAGTGCGTAATTCTTGGATTAAACTCATCTGTAAATCCAATTTCTTCAAGAAGTTCTCTTTTAAGCCCTTCCTTTATTGTTTCACCATCTTCTAAATGACCACCAGGAAATTCCCAAGCTCCAGGATATAAATTATCATTTTCATTTCTTTTAACAATTAAAAATAAATCTTTATCCCTTAATATACCAGTTAGAACAATTTGTGTCTTCATCAACATTATCCTCCATTGCATTTATTTTATCATACTTTTGATAAGATTACTATAAATGAAATAGCCAATTATTTATCACTTTTTTTAGGGAACGAAAAATTACTAAAAATTTGTAATAATATGCAATAAAATTGTAATAATAGGATAATTTTTTCTAAAAAGTAGATTTTAAAGTGGGAATAATCTCTAATTTGTATCTAAATTGTACCTAAAAAAAGACATCAATTTTTTTGATATCTTTAATTTTTTCTTAACTTTTTTATACATTTGCTTTTTATCAGCAATATTTGTATTAATACATTCAGTATATAATTCACTAAATATTTCTTCTATATCTCTATACATATTATCCACCTGAATCTAATTAACATTATACCTCAATTAAAATATTTGGTTTATTATTTCTTGTATTTGTTTTTTATTGAATCCAGATCGTTCAAGAATCATGGCATAATTAATTTTTCTTACTATTATGTATGAAGCCACTTCCAATGTTTTAAATCTTTCAAGTTTTGAGCCATGAGATAAATTATTTCGTTTATCTGCAAAAGCCTTAGCCAACGATACATTATCAAAATTTATATCTGGATATTCTTTTTCATAATATTTTCTTTCTGGTTCAACAATATACGAATATAACTGGAATATATATGCAATCTGTTCTTCTAATCTGCCTTCAAAATCTCCTATATATTTAGCAAAGTCATTATAATACTTTCTGGTTTGAGAATTATTCTCTTTATTTTTTCCCTGTTCAGATAGAAATCTAATTGTGCATATTTTTGCTGTGTTATAATTTTTATTTTTATTACTTTTAAAATTAGGATATAACAAATCGAATTCCGATTCAAATGCAGATGAGATGCAAATATATTTATTATTATCAATAATATTAACTTTTAATGAATTATCTGGAAAAGATAAAAGCATATGATCATCTTCATCTAGACTTTTAATTAAAGTTGAAATATTATCGACATAATCGCCTAAAGTCATATGTTTTCCAACCTTAGGTAAGTCATATTTTCCTTCATCCGAAGATATATGTAATTCAAAATTAATTGCAGTATCTCGTGGTTCTTTATCAAATATAACTGGTTCAACTTGTGTTAATATAATGCTGTCAAATTTGACATGCTGTCTATAACATACAAATGAGAATAGCTTTTCTACTTTTCTATATAATTCAATTATAGTTTTAATATTCATATTTTTATCGGATTTGATATTTAATGATGTTTGCATAGTTAAAAGTGATTTGACGTCTTTTTGAGCACTTATCATTGTCCATCCAGGAACGAGACTAAAATCTAGATCTTTATATTTAAATTTTTTTATTTTGTCTTTACCATAATCTATATTTACTTGTAACTTATTATTTTTATAATCCCATTTATCTGAAACAGTACACTTCGAAGTCATAAACCTATCTATACATTCACCTTTAAAGGATATGCTTTTAATTGATGTTGGTTTTGGAATAGAAGATAATGCATTTGCTTTACCAATAATATATGCAGGAACCCAAGCTCGAAAGCAACCTCTTCCAATACTTGAAAACTTAACTTCAATGAATTCAATATAATTCCTATTATTGGTTTCTCCACTAATATTCATTCTTTCTTTAGATAATGAAAAATCATCAAAATCATCTTCAGGAATGAAGCTTGGAAGCATTCCCATTTTAGGTGGTTGTATAGTTAATATCTTGTTATCAGCATCAAATGTAAAATAAAATTTTCTTTTCTTTTTTAAAACTCCACAAATTATATTATTCACCTAATACACCTTCTTTATACATATTTTACTGTAAAAGCCTGATATTAATAATCAGGCTCATATTAAAATCTATTATTGGATATACTAAAGAATTTATCAAAGAATTCTAATAATTTATCTATAACCTTATTTTTCTTTTCTTGTCTATCATTATTAGGAGTAAACATACTCATTGGAGGAAGTATTGTTGATACTTCTATACCATTAGTTTCAACTCTTCCCTGTTCAAATGATCTTTGGATAAAGTTATATGTTTCTTCTTTATTAAGATTTTCTTCAGTAATTATCTTATCTAGCTCTTCTTTCTTTTTGCTATTCATAAATGATTCAAAATCTGCATATACATTTGAATCTTGATCTAATGATTCAATGAATGCCATGATTAAATCTTTCTTATTTCTTAAATCTGGGCTAGCCATGATTGTCTTTTGAATAGTTACAAGAATTTCCTTATCTTCCATATTACTATCATGATATTTCTTGACTAAACCTAAGATATAATCAATATTAACTTCTATAGATTTAATTAATTCCATTTCGAATACTACATCTTCGGTAACGTCAGTTTTTTCTTGTTTAGCTTTATTTCTAAACTCATTATATAGTTCAATATATATACTATGATAATCTTGCTTATCTCTTTCATTAATTAGTTCTTCATCTTTAAATTCATCAAATGATGATAAGATGTTTGTAACTTTTAATATTGCACCATATAGCTTAATAAATTCTTTTTGTTCTGCTTCGCTTTGCATTAGTTCTCCTGGTGCAAATTTAGAAGTTAACTTTTCAACTAATAATTTGTATCCCTCAAATGTTTTACCATTATCATCTTCATATCCATAGTAGTAATCATTATATGGTTTTAATAAAACTATTCCGTGAGCTTTCTCATCACCAAATTTGGCTAACGCTTCATTTAGCCTATCTTCTAAATTTCTAAATGAGACAATATTTCCATATGTCTTAACACTATTAAGGATTCTATTAGTTCTTGAGAATGCTTGAATTAAACCATGCCATTTTAAATTCTTATCAACCCATAATGTATTTAACGTTTTAGCATCAAATCCTGTTAGAAACATGTTAGCAACGATTAATATGTCTATTTCTCTATTTTTCATTCTTAGAGATACATCTTTATAATAATTTTGGAATCTTTCCGATGAAGTATCATAACTTGTTCCAAACATATTATTGTAATCTTTAATAGCACCCTCTAAGAAAGTTCTATCATCTGTACTTAACGCTTCAGTTGATTCAGAGTTTTCATCTATAACTCCATCTTCTCCATTAACACCATAAGAATATATTATAGCTACTTTAAGATTACTCTTTTTAATATCCAACTGTTTTTTAAATTCAGCATAGTATTCTTTAGCCATTTTAATGCTTGATACAGCGAATATTGAGTTGAAACCATTAATACTCTTCTTAGATTTAATTTCTTCTGCATCTTGCTTTTTAGCCACTGCAGAAACATTATCTAAAGTAGAGTAAACATAACTTTCTGATGTCTTAGTTTTCGTGCTAAAATGCTCTATTATATAATCTGTAATCATAGAAATTCTAATTTGATTATCAAATAGTTTTTCTTCATCAATATTATATACTTTTTCATCTTGAACGCCATCACGAATATCAATTCTTCCAACATATTCATATCTAAATGGTAAGACGTTCTTATCAGCAATAGCATTTACTATTGTGTAAGTATGTAATCTTTCTCCAAAGATTTGTTCTGTTGTTTCAGAGATACCTTTTATAGTTCTAGCATTCTCTGGGAATATTGGAGTTCCTGTAAATCCAAATAAGTAGTATTTATTAAATTTCTTAATAATTACTTTATGCATATCTCCAAATTGTGATCTATGACATTCATCAAATATAAATACTACATGCTTATTAAACACATCACTTTGTTCATTTTTTTTAATGAATTGCGATAGCTTTTGAATTGTAGTAATTATTATCTTTGCATTAGGATCATTTAATTGTTCTTCTAATACTTTTGTTGATGTATTAGAGTTAGCGGCTCCCTCTTTAAATCTATCGTATTCTTTCATTGTTTGATAATCTAAGTCTTTTCTATCTACAACAAATAATACTTTATCAATAAAGTCTAACTTGCTAGCTAATTGAGAAGTTTTAAATGATGTTAAGGTTTTTCCTGATCCCGTTGTATGCCAAATATATCCACCTGACTTTAATGTTCCATAGAACTTATTGTTATATGCAATTGTAATTCTATTTAAAATCTTTTCTGTTGCTACTATTTGGTATGGGCGCATTACTAATAAGTCTTCTTCACTCGTAAATACACAATACTTAGTTAATACATTTAATAATGTATGCTTAGTAAAGAATGTTTTAGCAAAATCTATTAGATCTGTAATACCATTATTCTTTTGATCTGCCCAATATGAAGTAAATTCAAATGAGTTAGATTTCTTTTTCTTTTGATTGTTAATATGAAACTCTCTTGTAGTATTAGAATAATACTTAGTTAATGTTCCATTTGAAATAACAAATATTTGAACAAAGTTATATAGTCCTGATCCTGCCCAGAATGAATCTCTTTGATATCTCTCTATTTGATTGAAAGCTTCTCTTAAATCAATTCCTCTTTTCTTTAATTCAACATGAACTAAAGGAAGACCATTTACTAAAATTGTTACATCATATCTATTATCAAAATTACCATCATTATTAACGTATTGATTTAATACTTGAAGACTATTATTATGAATATTATTTTTATCTATTAAATAGATGTTTTTCTTTTCTCCTGAATCAAGAGTTATCTCTTGCTTATAGTCTTCTTGAATTAATCTTGTTTTTTCAATTATGTAATCATTTTTATTAGCAATTACTTTAGTAAAGAAATCATCCCATTCTCCATCAGTAAAATGATAATTATTAAGCTTTTCAAGTTGTTTTCTTAAATTAAGAATTAATTCATCTTCAGAATTAATATTTAATCTTTCATAACCCTGTTCAACTAAAGTTTTAATTAATTCTTTTTCAAGTGCATCTTCGCTTTGAAAAGATGTTGCTACTCTATTTAACACTGTATATTCAGCTAATACAGTAGAGTTATCATTTTCACTTATTAAACCTATACTACTCATTTTTCCTCTCCTTTATTTGTTCTTTATATTCTAAATAACATGCTACATTAACAAGCAATTTAATTTCTTTAAAACTCATATCATATGGTTTTATAGTAACCCATTTTTTAGCAAATTCTTTTGAAAAAGCTTCTGCTTGAATTAATCCCCATTCAATATCACCATATCCGTCATCATTTAAATAACAAAATATTTTTTCTAATTGATAGTACATCATTTGATGAGTTTTTGGTCTTGCATACAACAATTCATAGCAAATTTCATAAATTGCATCGCAATCATAAGCATCTATAGCATCACATAAATCTGGTATAATCTTCTTTATCTGATTCCTATATATGTCAACATTTTTATAATTATTTTTTATAGTTAATACGCATTCTAGATCATCTATTAATTTATCAATGTCATAATGTTCTAAATATCTTTCATCTAAAATATTTGCAATTTCTTTTAATATTAAAATGTCGTCTTGTTTCCTATTTACTTTGCGCTTCTTCTTTTCTTTTTTAAATTCTTCAACAATTATTTTGTATTTATTTATTATCAAATCGATTTTATTATGTTTATTTTTTATATATTTTTTCAAATCATTAAAACTAATACAAATATGTGAAATTTCACGTTTATTACTATATATTTCAACTCCAATAGAATCTTTATAATCATTATGAAAATCAAATCTACCACTTAATAAATAAGGAGAATATTGAATTTCATTTTGTATTCTATTTGGAATTGAATAACTTGTTTCTGAAGGATGTGCAAATATCAATGATCTCAAATATTCATAGAATTGATCATCAGCAACATTTTTACTGCCTCTATAATTTTCATATTCCTCAATTTTTTCAAAAATACCATAATCTTTTACATATTTAAAAAATATATTTTCTTTATTGGAACAATCTATTTTTAATGCTTTTGATACTTGCGATATTGCATCTTTAATAATACTACAATGAACAAAAAATAATATAATATCATTTTCATCTGCCGAGTAATTTGAATGATTATTAATATAACCCACTGATGAATCTAATCTATCCATAGCCGCACATATTAAATGCCAATTTTCTTTTTGATTCGTGTCTTTCCAAAAGAAATCATCACTATTAACAACTTCCCTTAATTTATAATTCAAATCATTATTCAGCAATAAATTCATGATCAATTTCCTCAAAATCTAATAATTTATTTCTATAATACCTATATTGTTTTCTTCTTAATTCTATTTCAGCAGGAAGGCCAACTGTTATATCGTTAACTAATCTATCAAATTTATCTAAAATATTTGATATTTTTTCTTGAGTATCTAAATCAGGAAGCTCAAATTTCACATTTTTTAAATCTCTCATTGGTACGCTCGACACAGGGCTTCCTACAATATAATCAGAATATAGTTTCTTCATGTAATCAGATCTCATTAAATGCATAAGATAAACAGGATTAATTATTTCCTTTTTAGGTTTTAAAATATAAACTCCCTCTTTTACATTCCAATTATCCGGAGTTTCTTCTATCAAGGAAACTCTACCAATAGTACCTGTTCCACTGAAAATAACATCGCCAATTTCTAAGTTTGCACGTTCATTTATTCTTAATAATCCATCCTTATTAACTCGATCTTTACTTTCCCAATATCTAACATTTCTGTCACCAATTTCCCTAACTGTTACATAATAACCATCAGCATCTTCTGTATTTAATCTAAAAAACTTTCTAGGATTCAAACCTGTTTTCAAGGATTCTAAAACTTCTTCTAATTTATAAGTTTTTGTTTTGCCTTTTGCATCAAATACTTTTCCACGCCAAAACTCGTATTGACTCTTTCTCGCTTCTAGCTCCGCTTCTAGCTCCTCTTCTAGCTCGCCAAATTTATCAAGAATTCTAACTATTTCCTCTTGCACTTTTAAAGGGGGTAACGGAATTTGAAATTGACTATACACTTGTATCCATTGTCTTGAATGTTCCTTTGGAACATAATCAATATTACTTATGCAATAATAAATATACTTAAATAGATTATCAGTTTTAGAAATAAGTATTTTCATTGCAGATGATTTAACTTTAAAATTAAAATCTACCCAATGATTACTCGTTGTAAAATCATCAAATATAATTACAGGATTATCAGCACTAGCATAATAAATACCATCTTTCTCATTGGTATAACCCAGAATAAATGTTTGTCCTGCTGTTAAAACTGGTACATCATACTTTATATCATAGTTAGTGTTCTTAACAATATATTTAGCTGGTTGTATGTAATCTACTAATTCCTCGAGTTTTACATATTCAACCCCATTAGGACATAATTCTTTTATTAGATCATTTATCTTACTCATGATAATCAACCTCAAGTTCTTTAATTATTTCTTCTAGTTCTTCTCTAATTTGTTGTTGTATAGGTACTATTTCAGCAAGCTTTCTATTTACTTCATTTATATCTATTTTTTTATCTTCAGTATTTGCTCTTAAGTAAGAATTGACTGATATATTATAATCATTATCTTTAATTTCTTCATAAGTTGCTAAATAAGATTTATTTTCAACTGATTTTCTATCTTTTAATAAACTAATTATATTACTAATATTTTTATCTGATAATTTATTTTTATTAGTATTTCTAATAAATTCATTAGATGCATCTACAAATAATATATTATTATCTAATTTATTTTTCTTTAATACTAAAATACAAGTTGCAATTGATGTACCAAAGAATAAATCAGAAGGTAATTGAATAACAGTGTCAACAAAGTTATTATCAATCATATACTTTCTAATCTTTTGTTCTGCTCCACCTCTATAAAGTACACCAGGAAACTCAACTATAGCAGCAGTTCCTTTAGGGGATAGCCATGATAGCATATGCATAGTAAATGCTAAATCTGCTTTTGATTCAGGTGCTAATACACCAGCTGGAGCAAATCTTTCATCATTTATTAATAGTGGATTAGACTTGCCTGCCCATTTTATTGAATAAGGTGGATTAGATACTATTGCATCAAATGGTTCATCATTCCAATGTGCTGGATGTATTAATGTATCTCCTCTTTCAATACTGAAGTTATTATAATTGATATTATGTAAGAACATATTTATTCTAGCTAAGTTATATGTTGTAAGATTTATTTCTTGACCGAAAAATCCTTCTCTTACATTTTCTTTTCCAAGTATCTTAGCAAATTTAAGTAATAATCCACCTGAACCACATGCTGGATCATATACTTTGTTAACAGATGTTTTATCCATTATTACTATTTTAGCTAATAATTCTCCAACTTCCTGTGGAGTAAAGAATTCTCCACCTGATTTACCTGCTGATGAAGCGTACATTGTCATCAAAAATTCGTATGCATCCCCAAATAAATCTATATTATTATCTTCATAGTCTCCAAAATTTAAATTTCCAATTGCATTTAATAATTTAACAAGTTTTTCATTTCTCTCATCAACAGTATTTCCTAATTTATTGTCTATTGTAAAATCATCAAATAAACCTTTAACATCATTTTCTGATGCAGTACCCCTAGCAGAAGATTCAATATTTTTAAATACATTTGAGATAACAACATTTAAATTTTCGTTTTTATCTGCATCTTTTTTAATATTGCAAAATAGTTCACTTGGTAAAATAAAAAATCCTTTTTCATCAAGTATTTGTGTTTTGCCTAATAGAGCTTCTTCATCTGAAATATTTCTATATTGAAAATCCGTTATACCCGCTTTTCTTTGATTTTCGTTGACATAGTTTTCTATATTTTCAGAAATAAATCTATAAAATAGCAATCCTAATACATATTGTTTAAAATCCCATCCATCCACTGAACCTCTCAACTCATTTGCTATCTTCCAAATAGTTTTATGAAGTTCTTCTCTTTCTCTTTCTTTATTATTCATATTACATACCACCATTTCTTTTCATTAACTCATATACTATTAATTTAAAATTATTTTTTCTTCACCTTTTTCTAATACATCATATTTATCTATAAACTTTATTTATTAAAAGATTCTTCCTCTTTAAAATTTAGATTAAATTTCACCGTTTCAAACATGACTCGATTTTTTATCATATCAAAAAGTACTAAAATCATTTTTTTAATCATATTTTAACTCTCAGGCATTATCTTTTTTCATATAAAATTATAACATAATATTTGACAAATTTTGATATTTTGCGACTAATTCATTACAATATTTTAGAATTATAGTAATAATTTTGACATTTTTTTAATTTTAAGTAATTAATTATTAAGAATTAACTTTTATTCTAATACCTCTTTTTTAAAGAAAATCACACAATTTAAATTTGTGTGAATGTAGATAGAAAATATATTTTTAGCTATTTCTACTGATAAATTTAAAAATCAAATATGATATTTATAAATTTCTTAAATTCATTTTAAACTTTGGTATTAAATGTTATAACTTAAATTTTCAAGCTATATATAATAAAATGATAAAGTTTCAAAATTCTAATAAGAATAGTAAAGAAATGGTATATTATACTTACGATGGATTTAAAAAGTGTATTATCTAAGACGGAAATATGTGTTTAAAATATTATATTACTGTGGATTACGTAAAGACGAATTAAAAGTTCTTACTTGGTAAACAACCTTAAAATGCTCTATGAGCAGGATAAAAAAGAATATTATGGATTTAATGATGATTTCTTTGTTGTATCTGATGCTAAACCAATAGCTGATTCTAATATATACCTTAGAAGAACTAAACTAGCTACACTTGCTGGATTAAAAGTTATTAGAATCCATGATTTTAGACATTCATGTGCATCATTACTTATTAATAATGGTGCTAATGTTACATTAGTTGCAAAATATTTAGGGCATACAAAAATCGAGGAAACACTAAATACATATTCACATATGTTTAGTACTGCCCTCGACTCTGTTGTTTCTGTTATAGATAGCTTAGAAGATGACTAAGCTTTTTTTTATTTAAAAAGCCTCCAACTGGAGGCGCACTTAAAAAGTGAAAAACCACATAAATGTGCACTAATTAAATGTACTATTATTATATTCAAATACGATTATTTTATTCATATATAAAGCAAAAACTAGCTTACGCTAGTCTTTGAAACACAACTTCCATATATGTAAAAACATACATGCATTAATTAAATGTAACTTAATTATACAGATATTTAGATCTTTTGTCAATTTTTTTCAAAAAAGTTTTTGAAAAATTTTACAAAAAAATTTTTTAATAATTATTTAAATAAATAATATTTCGATATTGCTTTCTTTATTTCAGTATAATCTTTCTTTGTTATTATTGCTAGTTTATCCTTTGCAAAATAAGGTGCAAGAATTCTTTTTGAACTTAAATTCATCATATTTTCTATCTTAGCGGTTCCTTCTGCTAAACACTCAAGGTCATAGTGAAAATCGTAAATGTCAGATCTTCTTTTTGTAGTAAGTGGTATCATTGTCCACATTGTTTTATGACTTGCTGGTCTCCATAATATTGCAGGTCTTAGCTTTCTTAATTCACTGCCAACACCTATTCCAAAATTAACCCAGTATATTGCGTTTTGAATCAATTTATCTGCTTCGATATCTTTTTGATTAATAATATATTTATCCCTACACCATTTTATGTAACTTATTCCATCTATATCGCTTTTAATATTTTTGTTTAAAAATTCAAGTAAGGAATTCTTTCCTTCTTGTAATATCAGATTAAAATCTTTTTTAGTTAGCTTTAGTGGCTTTCCATGAATATAAATACATCTACTCATTTTAGATCTATTATAATCTGCTATTTTATTAACATCCACATATTTATTAATTGAATGACAATAAATACATCCTTCTTTTTCTTTAGAATATACTGGCATTCCAACATAATGATTTGCTGAAATGTCATAGATAATTAAAACCCATTCTTTATCAACTTTTTCATTAGTTTCGTATATTTGTTTAAAATTAATTGTTAACATTTACTACACCTCACTAACTAATTACTCCATTTATATCTTTCTCTATATTTAGCCATAAATGAGTAATCATTAATATCATTTTGAATTCGTCCTATAACAATACCAGGTTTAACATTCTGAGAATCAGCAAACCTTTTTATTTCAGTAATATTCATATTACCACTCTTAATAAAATCTTCATAATCATTTTGATTAATTAACATGTTTCTAGCAAACTTATCTGCTGTTTTTTCTTCTTTGCTTTCAATAAATTGATAGTCAATATATTGATTGGCAAAATCATCATTTGTTAAATGACCTATTTCATGGAACAAAGTAAACCAAAATATATCAGAGAAAGATTGTCTTATAGTCATACATAAAACAACTTTACCATTTCTTTTTTGAATGAATCCTTGAACAGGTGCTCCAGTAAAATGTTGTACGACTTCAAATGCTATACCACACTCAGCAAAAATATTTTTTAATTCAGTAACCATATCATTTGCCGGTAAAAACATTGTTCTTTTTATATCTTCATATTTTGTTTTCAATTTTTCTATATCATAACTATTAGTAATTTTTATTTTATTTGTAAAATACTCACATAATTTCTGCCATGCATATAATACATATACATTTACTTTATTTGCCTTAGAGCCTCTAAAAGCAGCTTGTTGTATAGATAAACTTGGTATACTACATAAATTATTTAAATTAAGAAATTTTCTCATATTTAAAACTGTTATTTCTTTTTTTGAATTACATTCAATTATTTCTGCATTTTCACAAAATTTAATAACATCTTTTAAATCTTTTAAGATATTTAATTCTTTTTCTTCAATATTACTTAAACTATTAATTTCAAAAACTTCTTTATCATAGTTACTTTGAAGGTTCATCCAAAAACTAGCAGGTATACCTAAAGCATACTCTAATCTATTTGCAAACTCAGATGATATATCCTTCTTTCCCCTCACAACCTCACTAATATGTTTAGGAGAATATTCTGTTCTTATAGCTAATTCTTCTTGCGACATCTTCTTTTCTTCCAAAACTTCTTTAATTGTTTCCCCTGGATGAACTAACAAATCAAGGGATAATCCATTCACATTTCCCATCATGATAATCTGCCACTCCTTTCAAATTAACTTTCTTACATTTTCTTAACGAATCATCATCTAATTTTTCTGATAATGGTTCTACTATTAATCTATAATTCCTATTAATTTTAATACCAAAAAGATTATCCAAATTTCCTATAAGAGGATGAGGATCACCCAAGCCGATCTCTAAATACTCTTTAAAATTATCTGCTGCCCTAAGTTGATCTATTCTCTGTTTTAGTGCTCTTGTCATATCAATACCAATAGTCTTCTTTAAGTTCTCAATATCACTTAATTTCTTTTCTAACCTTCTGTTATCAGCTTCGATTTGCAACCTCAACCCTCCTTTCATTTTTAGATTACCTAATAGGTAATTTTATTATATGCTATTTTTCATTTAAATACAACCCTTTTAATAAAAAAAGTTGTCTGTTTTAAATTAGATAACTCTATATAATCTTCTTCTTTACCAATTCTTTTTAAATAATCTTTGCCTCCGTCAACTGCAACAGCTCCACAAGAACATCTTTTATAATCATTTGTACTTTTAGACTCTATGATATCTCCGCATTTTTTACATTTGATTTTATTACTAATTATTTCTTCTTTCTTTTCCATAAGTCATCTCCTCATAATGTATTATACCATGACCTTATAGCAACTATGTCCTACCGTTTGTGGTATAATACCATTACAATCATACGGATGAAATCTATATTGTCCGTATCACTGTAAAAAAATCCATTGAAGGTTTTTGCCACTTGAGGCACTTTTCTTCAATGAACTATTCTTAAAACTCAATTTTTTTGTACCTAAATTGTACCTAAAATTATTTTAGCAATACCGATGCCTCACAAGCCCTTATAAAATGGGCATAAAAAATGAGAGCACGGTTAAATACTCTCTTCAGGGGGCAAAATTTAATTAGTATATTTTTAAATCATATTTGATTAAATCCTTTATTTTAAAGCAAAAATTATTTATTAATAATTAAATAAATCTAATAATAATTAGTTTATTTTAATAATTTAGTACCTAAATGGGTACCTAAAATTACTATTTTAAAGAAAGGAAAAAGTATGAAAATTAATTATATTAAAAATGGCGATTATTTAATACCTAAATTATGTATTACTACATCTACCACAAATAGTATCAACAGATATGGATTATTAAAACTAAATTATATAAAAAAACATAAAAAACAATTATATAGAAACCTACTAATGAATAATCAACTTACTGACTATCTTTCTTTGGTAAGTAATGAATGTAATATAAAATTTGAAACTATGATGAATAACTACAAGAAAAAAGATAAAAAACTATCTAAAAAAAATAAAATGAATAATCAAATGGAATGAATCAAACTTATGAATAATTATAAAAATGTTGTTGATGAAGTTATTTTGAAAAAAGATATTTATATATGATTCTAAACGGTAAAGATGTATCAGATGAAGAATTCTTTAATAGAATTGTTCCAATAGATAATAATTTTAAAAAATATATGGTAAGTTTTATCATTCCAGAAGCAGTTGCATTTTATTTGAAAGATTGTTTCTATAAAGATTGTTTATGTGATTCTCCTCTATATAATCATATTAATTCTACTTTTGATATGCTGTGTTGTTATCAAGAATCAATAGATGATATGATACCAAAAATCAAAGAAATACTTTTAATAAAATATAATTTAAAAATTAAGAATGATAACCCGTTAATTTTTGAAAAAAATAATAAGCATTAGTGAAAAACTAATGCTTATTTTATTAAAATTATTGTCTTAGCCAGACCTGAATTTGTCCTCCCGACAAATTCAATATGGGAAAAACCCAAACCCTCTAAAATTTAAAATTAATGGAAATCTTAAATTAGAATTAGTTTTTCTTTTTTGTTAATACCGGTCCTTGTTCTTGATTCTTTTTATAAAAAGAATTCAAATTATCAATTATTTCTTCTACTGTATAATTTTGTTTTATTAATTCTAAATATCTTTTTCTTACTTCATAAAATGACATGAAAGTTTCCATAGGCGATAAATTAGTTTTTATTATATGTCTTCTATCATTCAAAGACATTTTATAATCTTTATGTTTACCACATTCTAAACATATGCATTCATAATAAACATTATTTTCCATATCATTTGAATATTTTTCAGATACATCATCTATATATAGTAAAGCTTTATGTTGTTCTAATTTACAAGATCCATTATTTTTTCTATCATCTTCATTAAATACTCTAACTTCATATAGTTCTTTTTCTATTTCATCTTGTTTAGATACTGCTTTTCGACTATCTTGACTTTGATTTATTGAATTATTCTTTATATTAAGTCTACTTGATAGATTATGAGCTAATTCATCCATTTTTAAGTTATATTCTGTTGAATAATTAGATGAAACATCTTCAAGAGATGACCATATCATGCGCATATTTGTACCTTGTATAGGATTACTTAACAATCCAGCAAAATGTGCAAACACTAAAGCATCATCGAATTCTACATAATTTCCTTCAATTTGTTCTTTTAATGTTAAATCTTCAAATAAGAATGCATATTCTTCCTTTGAATAATAATCAGCTAACAAATATTTTAATTTCATCGTATCTATTTTTGATATTCCATTTTTTAATAATTTAGATAAAAGTAATTTTATAAAATCTTGTTCATTAAATGCAACACTAGAGGTTTTAAGTCGCATTATTTTTCTTATCTCTTCACCAGTTGTACTTTTTTCAAAACTACTTTCTGTACTACACATATCATTTAATGCATTTTTCATTACAACTTTTACTTCTTCTGGATTTGTATTATTAGTTATTTTCATTTTGATACCTACTTTCTTTTTTTAGTTAAAACCATATTTTTTGGTTGTTGTTGTTTTTCGTCATGATGTATATAACCTATACAATTATCAATTGGTTTTTCACAACTTTCAACTCTACAGCTCATATTTTGGCAACTTCTGCAATCTTTTGTAGTTTCATCATCTACATTAGTAATTGATAAATTAGTTGATCCTGTAATAAAATCTTTAGCAGCATCACGGCCTCTTGTCTGTTCACTAGCATTTTGTTTACATTTACTTCTTATACTCTGATTCAATTTTTCCATTTCACTTGATGATACAGGTATTCTTGAAATAGGTTCTGTTCTTGATACTGCAGGATAACGTTTTAATTCAACTTTTTTAAAATTATTAAAAGATAATGTAGATATTTCACTATCATATATTTCTTTATTATTAATATATTTATTAATACTTTCTATATAATATTTTAAAGACTTAAATTATATTCCTTATCTTTATCTAATTTTTCTCTAGTATTTATTGATGCATTTAACCATTTTAAAGATAAATGTTCCAATTTATCTTCTATTTCTTTTCTCATTTCTTCTAATTCTTGGGTAGATAAATCTTTAACCATATCATAATCTAATGATTGCTCTAATAATTTATGATCACCATAAGCTACCGAATCATTATTTAAAATTCTTTCATGTTTAGAAAAATCCACTTTTCTAAATTCTCCAGCAAATTCATAAACATCTTGAAACAAATATTTATGAACATATTTTAAATAATCTACAGATAATTCAAAGTTATCTTCTTGTAATAACTCTACTATTCTAGTAGATACTAAATCACATTCTAATTCATTATGATTTACTTCATTATTTTTTTCTTTTTCTGCATAATACTCTTTTAATTCTTTTTCTACTTCGTAAATAGTTTTTTCACCTGTTACATTTTCTTGTAATAGTTTTTCTAAATATTTAGATGGTTTTAAGTTATCAACTTCTTGAAGCCCAATAGCCATATCCCATTCTAATTGTTTTACATAGTTTTTAGGTGTTTCTTTTTCAATATAATCATTTATACTTGAATCTAATTCTCTTTCAGACATTCTAACACCTCCACTAATAGAATTATAACATAAAAGTTTCTTTTTGTCCGTATTATACATATTAAAAATAATAAGTTATGGTTCTGACAAATTTAATGAAAAAACATGAAATTTCATTAGATTTATCAGAAAAATATTAACTTTTTCTAAATTTGTATACCTAAAATTACTAAATAAACTTCAAACCATTTAAAACAAACAAAAATGAGAGCTTTCGCTCTCTTCAAGATGCAAACTTATATCACATACTCTAAAATATATTATATTATTAAACCCTCTATTTTTAAAGGGTTTTAATTCACATAAGTTTAAATAAGTTTATAATTTCAAAATGAAAATCTCCTGTTTTGGTGGTTGATTGGGTAGTTAATATTTTAGTTATTATAAATAATTTAAACACTTATGTAGTTGCAATTTCTAATATTTTTCTTATTTTTTATCCTCTATTTCTTTGCAATTTTATCGCATAATTTTTTGTTAATATATATTTCTATGATACTTAATATTAACAATATTATTTCTATTACTATTAATTCATATTTTAATAATATTAATGTAAAAATAGTACTTAATATTAATGTTCCCAATCTTCTATACACTTCAATTTTAATAATAATTTCTTGTTGTTCTTCTTTATTAGATATAGTTAGTGCAACATCTTCTATATATGTTTGAAAGGAATCTCTTATTGCTAATATTAAGAAAAAACCCAAAGACATAATTATTACCTTACAGACAAAATTTGAATCTACAAAATGTCCAGTAATTAATAATAAAAATGATAATGCCAAACATATAGTTAAAATAACGCTCATTTTATCTTTTATTTTTATGTATAATTTTCCAAATATTACATTACCAACTAATCTCACTATTCTTGATATAAATACTATTGTTGTAATGTAGTATGTTACCATTTCAATTGATAAAAATTTTTGAAAATCATATTGCATAAACAATTTACTATTATTTTGTCCCATTTTTATTATTGAATAAAATATTGCATTTGATAATAATATATAAAATATTAATGGTGTCATTTTTAATTTTTTCCTGCCTTTATTAATCTCTAGTTCATCATTACATTTTGCTTCATAATATAAAAATGAAGTTCCTAATACAACTATATATATTATTATTGATAAATACATTGGTAAATAATTATTTATATTAAACATTTGACCAGCAACTAATGCAGTAAATAAAGTTATAATTGCATAGATGATTTTAGATTTATTTCTGATTTTAAAATAATCATCTTTTCTGTCTAATGCTTTTAAATTATTCTTTAGGATAATTTCATCCATATTTAAAAACATAACCGCTAATTCATGTATAGTTTTATACAATAACATAGCAACAAACGATTTTCCAAAGGTTAATATTAATGATGCAATTAATAACATAGTCGAACCCAATCTTAATGAATTTACATTACCTATTTTTTTCACAATAGATAATATTACCTTTTGAAGAATTATACATACTATTAATGAAACCATTGTCATTGCTGTTATTTGACTTGCACTTAATCCTTTTACCAATGTTAAAAAAAGTGTATCAATTGGTACAAAAAATATTAAATCTCCTGTAAATGATGCGAAAATAGGATAAATTTTTATACTTCTATTTATTTTACTTATATCTTGTTTCATATATTATTCATTATCCTCTAAAAAGTAATTAGCCATTCTTTCATAATTATCTTGACTGTTTAAACAAGTATCAATTAAATAACCTTTATTATTTTTAGTAAATCTAAAATAAGTCATTCCTTCATCGTTATTATATAAAGAAGAATTTTCAAAATTTCTCCATAACACTTTTTTATTAATTAAATCAACAACTATACTTTTACTTTCCTTTTCATAAGGTTCAATAATTAATAGATCATTGCGAAATTCTGCAAAATATTCAAAATTCTCAGTAAAATCTAATACATATACTTTATTTTCTCTATAATCTAAATAACTCTTTCCTAGAGCCTTGGTATCTACTTTTTGGGGTAAATAATCTCTATTTATTGACCATATAGAAGTTTTTTCAGCTATTTGTGCTTCATATTCTTCATCAGTCAGATTTTTTTCATCCTCATAACTATAATTATAATCTATTTTCACCATCGAAACTATAATTAGTGCTATCGAAATAGCAAATAAAACATTGTATAGGTTTTCTTTATCTTTTGCAATCATCTCTACAAAGTAATATAGATTTATCGAACATATAATTGAAAGTGCAAATTCAAAGAAAGCCAGCATTCTCCATGCAAATTGAAGTGTTGTAAGTATATTAGGCATTATTATCCATGGAAATAATTTTGTTACCATTGCTAATGATATCATAGCTATTACAGCAAAAGTAATATACTCACTTCTTATATTTTTGTCCACCTTTTTATATGAAACAATTCCCAATAGCGTTAATATAATTAACGGAATTCCAATTTTAAAACTAACACCATTTACTTCGCCAATATCTTTAAATAATTGTGATATTTTTATTGTAGAATTTTGCACATCACTTGGAAGCGATCTCATAGATGTCGAATTAAATATCACATAGTTTCCTAATATCTTGTGTTCCATTAATGGTACAGTAAAGAATGCAGTAATAGCTAAAATAAATATTACATTTATTACTATTTTTTTGATTACACCTTTATTTTTTAGTTGTTTAAAATTAAATATTATGTATAATAGCGCAAATATTGCAGAATATTCTGTTGAAATTGTATGTGTTAATATAAGTCCTATTGCTGCTATTGCAATATAATAGTGTTTCTTTCCATCACCTTTTAGTAAATTAAATAATCCATGGAATAACATTGGAAAGAATATATAGGCGGTAAATTCTCCTATTGCAAATCTGTTAAATATAGTTTCTAATCTATATGGTATAAAAGCATAGATTACGGCTCCTAGAATGGCAATTTCACGTTTTTTTGATACATCATATAGAAAATTATACATCGTAAAACAGGATATTAATATTGTGCTATATGCAAATAATTTTAAACATGTATAATAGTGTAATCCAAATATTCTAAAAAATAATGGCCCATATGTAACAATTGGACTATAAAATAGATTTATTGCATATCCAAACCCGTTTGCAAATTTGCTATATATAAAAGGAGGAAAATTTTGTTCTTTTAAAATTTGTTCCATTCCAAAAATTCTGAGCATATGTACATATCCATCATCCGTGCCATATATTCTTAAATTAATTAATGGAATAGCTGCAATTAAGCTTGCTGCAATTATTATTATATAATGTATTACTTTATCTTTTCGTATATTTTCTATAATTTTTTTCATTATAATCTGATCGGAAACACCGTTTTATTGAACGGTTGAAGTTAACGATAATTTTAAGAATATATCACTTTCCACTATTTTTTTAACAATAGCCCGCTTTCTCCCTTCCCCGTGAGTTACAGCCTGAGGGGACCGCTTGCAAAAAATGTTTAAATTTGAAGAGAGTTTAAAGGAAAAATATGAAAAAGAACTGGTCGGTATGCCTGTGTATGTCAGAAGGGAGAAGTGAAGAATATGTTGAAATAGTGACAAAAAGAAA
>ERZ834722.895-NODE-895-length-31215-cov-3.638864_pt1 | contig 31215 bp, 14 predicted proteins | sample MGYA00519576_ERZ834722 | MGnify/ENA primary metagenome ERZ834722 (study PRJEB31850, sample SAMEA3708759) | human gut metagenome | biome: human gut; feature: human-associated habitat; material: faeces | place: China | collected 2014 ...
GGCTAGGCTATACGCTTAAAAGAAAGCTTACCAACCAGGAAAATCCGCTGACCCCCATTTTCCTTATATTACTCTCAGATACAAGATTTCCACTCAAATGTTTTGGAACTATCTTACTATTATTTACATTTGTTGGGAAACAATTACTAATATGAAAACGCACATTATAGCACTTCTTCTACTTACAGGAGGAGTATTGAACTTATTTGGAGAAAACTTACATAACTTTTTCAACCGATATAATTTCAGCTTCATTACAGAAGATACTGGGTTACCCCATAACTTCATCAATGATATTTACAAAGACACTCAAGGATATATCTGGGTAGCTACTAATAATGGAATAGGACGGTATAATGGCTATCAATTCATTCATTATAATTCCCAATCCCACTCCATTCGCTTGAAAAACGACTACGTGCATAAAGTCTGTGAGGATAAGTTTCAACGACTCTGGATAGGGTCGGAAGAAGGAATAGACCTCATTGACTTGAAACATTATACACAGATAGACACGGACAAAGAACTGCCTGCCGAATTGAAATCTCTAGCAAGTAACTACATTGCATCCATCTATCGGGACAAGCAGGATAATTTGTGGATATCGACAGACAAGAATCTATGGTATCTGGAACTAGGCGTAGACGGGCAAATAAAAGATTACTATAAACTGAAAAAAGATACAGAATCCCCCATCCACGCTGTTATTGACCTGCAAGAATACATCTGTGCAGGCATAGATAATCATGTATGCCGTATTGAAAAAGGAAGCAACCACTTACTGAAAACCAGCATGGTATCGGAGCTGCTGAAACCCTTTTCAGAAGACTGGAGAATTCTCTGCATGGAAACTGACGGGGAATTGTTATGGATAGGAACCAATCGCGGACTCTTCAAGTATAACCATACCCGGCAGAGTTTGAACCGGTACCGTTACTCCAATCATCGCCCCGGAATGCTAAGTCAAGCCTATATAACCGGAGTTAAACTGACTAGCAAAGGAGATGTCATCGTTTCTACTCTGAACGGACTCAATGTATACAATCGGGATACCGATACTTTTACTTATATCCGCCAAAACAATGAAATGCCTGACAAGTCGTTGAACTGTAATTTCATCAACTGCCTGCTGACCGACAATGAGAATATCTGGGTAGGGACCGAGATAGGAGGAATCAATTTATTGACTCCCAATTGTCTGCAAACGTATGTGTGGCAATATAACTATCTTCGAGAAACCTCTCTTTCCCCCAATCCGGTCAATGCCATCAGCGAAGACAAAGACGGAAATCTATGGGTAGGAACAGTAGAGGGAGGACTCAACAAAAAGAGCAAAGGCAGCGATGAGTTCATTCATTATACTTTTGACCAGAACAATCCCACTTCCATCAGTAACAACTCTATCCGTGGCATTCTCATTGATTCCGAAAATCATTTATGGGCATATACTTGGGGAGTCGGAATCAATGAACTAAATCTGAACATCCCCCATAACCAAACTTTCCAACGCCATATCCGGGAAGACTCCATAGGACTGGAAGGAGATTTCCTGAGCAGCGCCTGTGAAGACACCATGAACAATGGTTTATGGTTTGGTACTACCAGAGGGCTTCATTTCTACCATAAAAAGACCAAGCGTTTCACCCGGGTCTTGTTTGACCGTTCCGACAATGAATTCGATGCGGTAGGGTCCATCATTATCGACCGCAAGAAACGCCTTTGGATGGGAACATCTGAAGGAGTTTTCATTATGGATTTACACTCGTTCTCCATTTCCTCCGCACAATTCAGCTATACCTATTTAAAACATAAACTGACGGAACCCACTTCATTGCAATTAGAAAAAATAAACTGTATCATAGAAGATCATAATGGTACCATCTGGCTGGGGGCAAATGGGAACGGACTATATCAACTAGCGGAAGAAAACGGAACACAGTTCACATTTCATAACTACACCCGCAAGGACGGGTTACCCAATAATACCATTATAGGTATTGTGGAAGATAAAACGGGACATCTGTGGATGTCCACCAACCACGGCATCGCCCAACTGGATACACAAACCATGACTTTCACCAATTATACAAAAGAAGACGGACTGCCCAATAATCAGTTTTATTGGAACGCATCTTATTATTCTCCCCAAAATAACCTGTTATATTTCGGTACTATAAACGGATTAGTCGCTTTCACCCCCGATATAGCCAAGACCAAAAAACAGGATGCCAAAGTCAAGCTGACCTCAATCAGTGTCGCCGGTACCATGGTCTATCCTCCAGCAGACGGAAAAACTCCCCGCGCGGTAACAAATTTACATACCATCCGTCTGCACGAAAAAGATCATGGTTTTTCCATCGAGTTTTCCACCTTAAACTATGGAAACTGTAACCGAGTGAAATATGCCTACCGCTTGAAAAATTATGAGAATGAATGGACAGAAACCCTTCCTGGCGAACATACTGCTAGATACAATTTCATTCCCTCCGGAAAATATGTGTTCCAAGTCCGTGCCACAGACGAGAAAGGACATTGGTCCGATAAAATAACGGAAGTCAAAGTAACCATCACTCCTTATTTCTATAAATCCTGGTGGTTCTATTTATTGCTTGCCATTCTGATCACCGTAGGCAGCTATTATTTTTATCAATGGAAAATAAGTCTGTACCGTCAACAGAAAAAACAACTGGAAAAAGAAGTAGCCCAACGCACCCATGAGCTAGAGTTACAAAATAAACAACTAGAAATAATGGCACGACACGTCGAGGAGGTAACGGAAGAAAAAATTGCTTTCTTCACCAATATCACTCATGAATTCCGGACACCAGTCACTTTAATCAACGGTCCCATCCAACGCGCCCTTGACGAAAGCCATGAGCCGGAAGTAAAGAAACAGCTACAAATAGCTGAACGGAATTCCAATTATCTGCTATCACTAGTCAATGAATTAATGGACTTCAGAAAGTTAGATGCAGACAAAGTTGTATTAAATAAGACAAACGAAAACTTTATCCGCCTTATACAAAATATATTAATGCCTTTCGAAGTATTTGCCCATGAACGGAACATAAACATCATCACCTACTTCCGGCTCTGTACCCCGTTTTGGATATTTGATGTTGAATATATGCGCAAAGCCATTATTAATCTGATATCCAATGCTGTTAAATTCACTCCCGATTATGGAAAAATAAGTTTGTATGTGGCTTCCCTTACCGACAAAGACAACCATACCTGGCTGTTCATAGATATAAAAGATACAGGTAATGGTATCGTACCCGAAGATATAGAACGTATTTTCGAACGCTTCTACCAATCCAAAAAGAGCATCAAATATCCCGTTTATGGACAAAGCAGCACAGGAATCGGACTATTCTTATGTAAGAAAATCATTTCTCTGCACGGAGGCAACATCTATGCAGGAAACAATCCCAAGCAAGGAGCTTTCTTCAGAATACTATTACCTTTGGAAAAAGGTATCCCCCAAGCCGAATCAGAAAAAGAAAAATATGAGCAGAATGAACATCCACTTTCCATTCCTGCCAATGGAAACGAGAAAAAGGAAACCATCCTCATTGTTGAAGATAATGCAGATATGCGTACTTATATTTGTTCCATTCTCAAAAACAATTATCAATTAAAAGAAGCACAGAACGGTGCAGAAGCTCTTTACTTGATTCAAAGAGAAACGATTGATTTGATTGTCAGCGACCTGATGATGCCCGTCATGGACGGGAATGAATTATCCCGCCGGGTAAAAGCTAATCTGGCTACTTCCCACATCCCCTTTCTCATGCTCACTGCCCTCCGGTCTGAAGCCCAAGAAAGAATCAGCTATGAAATAGGAGTAGATGAATATCTGTGCAAACCATTTGATGAGGTTATTCTAAAATTACGTATTCGAAATATACTTGCCTTACGCCAGAAATACAAATCCATGTTCTCCACTAGTATGAATTGTGAAACATTGAATATAAACGCTAGTTCCAAAGACAACACATTTATGACATCGGCAATCAATTTAATGAAAGAACATTATGCCGACTCGGATTATAACTTAGAGCGCTTTATCCGCGATATGGGATACAGCAAAACCTTAGTCAATCAGAAATTACAATCTTTGACAGGGCAATCCATTGGTCAATTCATGAGAAACTACCGATTAAATGTGGCAAAAGACACTTTAACCAAAGTAGAATGTGACATTTCTGTTGCAGAAATCGCATATGCCGTAGGTTTTAACGACCCTAAATATTTCACAAAATGCTTCAAAGAGCTGTTTGGAGTACTTCCAAGCGAATATTTTGGAAAAAAATAGTTCACTTTACTATTTTACTCCATTTGTGCACCATATTCTCCTATAAAAAGCTTTGTTTCCCTTACATTTGTAAAAAACAGAAATGCAAATGTATATGAAAAACACATTCTTATTATTGAGCTGGCTGATATTACTCCCCTCCGGTATACAGGCAAACCCCATCAAGGAAATGCTGGAAAGGATAGACAAGGGAGCATCGGACAAGTTCGTAGTCGAACTACACAAAAGCTCAAATGACTTTTTCGAGTTGGACCAAAAAGGCGACAAGGTAGTGATACGAGGCAATACCTATATTAATATAGCAACCGGAATCAACTGGTACTTAAAGTATCATGCCGGAATCCACCTGTCATGGAACAGTATGCATGCCTCACTACCCAATGTTCTTCCTCCCGTCTTCCGTAAAGAACGCCACGAAACAAATCTGGCCCTGCGTTATGATTTCAATTACTGCACCTACTCCTACTCCATGGCATTTTGGGATTGGAAACGTTGGGAAGAGGAACTGGACTGGATGGCACTGCATGGCATCAACCTGCCACTTGCTGCCGTAGGACATGAATGTGTGTGGCGTAACCTATTACTCCGCTTAGGATTTTCCAAACAGCAAATCAATGATTTTATTGCCGGACCAGCATTCCTTGCCTGGTGGGAAATGAACAATTTGGAAGGCTGGGGAGGCCCTAACCCCGATAGTTGGTATAAACAGCAAGAAGACTTGCAGAAAAAAATATTGAAACGAATGAAAGAATGGGGAATGCACCCCGTACTGCCCGGTTACTCGGGTATGATCCCCTCCAAACTGGATTTGGGAAAACGTATTGATGGTGGAAAAGAAGAGAAAACATTAAGCAACACTTCCTCGGAATCCGCCCAAAGCACTCTCAACAAATGGAACGGATTTGACCGACCGGGAATCTTACTGCCCGACGATCCCAAGTTTACCCAGATTGCCAGCCTTTTTTACGAAGAAACCGAAAAGCTGTATGGAACAAGTGACTACTACTCCATCGATCCTTTTCATGAAGCCAAAAGCTTGCCTGCCAGACTAGACTTCGGCAAAGCCGGCAAGGCTATTATGGATGCAATGAAAAAGGCTAATCCAAAAGCTGTGTGGGTGGTGCAGGGATGGACAGAAAATCCACGCCCGGAAATGATGAAAGCGCTGAATCCCGGCGATCTGCTCATCCTTGATTTATTTAGCGAATGTCGTCCCATGTGGGGCATTCCCTCTATATGGAAACGAGACAAAGGATACGAAGAACACAACTGGTTGTTCTGCCTGTTGGGAAATTTCGGTGGGAACGTGGGTTTGCATGGAAGGATGGACCAACTTCTTCATAATTTTTACCTGACCAAAGACAACCCACTGGCCGCTCAGCTAAAAGGCATCGGTCTGACAATGGAAGGCATTGAAAATAATCCCGTTATGTTCGAACTGATGTGCGAACTACCTTGGCGTGCAGAAAAGTTTACCAAAGAAGAATGGATAAAACAATACATCCGCGCACGCTATGGCACAGACGATGAATCTATCTGGCAAGCTTGGCAGATCCTGGCAAACGGTATCTACAACTGTCCGGCAGGCAACAACCAACAAGGTCCTCACGAAAGTATCTTTTGCGGGCGCCCATCACTGAATAATTTCCAAGCATCCAGCTGGAGCAAAATGTGCAACTATTACGACCCCACTACCACAGCAGAAGCCGCACGAGCGTAGCACACAAATATCGCGGTAACAACAACTTTGAATATGATCTAGTTGATATCACCCGACAAGCCATTGCCGACCGTGCCCGAATAGTGTACAATTACGCTGTTGCCGACTTTAAAAGCTTCGATAAAAAAAGTTATGCCACACATACCCGACAGTTCTTGGAACTACTGATAATGCAAGACAAACTGTTGGGCACACGCAAAGAATTCAAAGTAGGGAACTGGATTCAACAAGCGCGCAATCTAGGAAGTACATCTGAAGAGAAAGACCTCTACGAATGGAATGCCCGCGTACAAATCACCACATGGGGAAACCGTTACTGCGCCGACATCGGCAAGTTACGAGATTATGCCCATAAAGAATGGAACGGACTACTGCGCGACTTTTATTATAAACGTTGGGAAAAATACTGGCAAGTACTGCAAGACCAACTGGATGGCAAACTTCCTGTACTGCCAGTAGGTAATTCATCAACCCCCACTGCCGATAATCCAGCCATGACCATAGATTGGTATGCCCTGGAAGAACCATGGACACTGGCAAAGAACACCTATGCGGCATCTGCCGAAGGTGATTGTATAGAAGTAGCAAAAGAGGCTATAACATTGATAAACAATTGATTGTAAGATGAAAAAGAAAGAACTCGATACAGAAACCGCACAGCAGGCACTGCCCATTAAAAAGAGGCTTTTGTCACTCGATGCACTCAGGGGCATCACTGTAGCAGGAATGATTCTGGTCAACAATGCAGGAGGCAAAGTGTCGTATGCACCTTTACAACATTCTGCATGGAACGGACTGACACCTTGTGACTTGGTTTTTCCTTTCTTTCTGTTCATCATGGGTATTTCAACATATATTTCATTGAACAAATTCAATTTCAACGTTTCCCTACAAGTGGTAACCAAGATATTGAAACGCACATTTCTTATTCTATGCATCGGATGGGCAATCGGTTGGTTTGACCATGTATGTGAAGGTGACTTCCTGCCTTTTGTCCATCTGCGCATCCCCGGGGTACTACAACGCATTGCTTTATGTTACTGTGTTATTTCTTTTACAGCCCTATTTATGAATCATAAGTTCATCCCCACATTAACCTTTATCTTACTGGTAAGTTACACTGTCATATTATGCATGGGGAACGGTTATACCTGCGATGAAAGCAATATTTTATCCATCATTGACAGGCAACTTTTCGGCGAAGCGCATCTCTATCAGAAGAGCCCGATTGATCCGGAAGGATTTGTAAGCACTCTCTCTGCTATCGCCCACACTTGTATCGGTTTTTCATGTGGAAAATGGATAATACAAAGCCATCAGACAGAAAACAAAGTGCTCCGTTTGTTCTTGACCGGATTCATTCTGATGAGTATCGGCTATTTGTTGGCAGATGCGCTGCCTTTAAATAAAAGAATATGGTCTCCTACTTTTGTTCTGGTGACCTGCGGAGCGGCTTCCATGTCACTTGCCACATTAATGTATTATATAGACATAAGGAATAAACAAAAATGGTGCCGCTTCTTCATCATCTTCGGCGTCAACCCCCTATTCCTCTATGTACTGAGCGAAGTACTTGCCATTATGATGGGAAGTACCGGATGGAAGGCGGCAGCCTATGCAGCCATTCATTCAGGAATAACCGACGCCTACCTTGCCTCAGCTGTCTACGCCCTCGTTTTCACTCTGTTTTTGGGGTGTATCGGTTATCCGCTATATCTTAAGAAAATATACATCAAACTGTAACAACCAATTCATAATATATAGAGAACTATGCAGTATTAAACAAGAACATATTAATCAAAACCAAAATTAAATTCTATGCTAAACGTACAATCTCTAACCCAAAGGACATTTGCACAGATAGTAGTCTTTGCATTACTCCTATTAAACAGTACACTGGCATTTGCTCAAAATCAAGTTAACGGTATTGTCACAGACAAGACCGGAGAACCCCTTATCGGAGTGAATGTAGTCGAAAAAGGTACTACCAACGGTGTTATCACTGACTTTAACGGACAGTTTACACTGAATGTAGCACAAGGAAAGACACTCGTATTCTCTTACGTGGGTTACACTACCCAGGAAATTACAGTAAAAGGATCTTCTCTGAAGATTATTATGGAAGAAGATTCTAAAACATTAGATGAAGTTGTGGTAGTAGGTTATGGCAGTATGAGTCGTAAGGATGTAACCAGCTCCATTACCACTGTGAAAGCAGACAAACTGAATGTAGGAGTTTATTCTGACCCTGGACAGTTGTTGCAAGGTAAAGTTCCTGGTTTGACGGTAGTACAAAGCAGCGACCCGACTTCTGGTACAGCTTCTATCTCTTTACGTGGGGCTTCTTCTCTGCGTACCGGTGCGGCAATGGAACCTTATTATGTTATTGACGGTATTCCCGGTATGTCATTAAGTCTGATTGCTCCCGAAGATATTGAAAGCATTGACGTACTTCGTGACGCTTCTGCAACGGCTATTTATGGCTCCAAGGCTGCTAACGGTGTAATCTTGATTACCACCAAAAAAGGTAGTAAAAGTGAGCACACTTCTGTAAACTACAGCGCATATCTTGCATTTGACAACATTGCCAAGCGTTTAGATATGATGACTGCCGACGAACTCCGCACCTATGCCAAGGAAAATAACATCACTCTTCCGAATGACAAAGGAGCAAACACCAATTGGAACGATGAAGTACTGCGCACAGCAATCAGTCATAACCACAACGTTTCTATCAATGGCGGTTCAGAAAAGACTCAATACAGTGCCAGCATGAGTTATCAAAACAAACAAGGTATCGTACGTGGTACAGATTTCGAGCGTTTCGGCGGCCGCGCATTCTTGCAAACCAAAGCACTGAATGATCGGCTCACCTTAGCCTTTAATGTGAATGCCGCACAATCAAAAGGTACCACCGTTGATTCCGCCAAAGATGGCCAATCCGTATTCGATGCCATGAATTATTATTCTCCACTAGTTCCTGTCACCAATGCAGACGGTTCTTGGTATAGCGACAAAACTATCTCCCAAAACTTCAATCCTGTATCCATGATCAATGAAGATACTTTTGAAAATAACAAGAAACTCCTTCAAGGAACAGCCAAAGGTACTTTAGATATCACTAAGGACTTGAAATGGAACTTAAGTCTTTCCTATCAAGACGAACAATATATATGGAACGAATACCATACCAGCAAATCCCAATATAATACCCGAAATGGCGAAGCTAAACGTATTGCAACAGAAAACAAGAAAAAAATTCTTGAAACATACATAAACTATGATCATACATTCGCCAATATCCACAAACTGGGCCTGATGGCCGGTTATTCATGGGAACAGAATGATGACAATGACAGTTTCGGTCTGGATGTCTACGACTTTTACAATGATAACACCACCTTTTATAATCTGAACCTTGCCAATAAAATGGATTGGCAGAATGGCGGTATCACCAGCAATAATAACGGTCATTTGGAAACTTTACGTATGATCTCATTTTATGGACGTATCAACTACTCCTTCAACAGCAAATACCTGCTTCAAGCAACAATTCGCCGTGACGGCTCCTCTGCTTTTGGAAAGAACAACCGTTGGGGAACTTTTCCATCTGCATCGTTGGCATGGCGTATGAGCGAAGAAAAGTTCATCAAAGATTTAAATGTTTTCGATGACTTGAAGTTCCGTGTTGGTTATGGTGTTAGTGGTAACTCACTCGGATTCGGAGCTTATTCGGCTATCCAGACTTACAGTACTTCAGGTTGGTTCAACTATACAAACGCCAATGGCACACAGAATAGTTACCATACCCTGGCAGCCGCCTCAAATGCCAATCCAGACCTAAAATGGGAACGTACAGCCATGTTGAACATCGGGCTGGACTTCAGCTTCTTTGGAGGCAGATTAGGAGGAACCATCGAATACTATGACAAGCGTACCAGCGACCTGATATACACTTACGAGGTTTCCACAAACCGCTATCCTTTCGGAACCATGCCGGCCAATGTGGGAGATATCAGCAATAAAGGTATTGAATTTACCATTAATGCCACTCCTATACAAACAAAAAATTTCTCTTGGCAAACCAGTTTGAACTTATCTCATAATAAAAATAACGTAGAAAGTATATCCAACAGTGAATATTCCGTAGATTATATCCGTGCAGCCGATCCTGAAATCGCAGGTTATTCTTCAAATGCAGACGTACAGCGCATCATGGAAGGACATCCTATCGGCACCTTCTACACCTACGAATGGGCCGGCTACAATAACCAAGGAGTATCCATCTTTTATGTACACGATCCTGAAACGGGTGAGCGTACAGGCGAAACGACCACAGATCCTGAAACTGATAGAGACCGTACTATTACCGGCTGTGCACAACCTGATTTAAATTTAGGCTGGAGCAATAACTTCCAATACAAGAACTGGAATCTCGATTTATTCTTTACTGGTGTTTTTGGACAAGATATCTACAACGCCACTGCAGAACAATACTCTAATGTTTCTTTTGTGAAAGAAGGCCGCAATGTATTAAAAAGCGTAGCTACCGAACACCGTGCTACAGACACACAATCTCAAGCACCATCCAATCGCTGGATAGAGAACGGTAGTTATTTCCGTCTGTCCTCGGTTTCATTGGGATATACTTTCGGCAAAATTGGTAACTGGATAAACTCGCTCAAGCTATACGCTACTTGTAATAATGTATTCACCATTACCGGTTACTCCGGTCGTGATCCGGAAATCAACCTTGGAGGCTTGGAACCGGGTATGGACAGACGCACCAATTACTATCCGCGTACCCGTTCATTTATGATCGGTGTAAACATGAATTTCTAACCATATAATTGAAAACTGATATGAAAAATAGCATAAAATTAATAACCTGGCTAGTAGGTGGTCTGTTCACCTTCTCCTCCTGCACAGATCTAGATGTGGATCTTAAATCCACTTATACAGAATACCCGGATTCCGAAATTGCCAAAGAAGCGAAAATGGCAGGTTTGTATTATGGATTCGGCGGAGCATTAGGACGTCGTTATATGGAAGCTGCCCTGCTGTCCTCTGATGAATTCATGGCAGTGACATTTGGTGGTAACTGGTATGATGGCGGCAATTATATCCATTCCTCTCTTCATGCCAGCCTTCCAGGAGACGCACACGTGGACTGGGCCGGTGATATTCCGGCTGCAATCACAAAGTGCAATCAAGCAATTTTTGACCTGGGTGGAGAGGATGAAAACAATGCCGAACAAGAAGCCTTGATTGCTCCGGCACTTGCCATGCGTGCTTTCTATCATTTTATTTTTATGGATACATTCGGAGCAACTCCCAAATTAGACCATTTGATCGGCGATTCTGAAGCTATCGACCGTTCTCCCCGTTCCGAAATTACAAAATTTATCGAAAGCGACCTGCTTCGTGCTTTGGCTTCCGGCGGTTTAAAAGAAGATGTTGATGCTTCCACTTATGGCAAGCCAACCAAATGGATGGCTGAGGCTCTCCTTGCCAAACTCTATATAAACTGGGCTGTTTATACCTGTGATGATGTAGCTACTTATGATCCAAGCATGACTAATTCCAAATTGAATGATGTCATAAAATATTGCGATGATATCATCGCCTCTGGTCATTTCAACCTCAGTGATGGTTATCGCAAGAAATTCATGCCGGACAACGGCTATCAGATCAAAGATTTCATCTATGCAATGCCATACCAAAATAATGAAACATCAACCAGAGCCAATACTTACGCCCGTTTTCAATTCTGGCCTAAATTCAACAATGACGGCGCGGACGGCAAAGGACTGTTCGGTATAACACTATCCAAAAATGCTGGAGGCGTTTTCATCGTCACTCCTGAAGCAGCAGACCGTTTTTGCCTGGAAGGAGATGAACGCAATGACATCATCATGAAAGGTGCGATCAACTATTATGACATCAGCACACATACAATGGGAACAGAACCTTATATATACAACGGACAACAAGTTGTCCTCACCAAGAATATCACCATCTTGAATGACCAAATGGATCTTGGAAATGACTTGAACGCATGGTGCCAGGGATACCGATGCATCAAATGGGCTATTCAAGCAGACGATTATAACCTCTATAACCGGAATCAAAGCAATGATGTACCTATCTTCCGTTATGCAGATATTCTGCTAATGAAAGCAGAAGCTATTCTACGGGGAGCAACAGCTACGAACGGTGATACGCCACAATCCCTGTTCAACCAAATACGCAGCTACTGTAACGCTCCATTATTGGAGCATTCTCCTTCATTGGACGAGTTGCTTGAAGAGCGTGCACGTGAATTTTACGCAGAAACATGGCGTCGCAATGACCTAATCCGTTTTGGAAAGTTCGAAGACGACTGGGGATATAAAAATCAATATCATCCGGAAGCCAAGACCGAGAAATGGCGTAGAATCTTCCCTGTATCTGTCGGCTTGATGAATTCAAACACCAACTGGAAGCAAAATTACGGTTATTGATAAATTAAATAAGTTTTTATAAGGGCTTGTTACGGCAAGCTCTTATAAAAACCTTTAAAGCAAAAAATAATTCATGAAACGTCATCAAATCTTATTACTTCATATCGCGACATCCATCTTGGTATTATTCCCATTTCCTATACATGCCCATAAAATGATGTACCAGGACTCTATCGAAATCGTAGTACACAGAGGAGCGAACCATATAGCGCCGGAAAACACCATTCCATCAGCTCTAGCTGCATTGAAACATGGAGCCGGCTGGATAGAAGTGGACGTGCGCAAAAGTAAAGACAATATACTTTATAATCTGCATGATGAAACTTTAGACCGTACTACCAACGGTAAAGGTCCCATTCAAGATATGCTATCCAAAGATATTGAAAAATTAGACGCCGGCAGTTGGTTCAGTTCTCGATTTACCGGCATTCACGTACCCCGTATAGCCGAAATGCTAGATACCCTACAAGGAAAGGCACACATTTTTTTTGATGTAAAACGAGGAACTCCGATAAAAGATTTGATTACATTAGTACGCCAAAAAGGATATGAAAATAAAAGTTTCTTCTGGTTTGCAGACTCAGAAATGCTGAAAGAATTTATCAAAATCGCTCCGGAAATGAAGATTAAAGTAAATGCCTCCAATATAGCGGCTTTGGAGAAATGGATGAAAATATGCACCCCGGCCTATGTAGAAACAGATATCCTCAATATCACTCATCAATTCAAAGAATTCTGCAAAAGCAATCATATCAAGATAATGGCTGCTATTCAGAATGCGAGTGAAAAAGAATATAAAAAAGCGATTGAAGTCCATCCCGATTTAGTCAATCTGGACCGGCCGGAACTCTTTATAAAAATACTCCATCAGGAGATTAAAAAATAACCCTTTTCCAAGAAGAGCTATGAAAAGTACCCTATCTTACCTGCTGATTATATGCAGCCTGTTTACTGCTTGTATCGGTCATCAGGAAGAATCCCTACTGTTCTACGTAGATACCCGTACGGGCACTGCACCAAGCGCAACCCACACCGCAGAACTTTTCGGCAAAAATACCGAAGAGTACGGGCAAACGCTGCCTGCTGTTCTAGAGCCCAACGGAATGAACTTTTGGACTCCCCAAACACAAGATACAGAAGCAAAATGTAAGGCTCCCTATTATTACAAAGATACGAAAATACAAGGTTTCCGCAATTCACATTGGATTGTCGGAGGTTGTACACAGGATTACGGTTCCATGACCTTGATGCCTGTATCGGGTACACTGAAATATCTTCCCCAAGACAGAGGAAGCCTGTTCTCTCACCAAGAAGAAACAGCAACGCCCGCCTATTACTCTGTCCTTCTCAAAGATTATTCCATCTTTGCAGAAATGACCGGACGTTCCCGTTCAGCCATTTTCCGATTCACTTATAACCAACCGGAAGATGCTTATCTCATAGTCAATCCTAACAGTGATGAAGGGAAAGGATATATTGAAATCGATACCATAAAAAAACAGATACGCGGATACAATCCCGTCCACCGCATCTATCAAGGCTGGGGAGAACCCGCCGGATACAACGGGTACTTTATCATTGAATATCAAAATGAAATAGAAGAATATGGTACATTCCGGCATGACAGTCTCTTCGCCGGACAACGACAGATAGCCGATGGAACAGGTATAGGTGCATATCTCCGGTTCAAAATACACTCAGAAGGACCCATATTAATCAAAGCCGCTTCCTCTTTTACTGACATGGAAGGCGCTCAAAAGAATCTGGACACCGAGATACCTCATTGGGATTTTGACCGCACCCGACAGGAACTGAACTCCATCTGGGAACAAAGGCTTTCACAAGTTACAGTACAGACAAACAACCGAAACGATAAAGAGAAATTTTACGGAGCACTCTACCGTGCCTCATTCCTGCCACGTACATTCAATGATGTAGACGGGCGCTATCCTTCTTTTTCCACAGGACACCCGTTCAGACAATCAGCCAACGGTAGAAATTACTATGAAGATTACAGTATGTGGGATACTTACCGTGCTCTCCATCCTTTAGTCAATATCCTAACCCCAAAGAAAGCCGGAGACATGATGCAATCATTGGTGGACAAATATGAACAAGGCGGCTGGCTGCCTATATTTCCTTGTTGGAACAGTTATACCGCAGCCATGATAGGCGATCATTGCATCTCCGCACTGGGAGATGCCTATATCAAAGGAATCCGTAATTTTGATATCAACAAAGCTTGCGAAGGAATGCTCCGGAACGCATTCAGGACTCCCGCCACCTATGAAGAATATAAAAACGGAATGGGACGGCGTGCTTTGAATTCTTATCTGAAATATGGATACATTCCTTTGGAAGACAGCGTACCGGAAGCCTTTCATACCTGCGAACAAGTGTCACGTACTTTAGAATATGCATACGATGATTTCGTATTGGCCCAAGTCCTGCAAAAGTTGGAAACATCAGGTGATTACTTTCCTGATCCACAAAAAACAGGACTTTATGATACATTAATGATACGTGCACGATATTACCGTAACGTAATAAACCCTAGCACCGGATATGCCCAAGGCAGATACGCTGACGGAAGTTTCCTCACCGATGCCGGTAACGCCTTTTCTTTCACCCGCTTCATCACCGAAGGAGCTCCCTGCCATTATACTTGGTATGCCCCCCATGATATATACGGACTTATGGAATGTATGGGCGGAAAAGAAAAATACATTGCCAAACTGGATTCCATGTTCAGCGAACACCGCTACTGGCACGGCAACGAACCTTGCCATCAGATAGCCTACCTCTTCAACTATGCCGGACAACCTTGGAAAACCCAACGGGAGGTACGTCATATTATGGAAACAGAATATCTGAATGCTCCCGGTGGTCTGTCAGGTAATGATGATGCAGGACAGATGTCTGCCTGGTATGTATTTTCTGCTATGGGATTCTATCCGGTATGTCCCGGTACACCTTATTATATAATAGGAAGTCCTTCTTTTCCCCGGATGAGCATCCGCTTGGAAAACGGAAAGACATTCACCATATTAGCCCACAACGCCAACAAAAAAAATATATATATCCAGTCAGCAAAACTAAACGGAAAAGAATATGACAAGAATTACTTTACACACCAAGATATAGTACAGGGAGGAACATTAGAGTTCCAGATGGGCCCGAACCCTAATACAAACTGGGGAGCATCCGCCCTCAGCCTGCCTCCCGACAATATGAAATAAGTACAAAAAATAAAAAAACAATCCATATGAAGAATCAAACTATCATCAGCCTCTTATGCTGCCTCCTGTTGTTTGTGACAGGATGCAGTACTTCCCATCAAGGGAACACGTACGACATCATGACCTATGGAGCCAAAGGAGACGGACAAACAGATGATGCCGCCGCTATACAACGCGCCATCAATGCCTGTTCCGCTGCCGGTGGCGGAACCGTAATCATTCCTGCCGGACACACCTTTCTATGCGGTCCGCTATATTTGAAATCCTATGTGAACCTTCATCTGGAACCCAACTCCCGATTGCTGGCCAACCCCGATGAAAGCATCTATACAGAAAGCGTATTCCGCGAAAACCGTGGCGAAGGAATGATGTGGATCAGTGGAAAAGACTTAAAACAAATATCCATTACCGGTACAGGAGAAATAGACGGAAACGGAATCGCCTTCATGGGCAAAGAGCTGGATGATTCCTACGAGCTGAAGCCCGTCACTGATTTTGACCCACGCCCACATGTGCTTACCCTTATCAATGTGGAGAAAACCGTTATCCGTGACATCACGATCCGGAACAGCGCCTATTGGACAATACACCTGATAGGCTGTTACGATGCCTTGATTGACGGCATCTCTTTATTGAATAATCTAAAAATACGCAACGGCGACGGTATTGATGTGGATCACTCCAAAAAAGTACGTATAGCGAACTGCTTCATTGAATCGGGCGATGACTGCATTTGCCTGAAGAATCGTCGGGAATTTGAAGAATATGGCTCTTGCGAAGATATTGTAGTGACTAATTGTGTCATGACTTCACGCTCATGCGCTATTAAGATAGGCTCGGAAAATATGGACAAGATTGATAATGTATTATTCAATAATTGCATTATCAAAAACAGCAACCGGGGCATCGGCATACAAAACCGGGATGAAGGTACTGTGAGCAATGTCATTTTCTCCAATATATTAGTAGACTGTATGTTCTATTCTGATGTATGGTGGGGTAAAGCGGAACCTATCTATGTCACCTCATACCCTCGTGCCGTAGGCAATCATAAAGATGCAGGCTGGCGTTTCCCCAAAGGTGCAACGAAAGGACACTCGGGAGAAGTCAGCAACATTTTCTTCAATCAGATTAAATGCACTAGTGAAAACGGCATTTTCGTAGGGGGAGACACTCCGGAGAAAGTGCATCATATCTATTTTGATGAAATAGATGTCAAGTTGTTAAAACGTACCGGTTATGAAGGCGGTGTGTATGACAAACGTCCTTGTAACGGAGATGGTTTTGTATATGACAAGACTTATGCTTTCTATCTGGACACCGCTTCGGATATCCGGATTACCGGCTGTAACATTTATTGGGCCTTCCCTCAATTGACACAAGCCGGAGGAGATATCAAAGAGAAGAATACAATACGTGTAAAAATAAACAAGAAATAATTATGACCCACATTCCATTCAAAGTTTCTTTGTTAAGGCTGGTCTTCCTGCTGCTGCCCGTGACGGTCGCGGCACAGGAAGCCAGACTTTCTGATTACGTAGATCCCAAAATCGGTTCGGAAGGACTGGGACGGGTATTTATCGGTCCCTCCTGCCCTTATGGTATGGTGAAACCATCGCCCGATTGCACTGTCCATCCCAATAGTGGTTGGCTGCCTATGCCCGAACAAGTTAACGGGTTCTCCCAAGTACACGTCAGCGGGACAGGAGGAGGTCCTAAATATGGCAACATACTTGTCATGCCTTTTGGCAAAGGTATGGATCAGCTCAATCATATAGACTATCGCAAAGATGAAACAATCCGCTTGGGCTATTATGCTACCGAATTCCAGAGAACAGGCATATATACTGAAATAACAACTGCTCCACGCGCCTCATTCTACCGATTCACCTATCCCGAAGATTCCTTAAAATCCCTGTTGGTTGACGCCGGCTTCTTCCTGGGTGAACAACCGACCCCCGATGCCCGCGAAGCACAACAATTTGTAGGTTCGGAAATTCAAATCATATCCGATCACGAAGTAATGGGATATACCCGTATTCGCGGAGGTTGGAATAACGGACGTGCCTACACCGTTTATTTTTATGCAGTAACCGACCATCCCTTTGTACAAACGACCACATGGAAAGGAAACCAGATCAGCAATGAACGATACCAGCCAGACTCCCAACAAAAAACCGGAGCTTTGTTGCGTTTCCCTTCTTCTGCAAATACCATTCAACTGAAAGTCGGAATTTCATTTATCAGTTCTCTCAAAGCCAGAGAGAATGTATGGAACGAAATACCTCATTGGTCATTTGAGGACACCCGGCAAGCCTTATTGGCACAATGGGAAAACTTATTGCAACGCATTGATATAGCCTCAAATACACCCGAAAAATATAAGCGTATGTTTTATACCGGTATCTACCATACCATGTTAATGCCTGTAGACCGTACCGGTGAAAATCCATTATGGAGTGATCCGGAACCTTATTATGATGATTTTTATGCTATCTGGGACACCTACCGCACCTCAACTCCACTTATCACACTGATTGACCCTCAAAGAGAAACAGACATTGTACGTTCACTGATCAATATCTATAAACGGGACGGCTACATGCCTGATGCACGAAGCGGAAATTGTAACGGACGGACACAAGGCGGCTCCAACGCCGAAATTGTTATAGCCGATGCATTTGTAAAAGGACTACCAAACATAGATTACCATCTGGCTTTGGAAGCTATGCTGAAAGATGCGACCATACCGCCCGGAGGTAACGAAGAAGCGGAGGGAAGAGGCGGACTGATTCCTTATCTGGAATTGGGATATATTCCATACGGTATTCCCCGAGCCGGAAACCGCACAATAGAATACTCCTATTGTGATTATGCCATAGCCTTAGTAGCAAAAGGACTAGGCAAGACAGACTTGTACCAGCAATACTTGAAACAATCTTCCAACTGGAAGAACTTGTGGCGGGCCGATTATGAACATGCAGGAGTCAAAGGATTCATACTTCCCCGGGATAAAGAAGGAAACTGGTTAGACAAAATACCTTTCGGAAACTCCCATATCCAGAAACCCACCTTCACATATACCCCCGTTACCTTTGAAGGCCCTTGGTATACTCCTTGGTGGAACATGTTCTTTTATGAAGCCTCCTCCTGGGAATATGCACTCAGCATTCCGCATGACGTACCCGGACTCATTGAACAATGTGGCGGAAAAGAGAAGTTTGACGAACGGCTGGATATTTTCTTTGACAAGGGTTTCTTCAATGTGAATAATGAACCCTCCTTCCTCACTCCCTGCCTATACCACTGGGTAGGGCGTCCGGATAAAAGTGGCGACCGCATCCATGAAATTATCCAGAAGAACTATAATGACGGTTCTGCCGGTCTTCCCGGAAATGATGACTCCGGAGCCATGTCATCGTGGTTGGTATTCCACATGATGGGGTTGTACCCCAATGCCGGACAAGACTATTATTTAATCCATACCCCTCTACTGACAGAGAGTCGTTTCCATTTACAGGAAGGCAAAACATTCACGATCAAAACCGAAGGGCTTTCCGAAAAGAACAAGTATATCCGGTCGATTTTATTAAATGGAAAGAATTATCCATATTCCACCATCCGCCATAATGATATCATCAAAGGAGGCGAGTTGGTTTTAAAAATGAGCCCCAGTCCCGGTAACTGGGGAAGCAAGCTATTTCCTGAATCTAAAGAGTAACATACGATGAAGAAAAAACTTTTTATATGCTTTCTGCTTATCGGCAGCCTGATGGGAAATGTAATGGCACAAGATATCATTACCAACCCTCTGTTATTTGTATTCAAACTGCATGGACAAACCCGAAAGTACCAATTTACTTTCAATCAGTCCAACGACACCCTTTATCTGCATTGGGGAATTGAAAGAAACACCCGATGGCAATCAGGCAGCTACGCCATGCCCCAAGAAGCTTTAAAAACGGCGGTCAGACTAAGCTTCTTACAGCCGGAAGACGGACAGCATATCTGTCTCCCCATTCAAGAAACCTTTGCCCTACTTTCAGCAACCGCTTTTCAGGAATTGAAAAGCCAAAAGGCATTTCATTATAATCAGACAGAATACCAGCTGGCTGATACGAAGTCACAAGCTATGGGCTATTCCTTACTGCATGTAAACGACTCAGTAGACGGATGCGAAATGTGGATTATGGATAATCCGGATTTCCCTCTGATATGGGAAATACAAAATAATCCGCTCGGCATCAATTGGAAAGTAGCTCCCATAGATCTCCCCGCACACAATCTGAAAGAAGAAATCATCCAAAGCCCGGAAAAAATGGGTAGCATCTATTATGCTTATCCCACACCAAACGGCATACAAACTCCGGTACCCGAAGGTTACAGTCCTTTCTACATCAGCCATTACGGACGCCATGGGTCCCGCTGGATGACTTCGGACGAACGTTATCTAGAAGTCATTCGTGTCTTTGATACGTTTCACAATAAATCAGGACTTACCGATTTAGGTGAAGATGTGAGGCTCAGACTCCAGAAAGTATGGGAAAATGCCCGTGGGCGCGGAGGAAACCTGACCCCATTAGGAGAACGACAACACAAAGCCATTGCCAAACGGCTTTATCAACAATATCCCCATATATTCCGGGACAGCGCCAACATATCAGCGCGTTCGAGCGTTTCCGTACGTTGTATCATGAGCATGTCCGCATTCACAGAACAACTGAAAGAACTAAACCCCTCCCTCCAGATCACCCGCGAAGCCAACCAAAGACACATGGACTACATTGCCTATACTTCACCCGAAGCCGAAAAGCTGGGTTCGGCAAGTGCGCCATGGAGAACAGCTTTCCATACATTCGAAGAAAATCATATTCATCCGGAACGTTTAATCACTTCACTTTTCAAAAATCCCAAAGAAGTCAGGAATCCCCGCGAGCTCATGATGGGACTTTATTGGATTGCTTCCGACATGCAAGATGTAGAGTTGCCTCTATCCTTTTATGATTTGTTTGAAAAAGAAGAATTATTCGGTATCTGGCAGTCTGTGAATTATCGGATGTATATTTGCAATGCCAATGCTCCCGTCAATCAGGGAGCAGCCCCCAAGAGTGCAAAATCTTTATTGAAGAATATTATAGAAAGTGCCGACCGCGCCATCCGTGAAGGAACTCCTTGCGCCACCCTCCGTTTCGGACATGATACCAACCTGATCCGTCTGTTGGCACTCATGCAAGTAGAAGGATGCTCCAATCAAGAAACAGATCCCGACCGATATTACCTGGCCTGGCAAGATTTCCGTGTTTCACCTATGGGAGCCAACCTTCAATTAATCTTTTTCAAGAATAAACAAGGAGAAGTTATTGTAAAATTGCTACATAATGAAAATGAAGTCAAATTACCCATTGACAGCTCTATTGCCCCTTATTATAAATGGGAAACGGTGAAAGCATTCTACAATCATTTATAAACATACAAATTGAGAAACAGCAACTTTCCTTCAAAGAGTCAATCTTCCTATTAGCTAAGGCTTTTCTTGCCTACAATTAAGCCCTTTCTTACGGTTACCTACTACAGTCTCCCTCAATGGACTATAGAGTCCATTGAGGGAGACTGTATGGTCCACCCAAGCGGACCTTACAGTCCACTGGCGGAGTCTGTAGTAGGTAGCCGTAAGAAAGGGCTTAACTATATGGAAGAAACGGCTTACATAACCGCCCTATTCCGGTTTTATCTTTTTCAGATAATCAGAAGGAGCCATACCAAATTCATCTTTAAAACACTGACGGAAATAGACTGTACTGTTATCGCTCATGTCCCACTTCGGTATGCAAATGACTCAGACATTCGAGACTATCGAATATTATACTTACGGTCTGATAGAGAATTACAACGGCCGTAACCACAGTACCGATTTGGTCATCTATTGTCAGAGCGTAGACGAGCTGTTCTATTCCTACATCCGTCCGCAGGAAACAGAGACCAAGACCTATATCCGCTAATGGAAGCAGTTGAATGCCACAAGCAAAGGCTGGAAGTGATAGCCGTTGCTCCGTTCTCAGCTTCCCCCCTGCACACATCATCTATTCACTAGACGAGAGGTCAAAGGATAAAGCCACTCACCCAAAGTAAAGAAGGCCGATCTCACCAATCATAGATAAGGCACAGATGGGCTTGAGGTATGTGAACAGCTGGGACAGACCGCCACTCGAACAGTACATGTTGCCTTGCGGTGATTATGAGTTCCCCTTCATCCTGACTCCGGTCAAACATAACGTATATCTGGAATAAAAACGGGAAAAATTAAAAAAGCATGGGAGAGTTCCCCGATAGGATGCTTTCCCATGTTCTTATATAAGATTAGAACTGAGTTTCTAAATAGTATCAAAATACCAATTGAATTTTCTTTATAATTATTCCTTTGTCTTTCAGCTGTTCCACAGGATAGATTTCATCACGCAAGGATATTTGTACAAAATCTATATTTTCCCACTTCAGCGGCACATTGTCATTGTCTCGGGTAGATGCGGGATAATAATATGGAGTAATACCTCCAGGATATTCTTGAGGTAGAATAACTCCCTTGGTTGGCCTTAGAGCTGAAACGGGAATAAGAATCTGCTGCATGTCGGGCTTGATAGAGAAGGTATTTCCATAGCCACGGCCTTCCGTATCAATAAAATTGATGATAGCTTTGTCTGTATTAGTCAGTCCTTGTGCTTCGATTCGGATGTACTTGGGTGTAGATGTCTTCCAATCGCGACTGTCGATAAGGGGAGATATGTATTTGGATAGGGTGACATCGCAAGGTAATTTGTAAGTATCCTTACGCTCTAGGTCGGGAGTGGTGATCCGGAAGGCTTTGACCATCTCATCGCCTACATAGACCTGTGAAACTTGGTTGTCGGGGCTATTGTGTGGTCTGCTTCGCCTCAGTTTTCTTATATTGTCATTCTTGTCCAAAAGGGTGAGGGTAGTATTATTATTCACGATGCGCAGATTGTATTGCTCCTGTTCATAGTAGCCAAACTCGTCGGCTGCGCCGATGATCTTGGCGGGAAATAGTAATTTGCCATCAGTATATTCTATGCCGAAGTGATAGCCAATTTCACCTAATGGATACTTGCTTAGGTCTACTTCTGTCTCATAACGGAAACCACTCTTGTGCGCCATGGGGATGCGCTTTCCACCTCTCCAACCTGACAGAATGTAAAGATTGACTTGTTTGGGCAGTGTGGGACCATACACCTCACATGCGAAAACGCCTGGGCGACTTTGCGGCATTTCTGTCAACGTGGAGTTGTTTACTTTCCAATCTTTCATGGCTTCCTTATTATAGTATTCCTGATTGGGAAGTGCTTCGTAGTTTACTAACAGGTTGTTCTTGAATGTATATTTACCGGGATATATGCAAAGTGCTGTTTGTAAACCAGGCAATTGAATGTGGATGTTACGATTGAGACAAACGGCCTGACGGGCAACCCGGTTCACGCTTCCTGCCTTGAAAGGATCGTCAACGTTCATAATGTCGGGATAAACCTCTAATTTCCATTCGTTATCGGCTACCTTGTCAATGAAATAGATTCCGGTACCTTCATATTGTACAACGGGAGATGACCCCACACCAGCAATATGTTTCAGGGCTTTCACATTTTTGGGTTGGTCGGTGGTATTGTTAGAATAGTAGAACATGTCCTCGGCATTCAGCTGTCCCAAATCTTGGTAAAAGTCTACCTTAAAGTCTCCGAAATTGTTATTTTGTGGATAGTATCCATAATGCTTCCCTCTGGGTATGCGTTTCATCACTTGAGCCGAAATCATACCGCCGATAGCTTTGGATGGGGTATATACCATATTTAGAAAATGTGTTTGCCAGCTTAAATTGCGTGAAGCTGTTTGATGTTCATCGTAGGAGAACATGGTTGCAAACTGTATGCCTCCGCGCCTATACTCTCGTGTCATGGCAGGCAATAAGTAGCCGTTTTCCGTGTCCGTTGCATCAAATTCGTACACAAGGCGGCTCTTGCCTTTCAGCCCATCTTTTACCAGAGGCTCATATCTGTCTACAAAGTGCAATCCGTTGTCTATGAAACGATGTCCGTTATTCAGTGCTTGTGGATACCAGGCGTAGGTAGCTCCGTCTACCATAGATTTCTGAATGGCTGGCGCTACATCGAAATTCTGACTCAGATTGTAGTATATCAGCTTTTTACATCCAGTGCTTTTTTGAGCAAGCGCCCCCTTTCCGCAGGTCGTCCGTTTCACAGGCAGATTTAATATGTAAAGGATGTGGAGAAGCGGCTTAGTATACTGGGCTCGCTTATGTTCCACACCCCTACCAGAGGAGGATTTATGGGGCTGCTCTACACGGCAGGCGATATGTCCTATTGGGCCATTTGGCTCTTCATCCTGTTTGCCCTCATGGCGTTCAATGAGCTCGGTCGCTCCAAACCCTGGGCCGGCATCACCCTGTTTGGCATCGTTCCGCTGGTGCTGACCATCTTTGTATGGCCCACCACCGCCGCCCCCGGCAACGAATACGGCACCGGCACCTGGTTCAACTGGGTCAAGACCTACTCCGCGCTCGCGGGCTGCCTGGGCTTCATGGCACTGCGCTTTGTCAGCTGGACCGGCAAGGACGGCCAGACCCATCACCTCTATGAAAAGAAGTGGGCCCTGTGCTTTCCGCCTCTCATCCTCGCCATCAACATCGCCGAGGCGGTGCTACGCGATTTCCAGGTCTTCAGCTTTGGCCTGTGGGGAGGCGGCACCGTCGAGAACCTGTGGACCATCTCCGGCCCCTGGAACATCATGAACGGCATCGCGGGCATCCTCAACATCATCACTATCTGCGGCTGGCTTGGCATCTTTGTCTCTCGCGACAAAACCCGTGACATGATCTGGCCCGATATGATCTGGCCTTGGATCATCGCCTACGACCTGTGGAACTTCGCCTACACCTACAACTGCATCTCCGACCATTCCGCTTACTGCGGCCTGGCCCTTCTGCTCTCTTGCACCATCCCCACGTTCTTCATCAAGCGCGGTGCCTGGCTGCAGCACCGTGCCCAAACCCTTGGCCTGTGGATCATGTTCATCATGACGGTACCGCAGTTCGCTGACCGAATCGCCCCTATCCCAACCACGCACAACCCCACCGCGTTCTTTATCGTCAGCGCCGTCGCCCTGGCATTCAACGCGGGCGTCGCGGTCTACCAGCTCCTCCAAATCAAGCGCAGGAGCCTTAACCCCCTGCACGATGAAATCTACACCCACACTCGCCCCTACAAGGCCGTGGTGGACGAGAACCGCTAGCGTATACCCCTTGCTTGTTCAACCTGCTCGTCCAGCGACAAGTGCAAAAGACGTGAGCCGCATCGGCTGAAAGCGTCCTTATAATATGGGCACCCCGTTTGAATGCGGGGTGCCCATTGTTGTTTTCTCGTCCCGAAAGAGAGCCATGCATACGCCCGAGAACATGAAGACCCATCGGGTCGATGGCCACACCAGCAGGCTTTCCCTCGAAAGCCGCCGGCTCACCGGACAGGCAGGGCAGATCGCCCAGGCCGCTCGCGCGCTCTACGAAAAAAAGGGCGTGGCAAAAACCACCGTCAAAGACATCGCCGCCGAAGCCGGCGTAACGCGCGAGCTGGTCTACTACTACTTTCATGGCAAAAAGGAGATCACTCGCGCCGTGCTCGATGACTACATCGAGGATCTGGTCGAAAGCGCCATGGTATGGAATGAGAACCGGGAATTCGGCAAGACCCGCCAGTCCCTGCGCGCCTGCGTGCAGGCGTTTCGCCGCTCGCTCTACGACGCTGCCGGCAACGAGCGCCCCATGATTCGCGTTATAGAAGAGCTTGGCGTTCGCGACGCCTTTGACGTGCGCGCGGTCAGAGAGACCGTCAACGCCCTGGACGCGTGCGTTGCGAGTGAATACGCGCAGTTCCACAAGGTTGAAATCGAGATGGTCTACGAGATGTTCTGCGTGGTCATCTTCGGCATGGTTGGCTTGGTCAAGCTCAATCCGGCTATCACGGACGAGGAACTCATGAAGGTGGTCGAGCAGACGCTCCACCTTGATATGGAACCCATCCATCAAGACCGTCCACTTTAAAGGCGGCGTCTCAACCGTTCGCCGAATGCACGCCCCTTTGCTTTGAGGTGCGAGCGCGCCATCCAGCACATCATGCGCAGCGAATTCGAGGTGTCGCGCATACGGTCCAAAGCACAGTGCCCGGCATCCAAGATGGATGAAAGCGCCACTCACACCATCGAGCCGTCGTCAACACGGCGCTTTTAATATTCGGTGACCGGGCCCGTGAACCATTGTCTCGCATAACGCATCAATTCCATCGATTTACTTGGATATTTTACGAGGGAATTTTACCGTTCAGGTATTTATTTATCGAAAATTGACACTTTTGTAAGGTAAAGTAGATTAATACTCACTTTTACTATTGAATCAAAGTAGCTAATGATTGGATACCCCGTCTCATATCGGGTAATTATATGCATCCTTGCAAGGCTGGCTTCCACTCATCGACACGCCCGTTGCTTCTGCCGAACATCCGCGTTACGGTGCGGTCGATAGCGATCGATAGGTCGCGGAACACCTTGGTCCGGTATGGCACCGGATCTCGCAAGAAAGGATGGACCGACCATGTCTACCGTAAAACGCAGGGCGACATTAGCCGTTTTCGCCGGGCTATGCGGGGCGCTGACACTTGGAGGAGCCAGCGCATACGCAAGCGATATCGATGGACACTGGAATCAAGCGGGCCTTCAAGAATGGATCGACTACGGCATCTATAAAGGCTACGACAACGGTTCCGGATACGGCCCCTACAACACCACTACCCGCGCCGAGCTCGTTGCCTTCCTCGACCGCATCATGGAATACAAGCTCACGTCAGACAATACGTATCCCGATGTTGAGAAGGATTGGTACACCGACGTCTTGCTCCGCGGCGTAGCCGCCGGCGTGATCTGCGGCGACGACGCAGGCACCATGCGCCCCAACGATCCCGTCACCAGGCAGGAAGCGGCAGTAGTCCTCGCGCGCGTTCTCGGATTGGACAACGTAGACGTTCCCGAGTCCTCGTTTACCGACCGCGACCTTGTGCAAGACTGGGCAAAACCCAGCGTGGACGCCATGAAGGACGCTGGTTATATCAACGGCTATCCCGACGGCTCGTTCCGTCCCAACAACTACATAGAGCGCGGCGAGCTTGTGTCCATGCTGGACAACATGTTCTCCGATCTATACCGCAAAGCGGGAACCTATTCTGACAAGACCACCGCGTCCGCAGTGATCACTACCTCCAACGTTACGTTAAAAGACGAGGTTGTCCAGGGAGACCTCGTTATCGCCGAAGGCGTTGGCGAGGGTAGCGTGACTCTTGAAAACGTCACCGTCCGCGGCAGGCTGATCGTACGCGGAGGCGGCGCTGACTCCATAGCGATCAAGGGCGACTCCCATATCGATGAAGCCATCGTCGATCGCCAGAAGGATCCCGTTCTCATCTCGGTAGACAAAAACGCCAAAGTCGATAGCCTTTCCGCCGTCGATGACTGCGCATCCGTTATTGTCCGCGGCGACATCCCCCTTGTGACCATAGCCGCCAAAGATGCAAAGGTGTCCCTCTCGGGTTCGCATAACGATCTTGCGATCACCGGCGAGAACGCCTCGGTCACCCTTGAAAAGGGCTCTGCGACCAAGCGGGCGACCGTCTTTGGTAAGGGCGGCACCCTTGCAGGGGCAGGCAAGCTCGACAAGGTGGTCGTATACGAAGAAGGCGGCCTTGACGTAAAGGTCTCGGGAACGTACGTCAACAACAATTCCACTGGCACCGTCACCGTTGGGACGAACAAACTCGCCGCGGGCAGCATCTCCACCCCTGAAGCCGTCAAGATGACCTTCGAGAACACCACTCAGGGTGACGATGAGTTCGACGCGATCTCCCTTACGGCGTCCCGAACCTTCGAAGCCGTTGTTCCCGTTGGCACAGACAGCGTCGACGAGCTGGCGAAGAAAATCGAAGCCGGCAAGGTGCAATGGTCGCTCAGCCGCGATCACGGCATCCGCGATGAGAAGGACTTCCCCAACCAGTGCCTGGGCGGAGCCCTCGAGGAGTGGAAGACCGTTGCGACCAAGGCCCAAGACACCACCTCGTTCTTCGACAACATCAAGACCACCGCGGTCGAAATCAACGGCAAGCCCGCACTCAAGGTGCAGTTCTCCAACAAGATGCTCTACGGCATCGATGGCATCGATGGCCGCTCGCGCGGTATCGTCCGCAGCGCCATGCTTGACTACACCGGCTCTTTCGACCTCACCTGCACGGTGGACGGCAACGAAGTTGGCAGCACGTCCGTAGACGTTCGCCCCTACGACACGTACCGCACGCAAGAAGAGATCGACGCCGAGCTCCCCAAGCTGGTTGACCAGGCTAAGAAGAACGGCCTGTATGCTAAGGTCGAACAGATTGGCACCTCTGCGCAGGGACGCCCCATCAACGCGCTCTTTGTCGCCAAAACCGCAGGAGATCTCGACAAGTACCTCGCGCTTGCCGAGCAGATGGAAACCGACCCCGCCGCGCTGCAGAAGAAGGTCGAGAACGGATCGCTCGACTACAAGGTCCCGGTTATGTACAGCAACATCCACTCCGACGAGATCGTCGGCTCGGATGGCGTAATGGAGTTTGCGCGCGAACTGGTTAAAAACAAACCCATCGACTACCGCACCGTTGAAAGCCTGACCAAAAAGGGCGAAAAGACGCTTGAAAAGGAGAAGAACGAGCGCGGCGTCGCGTGGTCCGAGCTTATCAAGGACGACGTCACCGGCGTTGGATACATCCGCGGCGAGGGCAAGGGATCCGGAGATGCCGCGGCAGACATGACCGAGCGCGAATTCAAGGGATACTACAACATGGACGAGCGCTCACTCGACGTGAACGCCCTTATGGATGACGTGTTCTTCATCATGGTGCCCACCGAGAACCCCGACGGTCGCTTCAACAACCTGCGCACCGGCGGAAACGGCCTCGACCTCAATCGCGATAACACCTATCAAACCCAGCCCGAAACCCAGGCCATGACCCAGCTCATCGCCACCTGGAACCCCATCTCACTGCATGAGATCCACGGCTACTACAATCAGTACCAGGTCGAGCCCTGCTCGCCCATGCACGATCCCAACAACGAGTACGACTTGTTCATCGATACCGCCCTTGAGCAGGGCGAGGCATTCGCGGCAGCCTCGATCTCCAACAACGAATCCATCAACAGCGCCCAGATGCCCATGCGCGACTACCTCAAGCGCACGGATGACGGAAGCTATAAGTGGGTTCCGTTCGACGACATGTCTTCCAGCTACACCCCGCAGTACGCAATGCTGCACGGCACCAACGCCTACACCGTCGAGCTGCCCTACGGCACCGGCGACGCCGTTGAGGCGATCAAGTACGGCTTTGTTGGAAATGCGCAATTTGTCGCTCAAAATAAGGACCGCATGTTCCTCAACCAGCTTGAACGCTATGAGCGCGGCATCAAGAATATCGATGCGGACGAGATTCGCCCCTACTACGTCAACCAGTACGATAAGGCTGGAGCCGAAGCCGACATCTTCCGCCCCCGCTACGAGGAAAACAACAACTTCTTCCCCGAGTACTACGTGATCCCCACCGGCGCGGGCATCCAGCAAGATCGAGCCGCCGTCGAGGAGATGGTCGAGTACCTGCTGCGCAACGACGTCAAGGTCCATCAGCTCTCCACCGACTTCAAGCTGGGCGATAAGACCTACGCAAAGGGCGACCTCGTTGTCGACATGCACCAGGCAAAGCGCAACATGGCCAATGCGGCGCTCTATCAGAACCTCGTTCTCAGCGGCTGGGACGAGCTCTACTCCGAGCCCGTCACGAATTTCCCCGACCAGCGCGGCTTCGACATGGACACCATCAAGACCCCCGGCGCCTTCGATGGCGCAAAGCTCGAGCAGGTGACCAAGCCCATCAAGCTTAAAACCTCGGTCGACGGACAGGGCAACGCCGTTCGCATCGAGAACAGCGGCGTTGAGGCGATCCGCGCCGTCAACAAGCTCCTGGCATCCGGCGCCCACGTCGGCATGATCACCGAGGGCGAGTTTACGGGCGATTACGTGGTCTCCGCCTCCGACTTCAACAAGGTCGCCGATAACTACGTGCTCGATGCGCACAAGACCGCAGAGGCACCCGTCGCCAAGCTTATCAAGAATGGCATCAAGATCTTTGTCCCCGGCGCCGACAACGGCATCCTGACCGATACCGCGGGCAACCCCATCGGCATCAACGGCTACTACAACCGCCTGAATACCGACTACAACTGGGACATCTTCGCTCTAAGCCAGCAGATGGGCTTCACCATTGTCGATAGCCCTGAAAAAGCCGACGTGATTGTTGGCAACCAATGGCTCTCCGACGCCGACATCAAGGCGATTCAGGCTGGCAAGCCCTATGTTGGCTGCACCCTCGGCGCCCTTGAGTCCGTTGCCCAGATGGGCCTTGGCCTCGAGTACAACGATGAGTCCGGCATGATGTTCGACGCGTTGACCACCGTAACGTTCGACACCCCCAGCCTCACCACGGCGACCTATGCCGGCGAGGGCGACAACCTGGTCTACGGCTACGGCGGTGCCTTCATCACCAAGGTCCCCGAGGGCGCGAAGATCATCATGAAGACCACGTCCGACCAGCCCATCGAGGGCTTCATGAGCGAGAGCCATATCGCAAAGTACAAGAATTCCATTCAGGCGTTTGAGTACAACGCAAACGGCTACAATATGACCGTCTTTGCCAACAGCCTCACCAACAAGGCGCATCAGCAGGATGACTATCGCTTCCTTACCGGCGCCCTCTACAGCAAGATGCTGGGCAAGGACTTTAAGCTCTAGCCCTATCGTTGCGTTTCGCGACCCACGGCTTCGCCGCTCGATTCACGCGTCCCGTCTCCCCATAGCGAGGCGGGACGCCTTTCTCATAGAGCCCGAACGCACGCGATGGGCCTGCAAGAGCGATTCCGCTACGACGGCATTCGATTGAAGGGCCCACACCATGCCAACCGTATTCGACCTGCACTGCGACACCGCCGACCGCCTTGCCTGGCAAAGTCTGGAGCCGCAGATAAAAGAAACGTGCGGCATGGACTTCTATGGCCCCAACGACCAGAGCGATCCTGCAGGCTACCGCGATCTGGCGCGAAACCACTGCCACGTTTCCCTGGAGGGCATCGGCGACACGCCGTGGGCGCAATGCTTCGCATGCTTCATCCCCGATGAGCTCTCCCGCTCCGACTCGCTTCTGTTCTTCCACCATGTCGAACGCTATCTCGATAATCAAATCGCAAAGAACGCCGACCGCATAGGGCAGGCGGGCAGCGGCGCGGACATTGAGCGCATCC
>ERZ834722.914-NODE-914-length-30867-cov-5.788394_pt1 | contig 30867 bp, 17 predicted proteins | sample MGYA00519576_ERZ834722 | MGnify/ENA primary metagenome ERZ834722 (study PRJEB31850, sample SAMEA3708759) | human gut metagenome | biome: human gut; feature: human-associated habitat; material: faeces | place: China | collected 2014 ...
TGCCCCGCCGGCCCCTATTCCAGCGCTATACCAGCCCCATTCCAGCGCTACTCCGGCTTGGTTTCTGCCGTGGGAGTCTTATCCGCCGCGACTGGAGTGCGCGCGGTGTCCATAGTCAGGCAGTGCTTGGGGCAGCTCTCGATGCACTCACCGCACACCACGCAGGCATACGGGTCGATCGACCACGTTCCACCCTTGCGATCGACTGCGAGCGCGCCCGCCGGACAGCGACGCGCACACATGCCGCAGCAGATGCACGCGTCCATGTCGTTGACGATATGCCCGCGCAAGCGCTCGGGTGCCGCGAGCTTCTCCTGCGGATAGCACACCGTTACCGGCTGCTTGACCATAGAGCCCAAGGCCGTCTTGGCAAATGTCAGCAAACTCATGCCGCGCCTACCTTTCCGTGCAGCTAATGCAGGGGTCGATGGTCAGGATAATCATGGGCACGTTGGCAAGGAGCACGCCCTGCAGCGCATGTGTCAGACCCGCCAGGTTCTGCGACGTCGGCGTGCGCACGCGGAAGCGGTCCAGGTTCTTGGTGCCGTTACCGCGCACATAGTAATACGCCTCGCCGCGCGGCTGCTCAATCACAACCTCGCCGCGTGCGCCGTCGGCCGGCGTAAGCTTGGTGCGCCCGCCGATCCCGTCGTGCGGAATCTTGCCCACAAGCTCCTTAATGATGTCCATGGCCTGCGTGACCTCGGCACAGCGCACCTGGCAGCGGGCATAGCAATCGCCATCGGTGGCGACAACCGGCTCAAACGCAGCCAGGTCCGCATAGGCACCGTCGCTAAACATGCGCACGTCGTAGTCCACGCCCGAGGCGCGCCCAAACGGGCCGACCATCGACAGATCCAGCGCGTCCTTCTTGCTGATCACGCCCACGCCATGCAGGCGCTCGCCACAGCTGACGTCGTCCAAAAACGTATGCACCAGGGCCTCGTAGTCGGGACGCATGGCATCGAGCGTCTGGACAATGCCAGCCAGCTCGGAGTCCTCAATGTCGTGCTTTAGGCCGCCGATCTCGTTAATCGAAAGGATCACGCGGCCACCGCACGTGCTCTCGAAGATCTTGAGAATCTGCTCGCGCAGGGTCCACGACCGATAGAGCAGCGCCTCGAAGCCAAAGGCATCGGCGAGCAGGCCCAGCCACAGCAGGTGCGAGTGGATGCGCGAAAGCTCGTGCAAAATAGTGCGGATATACTGCACGCGGCCGGGCACCTCGATGTCGAGCATGCGCTCGCAGGCGCTGGCATAGCCGTAGCTGTGGCCCACGGCGCAAATGCCGCAGATGCGCTCGGCGATGTAGCCAAACTGGTGCATGTCGCGCTTTTCGGTGAGCTTCTCGAGTCCGCGGTGCACAAAGCCGATCTGCGGAATTGCCTCGATGACGCGGTCGTCCTCGATCACCAGGTCTAGATGAAGCGGCTCGGGCAGCACCGGGTGCTGCGGGCCAAACGGAATAACGGAGCGATGTGCCATGGACTTTACGCCTCCTTTTTCTGCTTGTCGCGGACGGCCTTGGCGGCAAGCGCCGCGCGGACCTTGGCCGCTTTCTCGGGATCCATGGCGGCGAGCTTTGCCTCCATCTCGGCAGCCTTGAGCGCGGCCTTGGCGGCAGCTTCATCGTGCTGAGCATCGGAGCCGGCAGCCGCAGCGGGCTGAGCAGCGGCGCCCGCGGCATCGCCGGCGCTGGCAGCGCCCTCCCCTGCAGCAGCCGCAGCAGCGGCGGCCTTCTCGGCCGCGGCCTTGCGCGCCTTGGCCTCGGCAGCGGCACGGACCTTCATGGCTTTCTCTCGCGCAGCCTTCACCTCGGGCGTGATAACGCTCATGGGCTCGGCAGTCGAGACCTGGTAGAAAAAGCCCTTAAAGTCGATCTGCATATCGGTGATGGCAAGACCGAATAGGTCGTGCGCTTCGTTTTCAAACGGGAATACCGCCGGACAGTACGAGCTGATGGACGGAATCTCCTGGTGCCGATCAATTCCCTCAACCACCAGGTTCTCGATCGCATAGCTACCGTCCTGCGCAATATGCTCCTGAGCAGCATGAACGTTGATAAACGTATAGACCAAGCGATACGTGCCGTCGTCGACGTTGCGCTCGGCGTGCATTTGCACAAAGCGGGCACCGGCGCCCTTGAGCGCCTGGACATGCGACAGGAGCTCGTCGATCCCAACGGTGGTATAGATTGCCTCTTGCATTACTCGGCCTCCTTTGCAGCGGCGGGCGCACCGTCAGCCGCGTCTGCGTCGACACCGGCCCCGGCACCCGCAGCAGCCACAAACCCGTCCTCGCCCAACTCAACGCCACCGTCCCAAGTAGCGGCACCGCCCACGGTAAGCGGATCGCCGCCGGCGCGCATCACGGCCTCCTTCTGGTCCAAGATGCCGCACGCCTCCACGATGGCATCGATCACGGTCTCGGGGCGAATGGCGCATCCGGGCGCGTACACGTCCACGGGAATCGCGCGGTCCACGCCGCCGATCACATTGTACGCATCGCGGAACACGCCGCCCGAACACGCGCAGATGCCGCACGCCACCACGCACTTGGGCTCGAGCATCTGGTTGTAAATCTGGCGCACGACGGGCAGGTTCTGGGCATTGACCGACCCCGTCACCAAAAAGATATCCGCATGCTTGGGGTTGCCGGTGTTGACCACGCCAAAACGCTCTGCATCGAACAGCGGCGTGAGCGAGGCCAGCACCTCGATATCGCATCCGTTGCAGCTCGAGCCGTCGTAATGAATGACCCACGGCGAGCGCGACATTTTATGATCCATGGATGCCGCCTCCTAAATAAACACGTCGACGAGGATGGGCATAAGGTTGAGCAGGCCAAACACCAGCGCCACGCCCCAGCCGAGCTTAAAGCAGCTGCGCCAGGTACTGCGGGCAAAGGTGTTATCGATCAGCACCTCGACAAAATACGTCGCGACCATCACGACCAGGGCTACGACCCAGCTCACCGGGTTGTCCCAGACAAAGAACATGCCCACCCACATCAAAAACAGCACGGTCTCGCACCAGTGCATAAGGGTCATCTTGGCCAGCGTGCCGCCGCTCATCTCGGTGGCGACGCCCTGGACAATCTCCTGATGCGCGTGATGCGAGTACGAAAGGTCAAACGGCGACTTGCGCAGCTTGATGGTAAGCACCGCGAGCAGCGCCAGGAAAATGGGCGCGCTGTACACGATGATGGGGGCCGACTGCCCCGTCACGGCGATGGAATCAAAGCTGTCGGTGGCAAGGTACAGGCCCACGCTCATCAGCAAAACGGCGGGCTCGTAGCTCATAACCTGCAGCAACTCGCGGTCGGCGCCAACCTGGGCAAACGGGCTTTGCGTCGAGGCGGACGCCAGCACCACAAAGATCGCGGCGAGCGTCACCATAAAAGCGCACAGCAGCGTGTTGGAGCCCGACACAAAGATGCCGCCGCCCACGACGGTAAAGATGAGCGCGCACGCCATGTAGGTATCGTCCATGGTGTTTACGCTGGCGGGGGCCTTGCGCAGCAGCTTGGCAACGTCGTAGAACGGTTGCAGCAGGCGCGGGCCCACACGGCCCTGCATGCGAGCCGAAAGCTTGCGGTCAACGCCGTCGATCAGGCCACCAACCAAAGGCGCCAGCAAGGCAAACGCCACGGTACCAATAAAGATGCCCACGACGCCCGAGCCCTCGAAATACTTACCGCGCAGCACCGAGGGCGCACTCATGGCAAGCCGCTCGGGCCCAATCCACGCGCAGCACAGCAGCGCAAACAGGATGATGCTGCAGCACACGACGCTGCCCGCGGGGCCGATACGCTTCTCGCCAAGGGCATCCTCCGAGTACCAATTGCGCTTTTCGGCCTTCACCTCGTGTCCCATCGAACCGCGGAAATGGCGATATTTGTCGGTTCCCACGCCCGAAAGATATACGTTTACGTGCGGTTTGTTGCTCACACGGAATGAAGTCAGCAACACCACGGCGATAAACGCCACGATAACCACCATCAGATACATGGCATCCTTGCCAATAACGTGCGGCACGCGGCCAAACACCATAGCCAAGTAAGGCGACACCAGACCGCTCGAGATAACCGGGAACGCCACGCAGCACAGAATCAGCAGCGCGGCGATGGTGTTGAGCGCCGCCCACTCGGTCTTATGGACATTGACTTCAACGTTTTGAGCCGTGGGATCGACGCCCGAAAGCTTGGCCAGCCACTTGCCCCAGAAGTAAAACGTCGCGGCCGAGCCAAAGGCGAGCACCATGATCATGAGCACGTTGCCGGTCTGCGCAAACGCCACCAGGGCGCCCCACTTGGACACGAGCATGCCAAACGGCGCCACAAACATGCCCATGATACCCAGCATCATCAGGCGCGTCAGGTGCGGCATGCGGCTGAACATACCGTCCATGTCCTCGATATTGCGGCTGCCGATATGATGCTCGGCCGTGCCTACGCACAGGAACAGCAGCGACTTGGCCACCGTGTGGAACAGGATCAGGAAGATCGCGGCCCACACGGCCTCGGGCGCGCCGACGCCCAGGCAGGCGCTGATAAGGCCCAAGTTGGAGATGGTGGAGTACGCGAGCACGCGTTTGGCGTTGCTCTGCGAGATGGCCATGAGGGCAGCGAGCAAAAACGTGATGGCACCCACACTCGTGACCATAAAGCCGGTCACGGGATAGATAGCATAGAGCGGGCTCAGCTTGACCATCAGGAACACGCCGGCTTTGACCATGGTGGACGAGTGCAGCAGAGCGCTCGTAGGAGTGGGGGCAACCATGGCGCCCAGCAGCCAGGTATGGAACGGCATCTGCGCGGCCTTGGTAAGGGCGGCGAGCGACAGCAGAACGACCGGCATCACCAGCAGCGCGGATTGCGCGGTTCCGGCGCCGGAAAGCTCGATCATGCCCGAGATGGTCAGCGGCATGCCGTTGACGTGCAGGAACATAAGGCCCGCTAAAAACGCGATGCCGCCCAGCATGTTGAGGATGATCTGGGTAAAGGCGTTTTTGATGGCCTCGGGCGTGCGCGTATAACCAATCATAAGGAACGAGCACACGGTGGTGATTTCCCAGCCGCAGAACAGCCACTCCAGGTTGTCGCTCGTCACGATGACGAACATGGCCGAGAGGAACAGGAACATAAGCGCCAGGAACTGCGGGCGTCGGTCGGGCGCGGTCTGCCCGCGCAGCGCAGCCTCGTGCTCGTCATGGGCCTGGAAGTCCTTCATATAACCCAAGGCATACACGCAGATCAGGCTGCCGACAATGCCGACGGCGAGCACCATGATTGCACTCATGTAGTCTAGGTAGAGCGGCGTCGCCGTGACGGCTTCGGCCGCAGGCAACGTCATGGTCGCGAAGGCAATCGAGCCCGCCAGCTGCACCACGCCGAGCACACCGGTAAGCGCGTTCCTATATTTGTGCGCGTTGTACAGGATGACGGCGCACAGAATTACGTCGATGACGGAGCTGGTGATCGAGAGCACATGCGAGGTGCCGGGGGCAACCTCAAAGCTCTGCGGACCCGTGCCAAAAAACATGACGGCGACTACAACTGTCACCGCCATAATAATGCCGGAACCTATGAGCCCCACCGCATCGCGGGCGCGGTCACCGCGCGCGAGCAGCATGCCCAGCGCCGGTACCAGCGGAAACAGGGTAAGGAAATACAGTAGCGTCATACCATCACTCCCCCATGCAAAAACGCTGCAATTGTTTAACGTTATAGCTCAGTTGAGGAGTAGCGACGGCGGGTTTTCGGCCAACTGGGGAGTTTTAGACGTACGGGGCAAGGAGTCTGTCCGCACTGGAGTAAAGGGCGACGTTTCCTTACCACAGCGACGGGCGCGCGGGCCACCGCGTGCGGCTTACTGGCCACTTTGGAGGATGTCCCAATAGGCTCGCGGCGGTCCAAAAAGTTGGCTCGGCAAGAAAAATGCGCCCCTGTGGGCGCACCATCCCGTTCGCTATTCCGCCTTTTTAACGCGCGGCTTGCGTCCGCGCGGCTTATCGACCAGTGCGGCCTCGCCGCCGTCGCGATACTGGCGGCACCAAGCCTTAACCGAAGACTCACTGGGGATCTGGTGCTTGATCATAGCCTCGCGAACCGTCAGGCCGTTTTCCAGGCGATCCTTAACCACGGCGAGCTTAACCTCGTACGAATACGTGTGATGATGAGCGCCCGCGTTGAGCACGGCATCGGCGCCGCCCACGGCATACGCACGGGCCCACTGACGAGCCGTGGCCTGGGGAATGCCAAGCTCCGCGGCGAGGGCGCGATGGCCGACCCCCTCTTGAAGGATCTCGACGGCGCGCTGCCTAACCTTGGGCGCATGCGTGCGAGTCCTAGTTGCTTCTGACATACCTGCCACTTCTTAGCCTCAACCGTTAATCTGCTTTCTTACGTGCATGTTAGATAGTAGCATTTTGCTGTTCCCGCGTAACAGTTAATCGAAAATAGCAACGGCGGCATCTGGACATTTGCCATTTATTTGCGACATTTCTTTACGTTCTATTTACGCAGCTAGTTAGCTCGCAGCTCATTGAGGGTGTTTTACCAACCAGATTGATGTCTTTTTGTTTCGCTTGGTATGGTTTTCATAATTATTAACCCCTCTAGCCTCTGAGCTAGCATGTCAGTCTTCCGCTTACTTTCCAGCTTTCCACCTTAGGTGTTAAGTTAAGTGGAAAGTTGGAAAGATGGTGGGAAGTCGGAAAGCCGGACCAAAAACAACGAACAGCCCTACCGCGCGAGTCGATACCGTTGCCGTGGGCTGCGTGGAGGCTCCATGGCCTCAATCTTGCCCGCACCAATCAAACCTTTTATGTGGTTGGAAACGGCGCTCCTGCTCAAACCCGAAGCGTCCGTGAGCTCCTTGGCCGAAGCCGAAGAATGCGTTGCCAGGTAACCCAAGATTGCCTCGTCCACATGCCCTACGGAGGTCGCCTGTTCCGCCTGCATTATCTTTCGCTTATCGAACGTCAGCGAAAAAGAAACCGTCGAGTTTTTTGGTTTGGGCGGCAACATGTTTGCACGCTCAAGCTGCTCGCCTATCTCCTGATAACCGGTGCCACGGTTTTCGACCACGTAGCCACCGCCTGGATACGGCGTGGTCTCGAGGATATTTGAAAGGAACTGGTTTCTGGATGACGAAACCCCAGAAGTTCCCAACGAGTCGACCGTGACATCGCCGTACAGCCCGCCGGGATTGAGAATCTCAACGCGGTCGATATACAGGTTGACCTGCACTTGCGAGCCGCGCGCGGCAGAAGAGTAGTCACGATGCATGAGCGCATTAGCCGCCGCCTCGCGCAGCGCCACGGGCGGATAATCGGGCACATCTTTCCGAAATGCCCCCTCAATCACCGCAGCGTTTCGGGTGTTTCTCGCAACGGCGGCAAGCACGTCCTCAATCATGAAAGGGATCGGCCCCAAAATGGTCTGCGAATCCAGAAAACGCTTGTTGTCGCTTACTCGCTGCGTTTTTGTAGTCCCGGGATACGCCGTAAAGGTCACATTGAGACGTGGGAAGAACTTTTGCGGGAACCGTCCCATCGCAACAATGGCAGCAAGCGTCGGCACGATTGCATCGTCCACCCTTTTGGTCACATGCAGATCAAGAAGAATCTCCTCGTCGCTTCTGGCGCCCAAAATCCTAGGATGCAGCTCGCGCTGGCGTTTTATGAACCCTTGCAGAAGATCGGCGTCAAGGTCTTCGAGTGTGGCGCCTTCAACCGGCTCGTCATCGTACGTGGGCTGAACATGCTCCTCCATAAAGCGGTCGACCTCATAGGGGGTCATTCGCCGGTCGCCGTCGCCCGTACGGAGGAAGGACGAATCGTACATTCCACGCGCCGTGATGTAGCAGGGCTTATCGCGCGGATGCATCTCTTTGATGCGCGCGCAAAGCACCAGCCTTTCCTCAAAGGGAACAACCTGGATATCCGGCCTCACAACGGGCGTCAGCTTTTCGCACGCAGAAGAGAGAGCGTCTTGCATCTTGCGAGCATCGAAACCATCGACAGGCGTAAACCCGTTCTTTTCGGAAATGCCGAGGATGATAAAGCCGCCCTGCGCGTTGGAAAATGCCGAGAGTGTCTCGACGATGCTTTTTGGAAGTGCGCCCTTGGCTTCTTTTACCTCGTACTGCTGGGTGTCGTTTCCTATTGTTCGCAGGTGATGAATGACCTGCGCCAACCACTCCTCATTCATGCCGAACCTCCCAACTTTCCAACTTTCCACCTAACTTACCAGCTTTCCACCTAACTTTCCAGCTTTCCACCTTAAGTGTTAAGTTAAGTGGGGAGTTGGAAAGTTGGTGGGGAGTTGAAGGGGCGGCAACCGGGTGGTTGCCGCCCCCTTTGCGAAGCTAGTTGGCTTCGGAACTAGTGGTCGATGCCGTTGAGGTTCACCCTCGTGAGCGTATAGGTCACATAGTCGGGCGATTGAGGCGTTGCGCTCGCCACGTCACCCTTAACCAGGCTCGCTGTCATCACCAAGCGATAGTTCGCGTAGAACTGCTCACGCTGTTCAACCTGCGTGTTGACCTTAACGGTAAAGGGCAGGCTAAACGTAGTGTCACCGTTCTGCGTTTTGAACTTGCCATTCTCCTTCGAGTCAGTGAAGGTGATCGTGCTACCGGAGGGAGCGGCCGCGGCAAGCTTACTCTCCGTCACCGTTACGTAGTTGGAGATATCATCCGTTACGCTCTCATACGTGCCGTCGGTTCCGCGGCGCTGAAGCGCGAGCGTGTACACAACAGAGTCGGCGTTCGCGATTGCCTCGGCGGCATTGCTAAGACCACCCAGTTCATACGTGGCACCCAGACCAATCGTGCCATTCGCGATCGGACGTAGGTCGTCCACGTTAACACCAAGCTGCGACTTATCTGGCGCAGAAAGCGTAATGGTCGTATCACCCGTGTCCATGCGATAGTATCCGACGTTACCGGGCTTCGTCTGCGTCAGGCTCGAGGTATTAAGGCCTTCCTTACGCGTCGAAAGCTTGGCGGTATAGGACATCTTGGTACAGGCGTCCTCGCCAGACTGCTTGGACAGGGAGATAACCTTGTTGCAGCCGTCCGGCGTAAGGCGAATCTCTTCCACCACCGTACGCACGGTAAAGGATCCGTCCGTTGCGATCTTGCGGATTCCGGCGAGGTCATAATCGAGCTTGAGCTTCAGCGAATCATCGCCTGTATCCGTCACGGTCTGCGTGAACGCAGGCGTCGAAGCGTCACACGGCTCCCAATCGCCGCCATTCCACCTGTAGTTCTGACCGCCGATGGCAACATAAAACTTCGCAATTGCCGAGGTTCCGCTCGGGAAACTACTTACTCCCATTAGGTTGTTGTTGGCGCCATAGCGACACAGCGATGTATCGAGCTGATAGAACAGATGGTCACTCTCTGTATAGTATTGGCTCGGGCTAAACGTAACCGTATCTTTGACGTCAAGAGAAAGCACATTGGCGGCACCGTCCTCCGACTTTGAAACCGGAATGCGCGCCACATTTTTATTGTCGACTACACTCTGCTCATAATTGGACAAGATGCTGTATGTCGATGCCGTACTGTTTTGATTATCTTCGCCACCGGCGCGCAAGACGTGATGCAGATTCCAAGATATGCGGGCACCCGAAGAATTCGAGTCAATAGACGAAGCCGTAAAACCGTTGATACTAGCTTGCGTCCCGCCGTCGCCCGACTTGGGCACGTTGACAACTAGGTAGACGCTCTCCGACGCACGCTGCTCCCTGCCGGTTTTCTCCTCCTTAGGTACCTTTAGCGTATAGCGACTTTTGCTGGGAACGTCAGCGCCTGCAACCTTAAACAGCTTCCACTTGTCTCCGATCTTCGCCTTAGCGGTCGCCTCTGCCTCGTTTTCACACGCAACCCATGTGCCGGTGCCATCCTGCGTGGCCGACACATCCAAAATCTCGCTCAGCCATCGCTCCTGATATGGATTGCCCGCAGAATCCTCAAAGCCGTCGTTTCCGCTCAGGGAAACGCTCGTTGCTCTGCCTTCTCCCACCGTATAGTGGTACTCTCTGCCACCGGCTTTGCCATCAACGTTCGCATTGATGAGCGTAAGCTGGGTGCCCTGGGGCAACCTTCCGTCGGCACCATTGAAGAGGATGCTCTTGCCGAGCCCCTTCATCGAGCCGCCGGCAGCCATATAGCTGTCCCAGCCAAAGTCGACTTCCTTCCCATTAGCAGAATTGTATGTCCAGGTAAGCAGACCCGTCATCGGCTCGCCAAAGCTCGTAAGCACGTGTGCATCTTTTCCAAGGTTAGCGTAGTCTTTTTCTTTAAATTGAGTGCCGTAATCATACGTTGCAGTGAAATCGATCTCGAGCTTGCGCTTAACGATGATCGGCACCTGAACGTTGTAGCTCTGACCCGCCTCGGTAAAGGTAACGGTCAGGAGCGTAAAGCGACCTTTGCCATTGTCCCAATCGGAGCTTGGGCTAAACGACATGTTCTTTTTACCGTTGTTCACCACACGAAGTGTGGGATTGCTCGACGCACCATCGTCCTTAACGAATACACCGTTCTTGAGTTGGAACACCTCCGCCTTGGCCGTCACGTGCGGATTGGTGCCATTCTCGTTATTCAATCTGCAAGCGTCGGAGAAGCCGCCGTTCGTGATGATGTTTAGATAGCTCTTGACCGTCGTATTATCGGTACCCGAGATCACCAAAACGGGAAAATCCGTTGCAACCTTGCTGTCGCTTGCATCGTTATTCGCATTGAACATGCTCGCCACGGATCTGGCGTCATAGCTCGACGTATTTTGATAGGCGCCATCGTCATTGATGCCGCCGATGTTGGTGTAGGTGTAACGGTTGGCAACGCCGGGGCTCGACGGATTCTGGATGGCCGTAGCAAGGCCAACGTTCATGCCGTCGCCGAACAGATAACGGCCGGCCGTGTCAGCATCGGAGGCGCGCACAGCAAGGCCACTCGTCGGACTCGTCGTGACGTAGGGCGAAACGGCCGCCGTCACATTGCCGTTCGCAGCATCGTTGCCATACAGTGTCGCGCCCTTGGCATCGGAAAGCTTGTCTTCATAGGCAGCAAATGCGATGTATGACTTTTTGTTCACTTTTTTAAGGTCGTCGGTACCGGAAGAATTGCGCATCAGCTTGAGCGATTCGCTCGCACTGTTTGGTCTAATGGCAATTCCTGCGACAAAAACGTTGACGAGATCAGCGGATGAACTATTTCCGAACAAATATCCCTGGCTAGTTTGCGCCCCAAAGATATTGCGATCCATGAGCACGTTTACGAGCCTAAATGAGCCACGGCCATCGCCAGACACGCCACCAGAACAACTTCCCAGCGATGAGTTCCATGCAGCGTTCTTGCTACCGGTAAAGTTATTCTCGCCAATGGTCGAATTCAAAAGCGTGACAGAGTTCGCCGTGTTACCGATCGAGCCAACAACACCACCAGAATACGAACCATCGACGACCAGTCCAGTGATAGTTGAATTCTTGACCTCGAGGGCACACCCACCTTTCAGATCACCGATTAAACCGGCAGAGCACTCACGAGCACCAAGATGGATGTCTTTAATTACACAGCTATCGAACTTAAATGCACCGCCCGAAGCCGCTTCGCCGACTGCACCAGCAACGTACTTAAGATTATTCGATCCTCTAACACCAAATACCGTTTTACTCTGCACGTCGCCTTGGATGCACAGATTGTAGACAGACACGATTCCATTTTCGGACCTTCCGATAAGGCCGCCGGTCCCCTCGGTCGCGCTCGATGCTGCCGGCTGAAGCGTGACATTGCTGATCTCCGCCTTTCCGGCACCCTGCGAAGGCGTTCCAGCATCATCGGTGTTCACCAGGAAACCACCTCCAGCAAGACCCACGACACCGCCGGTCCTTGCGTTAGAAGCAGTTGACATAATCGTGGAATTCTTGGCAATAGACATGTTCGTTTTTGTCCAAACGCCACCAGCGGAATTTTTGTTCAGCTTGCCGACGAAGCCACCGACGTTTTGCACGCCAGAAATGTCCATGTTGCTATAAGAGCAATCGTAAAGCTTGACCGGAGAATAGCGCGTGTTCGAATTTGAGGTGTCGTTACGATTCACCAGCAAAGTTGTATCTTTATCAGTCCTGCGGCTACCATAGCCGGATGCGCCGAGCAATCCGCCAACGTTATTGGGGCCATTCACCCTGCAGCTATTCGTGGTAATTCCTGCATATTTGCCGTAATCTGCCAGCGAGCTCGCGTTCGCCGTAGTACCCGCAAGCAGACCGACGCCAACCTGCTCATTACCCGCACCACTGGGGGCGCCGGCTGCATTGATATACGTAAGAGAAATATTGCAGTCATCGAACTTTAGGTTCTGGACGGTATAGCCGCCGTTGCCCGTAGCAGCAGCGCCGTCCGTTGCCGGAGTGCCTATGCTATCCAACACGTTGGTCGAGGTATACGTTACGGTACCAAAGAGAGCGCCCACTCCGGTGAGTTTGTAATTATCATCGGCGTACTCCGTGACCCCATATACCTTGCTGGCCTCTTTGCTACCGACCTTAATTGTTGCACCGTTACCGTTGATGCACGCAACAAGCGGCACGATGCGATCGCGGTCGGCGCCCTTACCGGATGCGCATGCGTTTGAGTAGTAGCGGCCCGAAAGACCCGTGTAACCCGTGCCATAAGTAGTCATGTCATAGGTTTCACCCGCTTTGAACCGCAAATCCATTCCCGAGACCTGCGCGGCACAGACGTAGCCCGTCTGCCACGTCGCGTATTTCTTTATCAGGTAGGGGGAGTTAACGCCCGAACCATCGCCTGTGTAGTCGAGCGCGTTACCCTCCCACTGGATACCGGGGCTTTTCATGTCATCGTTTTTCGCATCGGCAAAATCGCTGTCGGCACTCCCCGGCTTTCCAACGGATGCATAGCTCGCATTGCGAACTTTGCCGTATTGCTTGTTGCCGAATTGGTACACTCCCGTTGCGTTGTTGCCGCCCATGTAGGCACGCGAGCCCGCATACGTTCCATACGCATCGTTCGTGGTATTCGTATTCGCCGAACCGCCGGCCGCACCGCTGCTGATGATGGCCGAGAGTACGAGCAGTCCCTGCGAGTCATTGACGGTTGTGGTTATCGCAGAGCTATTGGCGTCGTCTCCCCTATAGCGGCCCTGCGTCGCATCCGTCTTGATGCACCCCGTCTTCGAAGTATCCAGATTGTTCACCTTGTAGTTACGATCAGTGTTGTCGAGACTCTTACCATCGGCAAGCTCGCTGAACGCATAGCCGTCGATTACGCGGCCAACATACGGGTTGTCATAGAGAGAAGTACCGGCGCTATGCCAGGGGTTAAGGGCACCGTCGCCGCGCGAAGAGTTGCGGAAGATGACGCCGCCACCCGCAACAGCACCAACGTAGCCGCCAACGGGCACAAGGTGCGCGCCGCCGCCATTATCGCCTGCCGCCCCAGCAACGCTAAAGCCGGCATCCGCATTCACCGACACGCCATCGATGATATTGTCACCGCCCATGATGCAACCGATCACGCCGCCAAAGAACGCGCCCGGCACACCAGGTGCATCTTTACTCTTATATGCAATTGAGACCGGCGTGCCCGAGTATTCAATATTCAGGTTGCTCACAACGCTGCCGCAGCTATACGGGATCAATCCGGAAAGCGCGCTTGCGCCTTCGGGCTTGTTAATCTTGATGGTCGCTAAACCGCCGTCTCTCAGATTGCCAACAACAACCCCCCTGAACGGGTTGCTCTGATTGCCCAAACCCTGGAAAGCGGTGGTATCGAGCACAAGTGTATCGCTACCATTTCCCTCGCTATCAACCGGCTCGATACTGTAGTAGGCGCTTTGGAGATAGCTGTGCATCGTCGCATCGTCAAGCGCGTTATTGGGGTCAGTGGTACCTTCCCCTGTCTTCCTCTCCCATGTTTTGTTCGCCTGTTTGTAGATGTACGTCACTTCGTTTTCAGTATTCTCACTGGACGAACGACGCTGACATAGCTCTTCCTGATTGGCGGCAATCGTAACTTCCCAGCCATCGATTGCATTTTGCGTGTTGATATACTCGGCAACCGTGTTGAGCTCTGACGCTTTGGTTATGGCATAGGGGTCGCCATAGGTACCGCAGCCTGTCGTAAGCTTGGGCACGCGCTGGTTAACTTTGATTTCGTGGTATTGGACTTTGTTTTCGTTGACATTGCCCTTTTTCACATACGGGAGATAACCACCGAATTGCGGAGTATCCGCATTTGCCTCTTTGTTGTCAACGGTGACGAGGCCAGCGCGGGTCCCATAGGTGCTCTCGTCGTAGTACCAGAGCTGCTTACCGGAGTATTCGCCCTTCGAGTCGATCTCGCTACCGAATGTGACCTTCTCTTTCGTCTGGTCATCCTTTATAAAGGTATACACCGCCGAGCCGGTCTTCCCCTCGCCGTAGCCAAAGCTCTCAAGCAAGCTTGCGCGGGTGAACATCGCGTTATCAGTTGCACTGGGGAGGCTGATCGCGCTGAATGTTGCCGTCACCTGGTCGGCCGTACTGCCCACACCAAGCCTACCGAACAGTGATGTCGCCGCCTTGGTGTCGCCCTCATACCCCTTGGCTGAGATATTCGTTGCGCTCAAATTCACGTACGTCTGCATCTCGTTGATAAGCAGAGGAGCATAGCCGGTTGTATCGGTCACGCCATCGACGGTCAAACCATCAAGCGTAAGATTATTGATAGAGACCTGCTTAACCGAAGTCGAAGACCCGTAAATATAGCGGCACACCAGAGCACCTGACACGGTGCCGCCAGGCCCTGCCTTACTTGTATCACCGTCGCTAACCGCAATTCCGATAGTGCCGCCCAGTGTGACATTGCCTACCGTGAGGTTCGCATTAATCGTACGCAAAAGTCCGCAGTGCATGTTTTCATGCTGCGTGCCGGCCGCGTTGGATTTATTGTTAGCATACTCTGGCTTGATATCTGAATAGCAAAATTTGATATTTACATCTTGAACAAATACGTTTCCGCCAGGCTGTGCAGGATAGTAGCTATAACCTCTTAAATCGATAGTTTTTTGTTCTGAACTTGTACCGCCGTTGATATAGACCGTAATGCTATTCAGACCAACGTTAACTCCAGTCATTCCAGGAGCAATGTATTTCTGCACCTCGGCGGGCGCATAACGGCATGCGGACCACAAAAGAAGCTCTTCCGGAGCAGTGAGTTGGACAGATTTCTGCGCTATATAGTCTTTGCCGTTGGCGCTGAGGGCGCTATACGCACGGTCAAGGTTGTAGTAATAGCGAATACTCCCGTTTGTATTATGACTTGCGCCAAAGTTCGAACGGTTCTTATAACTGTTGTCGTTCTCCGCGTTACCGCTCATATCCAACTTGTCGGTATAGGTATGCAGTGAGACAACAGTGTTCCATTCGCCATCCATGAGTTTGCTGCCTGGCTTTTTGCCATTGCCCACCCACTCGTCGAATTCCGATAATTTCTCAGATGCATTGACCGTAATACCGGAAACTTTGTATGCAGTTCCCCAATAAGCCCTATCTTCCAGGTACAAACCCGTATAGGACTCGGAACCATATACTCCAGAAGCTACCTTACTGCCGCGGCCAACGAGCAGACCAAGCGTTGTAGCGCTCTTGGCATTGATGGTGGCGCCAGAAAGATCGATGGCGTAGTTGTTGATAACCCAGTGACCGCTGGCTGCATATACGAGCCCGCCGAGTTCACCTGAGCTGTTTGCTGTTATGGAAGCGTTGTTCGTCTTGAGAGCATATGTACTGTCGCTGGTGTTTTTGCTGCTATCCCCGATGGTGACAACAGTATTGCCCCAGCTATAGCCCAAAAGACCACCAGCGCCGTTCTTCGCGTCACCGTTCTTGCCAACGGTCATGCTGAACGAATTGAACGTAAGTCCTGTGATGTTGACGTTGGTCGTATTCGCCGCGGTGCCCTGAGTGATGCAGCCGATAAGGCCGCCAATCTGGGATTTCTTATTGCTCGCGCTGTCGCCCGCGGTAATCGCATTTTCGCTCGCGGTCGCGTCACCGACCTCGAGACTCGTCACGTTGACGATAGCGACAACGTCCGCCACATAACCGATAGCGCCGCCAATGCGCGTGTTGCCGTTGAGGGTAGCGCCCGTTTTGACGGTCGCTTGCGCCTTCGTGCTGCCACTTATGTTGCTGCTGCCGAAAGTAACGGTTCCACCACCCCTCACGCTACCAGCAATGCCGCCAATGTTGACATCGTTGCCGAACGTATCATCGCAGGTGATTTTCGGCTTGCACGTAACGCCGCTGAGCGTTGCCAAGCCAGTGATAGTTGCCGCAAGCGAGCCAGCGTCGACGCCTAAGCCGTTATCGAACTTCATAACGCCATCGACGGTGAGGTTATTCACCGTCGCGCCACCGCCGATAGCGGCAAAGAGGCCCAGACGGCTGTGCCGGTAAATCTTGCCGTTGCCTTCAGTCGAATCGTTTGCGCCAAGCGCATTGCCGTTGCGCGTACCGTAAGGTTCGCCAATCGCCAAGGTAACGGTATGATGGTTTCCCTCGACAGCCCCTACGAAAGCGTTAACTTGCCCGGACCCATCACATGCAAGACCTTCAAGGCCTGTGCCTCGCAGGTCAATGTTGGAAGTAATTGAAAAAGTATTCCCGCTATTACCATACCAGCTTGTAATTTTATTTGCGCTGACGCCGAAGACGCCGCCAAAGTAGCCGTTCGTTTGGACCGTCATGGCAATGCATGCGAATGTATCCGCATCATTAATGAGGTATGTACCCGACTTCCCGTCACCATGTTGGGACCGTAGCTGATAACCCCAAGAGTAGCCAGCACTGCTGCCAGCATCTGGAGCACCACTCAGATTGCACAACGGCTGATAAAAGGTGCTTTCATCAAGTTTAATAAGATCCTTGCTGAGCTTGCCCTCCTCTCCGGTCAGGCGGATAACCTGGTTATAGGTCAGGTCATCGATCCTCGCCGCAGCAGGACGTTTGTAAAGCCAATAATTATCGTTCGTTGCCTCAGCATCTGAGCCTGAACCTAGAGCAAACACCAATGGGGCGCATCCATCCAAGGATCTAAGAATTTGGCTGGTATTACCGTTGGCCTCGAGCTTGTAATCGGATAAATCGGTAGTCCCACGCAAGCGCAAGACGCCGTTCCATGCCGAACCCACAATTCCGGCACCACATGCGATTGATTCGTTTTCATCAGTTTCAACGCGAACGTCCCCGCAGTCCAGAATTCCAAAACGCGAACGCCCGCCCACGCTATAGCCGCTATCCAAGGCGCCAACAACACCGCCAAACCCGCAGTTCTTTCCATTGGCTTTTGGAGAATGGCACGTGACGTCCGCGCCGTCAACGATTACAACGCCTCCAGTATTGTTGCTCTTTGCCACCCAGCCGACCAGGCCTCCTGCCAGTCGCGGCGCGACGCTGCATGTAGTATCAACCGAACAGCGGTTGCCCGCGGCACCCGTCTTTATATGAAGGGTGTTGTTCGACTTCTCTGTGTTGGTCACATCCTGAACTCTACCGACCAGACCGCCATAGATGGAGCTGGAGCCCGTCACCAGTTTGCTAGTATACAAGCCACCTGATATTGCGACATCGCCGTTCGTTGTGTCCAGGAGACCGAACACGCCGCCCGCGCCCGTGTCCCCACTTTGGCCAAGATTCACGCCCTCGCCCGTATCGATTTGGTCGTTGTTGGCAAACTCGACCGGGCCGGCAAAACTAACGTCGCCGATGAAGCCGCCGGAACTTTTGCTGTTCGCATCGCCGACGTTGGCGGGACAGGTGAACTTCTTGTTGTTCGCGCCCAGCGCGAGCTTGGTCGCCTTACCGATGAAGCCGCCACTGGCGGTGGTGCCCTTGACGGTGAGCATGTGCAGGTCGAGAGCCTCCGTGACGTTGACTGTGGCGCCCGTGCTCGAACCGACGAGACCTACGACACCACCGGCGGAACCGCTTGCAGACTGAACAGTGGCAGCGGGAGCATTAAGGGTGCCGACGTTCAGAGTCGCGCCATCCTCGACCGTGCCTACGAGCAGACCGGCATTACCGGAGCTCGTCTTGACGACACCGCCCGCGGCAAGGCTATCGGGAAACTTAACAGACCCCACCGTAAAGGTTCCGCTCTTGACTGTATTCGCTAAAAGACCGATGTTTCCCGCTGCATTTACGTTGAGCTTCTCGAGAGAACCGGCAGGGCCATAGGTGACCTCTGTAGTAAGGTCACCCATCGCCTCACCCAAAAGGGGCGCCGTCAGAGCGGAAGTCGTATCCGTCCCGTCGGTGCCTACGGGATTCGCGATGTTGACCACAGCGTTGAGCGTCTTGCCCCCACCGCTGACCTTCGAAGCGATCATCGGCGCGCTATAGGTAGTTGCGCCTACCCACTTTATCTTGACTGTATTGTTTTGGTCAGTCAGCTTGAGGTTATTAAAAACCGTCCGGTTAGTCGTAAGCTCAACAGGGCTATCAACGCCATTCAGAGACCTATAGATTTTGCCTTCAAACGGATGCTCATCACTGCCAAGGCCCTGGAAAGACATGCCGTTCTTAGCCGACTCGGTGAGCTTCGCATCGCCCGTGATGATAACCTTGATCTGCGCATCATAGTAAAGCGAAGCGTCGGCGTTAGACAGGACGGCGAACGCCTCCGACGACTTGACATCGAGGCTTTTGATTCCGCTCTTGTCGTCTTTGCGCACGATGCTTTCCGCGCCGTTCGCCTCGAGCAGCTCGGCAAGCTCATCGAGATTTGTAATCGACGCATCGGCCTGGGCCTCAGCGTCTTCCGAAACCGCGGCATCGGCATCTTGCTCGACATCATCAGCGGCAGCATCCCCTGCCGCATCGTCGCCCTCCGTCTGATCGCCCGTGGAATCGGAACCCGCGACGCTATCGACGGTATCGCCCGTTGCGACATCGTCTTTCGCAGCGCCATCCTGGGCACTGTCACCCGCGGCGCCGGTATCACTCGACCCAGACCCGATCGTGACATCGCCGTTGGTCTCGCCGCCCTCGGCAGTATCCAACGCCTTCGCAGATGCGGCAGCAATCTCGTTCGAGATGTTCTGCCGGCCTGCCGCCACAGCAGCCACCGTGGGCGAGCATGCTTGGAGCACCATGACCACCGTCATGAACTCTGCGAATATGCGCTTTGCCGTTCTCATCGATTCCGTACCTCTTATCCTAAAACTCCGCTTCCAGAGTTATCGAGTCTCCGTCGCGCCCGTCAGAGTAGTTCCGTTCACGCTAATGTCCAGGTCGCCCCAGCCACCGGGCGTTTTGCCGTCCGCTCGGTAAAAGTTGACGACCATCGAACCCGGCTCCATGGTGAACGTAGCCTTGCGAGCTGCAGCATCCACCGTCGCGCCATGGTTGATCTCAAAGAACGGGTCGATCTCCACGTTCTCCCCCCACGCGAGCGTGACGTTTGCCGGTGCGCCCGTAACCGTCACGCGGTAGTTGTACGCAGCGTAATCAGCAAACTTGCCAGCCTCATCGACCAGCGCGCCCTCAACCGCAGCGGTCTTGACCTCGGCCCTCTTTGACGGCACGACTTTTGCCGCCAGACAGGCTAGCTCAGTGCCGGGACTCTTCTCCGATACGACTGTGGCCTTTATCACAAAGTATGCTTGTCCCAACTTAGCCTCGGGGAAGGTCACGGTGTAGTCGTTCTTGGTAGGTTGATTCTCCGGAAGCGTGACGCTGCTACCGGGCTGGGGCGCATAGCTCCACGTAGCGCCATCGAGCCCGTGCCCCTCGACCGTCAAGGTGTATGTCACATTTTTGTCGTTGCAGAAGTTGCTGTTGCCCAGCAAGTAGTTGTAGATGCTAAAGGTAAAGTTGCATTGCCCGTTGCTGGGATACACCGTAACGGAGCGCTGGGCATAGGCGAGTTCGTCGTTGCTAGGCGCACTCATATAGCCCGTGAGCAGGTCGCTCGCAAACAGGCTCTGTGCGGTGCCCGTTGCGGCGACGGACTTTAGAAATCCGTTGGCGGTGTAGGCGGAATAGGTAAAGTAGCCACCCGTCACGAGCGCCATGGCGCAAACAAGTGCGATTGCTGCCACAACCAGCTTGTTCTTGACTAGGCTCTTGCTTTTTGCCAGCTGCTCGTGCTCGGTAGCCTGCTGCTTCCCTTGCTTCTCCATATGCGCCCCCTCTCCTACTTACCGCTCGTGTTGCGCGCGATCAGATAGATCACGTCGGTCTCTTTGGCGCTCTCGTCCCACGAAAGCTTGATGATAAAGTTGAGCGTGTCGCTGTCAGTCGAGCCGTCGAGCGTCTTAGCGTTGAGCTCATCTTTGCCGAACACCTTGTATCGATAGAGCGGGCGCGCGTTGCGTTGGACGTTTTGGTAGTCCTTGAATGTAGGGTCGCTTGCGCCGGGGACCGGCTCGGTTGCCAGGCCGTCGCCCGGATCGTTGATGGGCGTGAAGCTCTTCAGCAGATCCGTTCCAGACATTTTCCAGCTATAGGGCTTGCCGCCCGCAGTGCCGCTCACGTCGGGAGTATCACCTAGGTCCGGATTCTCGGCTTTATACAGCTCGATAGTGAGACCTTTAATGTTGGTCGTATTCGCAAGCTGCAGCTCAAACCCGTCGCCGCCCGTCTGCACGCAAAACGGGCGCTTGAGCGTCACCGTGTTGCCAGTCTTGGTATCGCCGTATTCGGGGTTGTAGCTCAGGTCGATCTGCTCGGCTGCCGTAGCGTTGGGGCCCAGCACCTTGAGCTCTGCCGGCTCCTTGATCTTGCCAACGGTGGAGCCGCGATTGGCATCGACGAACCATCCGAGCGTCAATCCCAGCAACACAAGAAGCACGGCCACCAGACCCATGATGGCAAGGGATTCGCGACGGTGGCCGCTCACCCAAGTCTTGATGCGCTCGATGCGGCCAGCCGGACGCGCTTCGCCGTGCGAGCCGAACCCGTTGCCGCCGGGGTTTGCCGCTCCTTCGTTGTGTTTGATATCGCCCTGCTCGCGGGCATTAAGCTGCTCGTCCATTTATTTATCCGCCTCCTTGGCGGTGAAGCGCACGCGAATGTACTTGACGTTCTTGCCGATAATCTCGTCGGCGTTGTTGTAATAATTGGCGCAGGTTTCCACACCTGCAGAGGGCATGCCGGCCTCGACAGTCGGAACCTCGCTGGGCGCCTGGCCTGGAACGCTCGTGCTGTCGGCGCGGAAATAGCGCGCGTGGTTATTGTTGATGTCGCCGACGAGGGTTGTGTATCCCCCCTCGTCGCCTGTGTTAGCGAAAAGGTTGCCACCGTAGCCGGCGTTGCCCGTGCGAACATAGCTCTTGAACTGCTCCGGCCAAATCCAGTAGAGGGTTTTGGTTGCGGTTTTGGTCGTGCTATTTGAGCCCTCAGCGTAAAAGCTCGACTTTGGGATGGTAAAGCTCTGTGTAATGACGGTGACGCTAGCCCCGTCCTGGGTCACCGTGGTTGTCGTGGGAACCAGCGGATTGGAGTAAAAGCCAGAGGTGTCTTTGCCCTGAAAAACCAGGATATGACCGCGCACCAAATCTTTAAGCGAGTTGATGATCTCTTCGTTTTTCGATGCATCCGCAGCGGAGCCCGTGCCGACAGCACTCGTCTGGACAGAGATTTCCCAGGTCATTTCCACCGTGATATCACGCAGGTCATTACAGAGCGGCTTGACGTTGAGCTGAAGCTGACCGGCCGACCCCGGAGAGAGACTGCCATCGGCACTCATGTTATTGAGGTTGAAAAAATTGTTCACGGCAAGGCTTGTACTGTCCGACGCGTAGTTGTCCTGGGCGTCGTACTTGCCCGCCGTGCCGTCCTGCGTTCCCGAGAGCACAAACCGCGGGCCCTTCGCCCCGATCGTACTCCCCGTGGCACTCACTCGGTTATTCGCGGCAAACCAGGCCAGGCATGCAAAGATGGCAACGATGGCGGCCAGCACAAACAGACCACTCACCAGGAAATCCTTCCAGAAATCCTTGAGGGTCCGCACGTGCTCGTCGGCAGCTTGACGGTACTCGGCCGCCGTCTTGTGCTGCTGGAGCTCGCTATGTCGGTCCATGCCACTCATCGCTTACGTTTGCCCTGCTAGCGGGCGTGCCATCCTTTCCGCTTGGTCGCGATCAATCCGTTGCTCGTAGGCATAGAATTCAGGCAGAATACAACACCATACGATAAGGTAAAAGAATAGCATTGACCTGCGGTTTGCTCCACAGCGCAAGCCTTAATGATGTCTTAAAAGTCAAACCCTTGGTGCAAGGGGGTCAGGTTACTTCGCACCAACATGGTGCACACAAACCTAACCCCCCCTTGCACCAATCCGTAGCGCCGGGCGGAGAACACACGGCGTGGCGCCCCTTAACGCCCCAGCGCGCGCACGGGTATCACGTAGATACTGTCCTCGACCTCGCGGGCGTACTCACCCACCCCCACAATCACGGCCATAAACTCCGGTTCGCGTGTGCGTGAACGAGGATTTCCACAGACCTTCTTGCGAACGCGCTTGAGGTTCTCAACGCCGGCGCTCGCTTTATCTTCACTCACCTTAATCTCAAAGGCGGCCCACCGTCCGTCGGCTAGCTGCACGATAGCATCGCACTCAAGGCCCGAATCGTCGCGATAATAGCGCACGGGAGTGCTATCCAGCAGGTCGAGCGAACGTGCGTAGACCGAAAGGTCGCGTATGACCAAATTCTCAAACACCAGACCAAATGTCTGCCAGTCGGCAAGCAGCGCCTGCAAGGACATACCTAGCAAGGCACAAGCAAGGCTCGGATCTGCCAGATAGCGCTTGGGCTTGACGGTAAAGCGCCGTTTGTCGCGCGCGGCGGGAACCCAACCGGGGACCTCCTCGAGAATGAACATGCCTTTGAGGGCATCCAGGTACCTGCGCACCTTGGTCTCATCGGCAAACGCTGCGGGCTCCTCCTCAGCACCGAACATATCCATAAGAATCGTTTTATACGTGGTTGCCTGTCCCAGATTGCGCGCGATCGATGCGGAAACTCGACGAGCAATATCGGGGTCGAGACCGACCGCCGGGAAGCTGCTCGAAAACGTGGTGTTGAGATATTCGCGGGCGATGAGCTGGGCGTCAGCCGAAACCATATCGATCGCCTCGGGCCAGCCGCCGCGGCAAGCGGCTTCGACAAGCCCCGGCGTATCGCCATCGCACCGACAGGGCTCAAAACGATGCTCAAACAAGCCCGCCAGGCTCACCTTGCCGTTAGACTCACCTGTCTCGACAAGCGTCATGGGGTGCATGCGGACGCGGCCGATGCGGCCGGCTCCACTATGCGCGGGCGCCTCCGCCTTTGAGCCAAACGCAGGCGTGGCGGAACCCGTGAGGATATAGGCGCCGCGCGTGCCCCGGGTGCGGTCAACCTCGTGTCTAACGTAGTCCCAAATCTGGGGAACGCGCTGCCACTCATCGATAATATGCGGACGGTCTCCCAGCAACATCATCGCCGGGTCGGCACGCGCGAGGTCGAGATTCTCGTCGACATACGAGACGGACGACCCGTGCTCGAGCGCGGCCCACGTCTTGCCGCACCACTTGGTGCCCGCAATCTCGACCGCGCCAAAGACGCGAAGGTAGCGTTCGATTTGCGCATCCACGATACGCGGGATGTATCCGTCCCGATGTAGCCTCTCGCCCGCCATGAGCCACCCCCGCAGATTTCCAGTTCCTGCTTTTTGATTCCTCTATTCAACTGTAGCAAATTCGGATTTTCGGGTGGTTGCGATTCGGATTTTCGTGTTCATATAATTCGGATTTTCGGGTACTCAAGATTCGGATTTTCTGAACCTGCTGGTCAGGGACACTCTATTGGCAAAAAGGCGGGGAGCACCGATACGGCACTCCCCGCCACTCAATACGCGATAGCTTTCTTGCTTAGAGCTCGTTGGCCGCGTGATACGCCGTGCGAATGGCGCTCGCGATGTCGGCGGTGCGCTCGCCCGAGCAGTCGCCCACGCAGGTCACGGGCACTGTCACGCCCTCCAGGTCAAACGCGTTGGCCTTGGAGCCCACGGCCATCACCACGTAATCGCAGGCGATCTTCACCGGCTCCTCGGCGCCGTCCTCAGTGGTGCGAACGGCCTCCACGCCCTCGTCGGTAATGGCGGTCAGGCGGGTCTTAACATGCTGCTCGACGTTGTGGGCGGCAAAGTCGTTCATAATCAGCGGCAGAATGGTCTCGGACTCGCCTGCGGCAATCTTGTCGAGCATCTCGACAATCGCCACCTCGCAGCCGTTCTGCAGCAGGTACTCGGCAGTCTCGGTGCCCACCAGGCCGCCGCCGATAACGGCGACGCGGCCCGTAAGCTCCGCCTTGCCGGCCAGCACGTCCCAGCTCGAGACGACCTTCTCCGAATCGGCACCGGGCACGGGAATGACCACGTCGTGCGCGCCCACGGCCACAATCGCGGCGTCGGCGGCGTTGAGGTCCGCGGGGCTAGCGGTGTGGTTGAGCTCAACCTTCACGCCCAGGCCGGGCAGAATCTTCTCGTAGTACTCGACCGAGCGCATGATTTCGTCCTTGCGCGGAGGCGCGGCCGCCAGCACAATCTGGCCGCCCAGATGGTCGCTCGCCTCGTAGACGGTCACGTCGTAGCCGCGCTTGGCCGCCACACGCGCGGCCTCCAGGCCGGCAATGCCGCCGCCCACCACGGCAATCTTCTTGTCGCCCTCGCCGGGCTTAATGGCGATGGTCGCCTCGTCGCCGTTCTCGGCATTGAGCACGCACGAGATGTACTGGCGGTTTTGGATCGCATCGACGCAACCCTTGTTGCAGTTGAGGCACTCGCGGATGGGCTCACCCGTGGCGGCCTTGAGCGCAATGTCGGGGTCGCACATGAGCGAGCGGCCGTACGCGACGATGTCGGCCGAACCGTCTTCCAGGATCTTCTCGCCCGCCTCGACCGAGACAACGCGGCCGACGGTTGCCACCGGCACGGAGACCAGGGCCTTGACGCGCTCGGCCACGGGCAGCGTCCAGTTGTAGGGCATGGCGCCCATGGGCGGAATGGTGTCGCCCATGTTGCCGGTGTGGTTTGCCTGCGCGACCTGGATCATATCGATGCCCGCGCCCTCGAGCAGCTTGGCAAACTCACAGGCCTCGTCGGGCTGCAGGCCGCCCTTGCCGCGCGGCGTGCCGTCGGGGTTCTCCATAATCACGGGGAGCTTGTACTCCACCATCAGCTGCGGCGCGGCCTCCTTAATGGCGGCGACGACCTCGAGCGCATAGCGAACGCGGTTCTCGAACGAGCCGCCGTACTCGTCGGTGCGCTGGTTGAGGATGGCCGAGCACAGAGAACCCACCAGACGGTCGCCGTGGACCTCGATGGCGTCGATGCCGGCCTGCTGCGCGCGGGCGGCCGAGGCGGCGATAGCCTCCTTGATCTGGGTGAGCTGCTCTACGCTCGCCTCGTTCACAAAGTGCTGCATGTCGTGGTGCAGTTTGGCGTAGGCCTGCTTGCGGATCTCGTTGGACTCGGCCATCTTGGCGGCAAAGGTCTCCTCGTCGCCGGCGGCTTTGGCCTCCTGTGCGGCCTTGGCGGCAGCCATGGAACCCATGACCATGCGGCCGACACCGGGCACGTCGTACTCGGGGTGGAACAGCTGCAGCGCGACCTTGGCGCCGTGTTTGTGAACGGTGTCGGCCAGCGCCTTAAACGTGGGGATCTGGGCGTCGGTCGCCAGCTTGGGCGTGGGGCTCGCGGTCATAACGGGAGCGACGTCGCCGATGACGATGTAGCTCACGCCGCCACGGGCCAGGCGCTCGTAAAAAGCCAGGCTGCGCTCGCCAATGGAACCGTCGCGCTCCTCGTAGCCGGTGGTAAGCGGCGGGAACATAATGCGGTTTTTGAGCTCAAGGGGGCCAACCGTAATGGGCTGGAGCAGCTTAGTGGCAGGTGCGGTCATGGACATTCCTCTCTTGTAGGCGCGGCGGCGATGTTGCCGCGTAGTTGTCTAGAGGATATGGCATGGAGGTACAGCGGCACAACGGAAATCGGCAGACAGCAGGTAGCGGCAGGTGGATGGGGCGGGGCGGCCCGTCGGTTTGTCTCAATCTGTAACAGTTACTTGGCAAAACCGGGGTCTACCTGTTACAAATCGAGACGAACGGAAGCGTTCCGTCGGAAAATCTCAATCTGTAACACTTGCAGACCAAAAACGCCCCTAGATGTTACAGATCGAGACGAACAAATTCGGTCCGACCAAACATCTCAATCCGTAACATCTAGACCCACTTTTGACCCCTACCTGTTACAGATCGAGACAAACCAATCTAGCCTGACGAAAGATCTAAATCTGTAACAGTTGCTCGACAAAATGGGCCCCAGATGTTACAGATCGAGACAAACGGGACCCGTCTGCAAGAAAATCTCGATCTGTAACAACAACTCGGCAAAATCCGTCCCTCGTGTTACAGATTTAGACAAACGAAGACCGTCCTGCCGAAACATCTCAATCTGTAACACCTAGCCGCCCAAATCGGGTCTAGATGTTACAGATCGAGATTTTGTTTGAGAGGCTGAGAATTGGACCGAAAAACACGGTCCCGGAATAACAAAAAAGCTCGCCGGCTAGGCCGACGAGCTGCAAGTTCTTGGTCGCGGGGGCAGGATTTGAACCTACGACCTCCGGGTTATGAGCCCGGCGAGCTACCAGACTGCTCCACCCCGCAATGTCTGGGCGCCTCATGTGCGCAAGAAAGAATATTACGCGGGAGTTCGGTAAGCGGCAAGGAAAATCTCGTAGAGCATAATTCCTTCATATTTAAACCCCTCAGCCCCTATCACCGTAAACGAATCGCAGCCGAGCGCCGTCGACGGCACGTATACAATGGTGCGCGTCCTTTTATGCCGACACCGGGAGTAGACATGCTGCTCGCTATCGATATGGGAAACACGCAGACGGCCATGGGCCTGTTTGACGGAGACAAGCTGGTGCAGTCGTGGCGCATGCCCACCGACCGCTCCTACACCGCCGATGAGATCCACGTGCGCCTGATGGGCTTCTTTAAGATGTACGACCTCTCGCTCGGCGCGGTCGACGCGATCGCCTTTGCGGGCGTGGTGCCGCAGCTCTCGCGCGAGTGGCACGCCGTGGCCGACCGCATCGCGGCAGACGCCATCGTCATTGGGCCACAGACGGCCGCGGTGACCAAGCTGCGGGCGGCGCGCCCCCAGGCCGTTGGTGCCGACCGCATCGCCAACGCCGTCGCTGCCGAGACCTTCTACGGCGCCCCGGCGATCGTGGTGGACTTTGGCACCGCAACCAATATCGACGTCATCGACGAGGACGGCTATTACATTGGCGGAGCGATTGCGCCGGGCATCCGCATCTCCATGGACGCGCTCGCCGCCCGAGCCGCCAAGCTCGCCAGCGTTCCGCTCGAGGCGCCCGAGCACGCCATCGGCCGCGACACCGAGGAATGCATCAAGGTCGGCGCCGTGATGGGCGCCGCCGCCATGGCCGAGGGCCTGGTCGCTCGCATGAAGCGCGAACTGGGCCGCGAGGATGCCACCGTTATCGCCACGGGCGGTCTCGCCGGCATTGTCGCCGATTCGACCGATGCCTTCGACGTGGTCGACGGGCAACTCACCATCAAGGGCATCTGCGAAATCTACCGCCGCATGCAGGAGCTGGGATAGAGTAAACGCCAGGTCGCAGCAACCAGCCTCCAATCCTATTCCTCAAAATCGAAAATTTTTCAGTTTTGAGGAATAGGATTTTTTGCTAAGCCTCGCCGCACAACCACCTCGCCAGGTCCACGATCTGCACCCCATCGCGATCCGTGGCCTCGTGATGTGTGCGGGCAAGAATCATCTTGGGATACGCATCGCCAATGCTCAGCAGTGGCGAAATCTCGCGTTCAAACGTCTTATCCGAGCTGATGTCGTCGCTCACCTGAATGTAGAGCTTCTCGCTTCGCTTGATTGCTACAAAGTCTATTTCCTTTTTATAGAGCACACCGACGTATACCTCGTATCCGCGGCGCAGCAGCTCGATGGCCGCCATGTTCTCGTATACGCGTCCCCAATCCATATCACGTGTACCAAGCAGTGCGTATTTGAACGCGTGGTCTGCCAGGTAATACTTCTCGCCGCTCTTAAGGTATTTTTTGCCGCGAATGTCGTACCGACGAACTTTATAGAAGGCAAACGCATCGCACAGGTACCCCATGTACGTGCCGACCGTCTTGTTCGTAATCTTTAGCCCATCCGCATTCAAAACATCCGTAATGTTGCGTGCCGACGTTATGTTGGAGACGTTGTCCATCATGTAATCGGCAATGCGCAGCAGTGCCGATTCGTTTCTCACGTTATGCCGCTGCACGATATCCCTCACGATGAGCGTTTTGAAGACATTGGAGAGATATTGGTAGCGCTGCTCCTGCAGTGGATAAGGGTAAGAGCCGGACATACCGCCGGTTCTCGCGTACTCATCGAAGTCGCGATCGACCTCGCCCTCGTCACTATAAAAGCGATACTCCTCAAACGAGAATGGGAAAACCTCGATCTCGAACGTGCGCCCCGTAAAGAGCGTCGACAGATCGCTCGACAGCAAAAAGGCGTTCGATCCGGTGATGAAGATGTCGTACTGCTCGGATGCATGGAGGCTGTTGATCGCGCGTTCAAAGCCGTCGCACATCTGAACCTCGTCGATAAGCAGGAAGTTTTGCTTGTCGGACACTCGATGCTCTTTCACATAGGCGAGCAGGGCATGATATTCGAGCAGGCCCTCGAACTCGTCGAGGTTGTAATTGATATGGATGACATTCGAATTGGACAGATTTGCCTCCACGTAATCGCGGAGGGCCTCGAGCAATTTTGACTTACCGCTACGGCGAATGCCCGTTATGACCTTGATGTCCGGTACGCCAATAAGGCTCGTCAACGTGTCCATATATGACGTTCTATTGATGAGTTTCATTGGTGCCTCCCTGCGGTCTTCTATCGCTATTCCTCAAAAACGAAAATTATTCAGTTTTGAGGAATAGACTCTGCAACGAATATACCTCGTTAAAGGCCGAGCTGGCTTAATTCTATTCCTCAAAATCGAAAGATTTTCAGTTTTGAGGAATAGGGTGCTGACAACCCATTCCCCAGACAACAAGACCCTCCCCAGCACAGGCCGAAGAGGGCTTCGTTGTCATCGCTATCTTTGAGCGCGGGCACCTCGCGTTACAGTCCGCGAATCCGTACGGCCTCGGGCGGAAACTCCTGCTCGCCGGCATCGGTCTTGATGGTCGCGCGACCCCAGATGTCCAGGCCCGCAAACACACCGACCGCAAGCGGCAAGCCGCTGGGCGACACCGCCGCAACCTGACGACCCAGCAGTGGCACCATATCGAAGTACTCGCCCAGCACCGGAGCCAGCGGGCCGGCAGCGCCCTGTGGTGTGTTGGCGGCAACCGCCCAGGTGTCCACGCGGGTCAGCACGGCGGTGGCCAATGCCTCGACCAGCACCTCGTCGGCCATATCCACGCCAAGCTCGCTCAGCGCCGCACGTTCAATATCAACCGTCACCGCGGCAAACATGCCCGCAGCACCGGCACCGCCGTTCACGGCAACACGCGCGAGCGACGTCTCAAACGCAGGCGCACCGCACACGATATCGCTCGGCCACTGGATACCCACTTTACCGGCAAGGCCCAACCCCGGCGTCGAAGCCGTGCCCACGAGCGCGTCCATCATGCCCATCGCGGCCACAAACGGCAGGCCGTGGAAGGCGTGCATGTTCACATCGGGGCGCACAACCAGCGAAAACGTCAGCGAAGCATCGCCCACGCTCCACGCGCACCAGCCCGCGGACACGCCCTCGCGACCCGCGTCACGCGCCGCGTCAAGCTCAGTGGCAGCGACTACAGCGTTCATCTCGATCATCTACATACGCCCCAATTCACCCACGATATGGCCCACACGATCCTCGGGCTCCTTGACCTCGACGCCGTTGTAGCGGAAGAACCGCGCCGGGTCGTGCATCAGGTCCTCAAGCGGCACCAGCACAAAGTCGCGCTCGCCGATCAGTGGATGCGGCAGGCGCAGCTTTTTGCCGCCGTGGGTCTCGCCGTCCATCCACAGCAGGTCCAAATCGATGATGCGCGGACCGTTGGGGCGGGCGCTCTTGGTGCGGTTGCGTCCCATGGTGTTCTCGATCTTCATCAGCTCGTCCAGCAAGATCAGCGGGGCCAGCTCGGTCTTGATCTCGATCACCGCGTTGGCGAACGGGTCCTGGCGGTTCTCGTAGGCAGGCTCGCTCTCGTAAATGCGCGAGCAGCTGCTAACGCAGGTCATGGGGATCTCCGCGATCAGGGCCTTGGCTGCGCGAATGTTCTCCGCGCGCTTGCCCAGGTTGGAACCCAGGGCCACAAAGGCACGGCGGGGCTGCGGTCGGGCGATGGCCCAAAAGCCGTTCAGGAACTGCGAGAAGCCGCGCACGTCATGCACACGGACAATGTTGGCGCCTAGCTGGATGGCGCCCAGGCACACGCCGTAGGTGGCGGCGTCGCGCTCGTGCACGTCGCCCACGCCGGAGACCGCGCCAACAAAGCGCTTGCGGCTCACGGCGCACAGCAGCGGATAGCCCAGCGAGGCCAGCTTGGCGGTCTCGCGCTGGATAACAATGTCCTCGTTCGCGTCCTTGCCAAAACCCGCGCCGGGGTCGATGCAGATGCGCTCGCGGGCCACGCCGGCGTGAACCAGCGCGCGGGCCTGGTCAGAAAGGAAGCCCATAACGCGGCGCATAATGGGCGCGGAATCCGGCAGGGTGAAGCGGCGCAGCTGCGAGGTCGACCCCGTGGCGGCATCGCGGCGGGC
>ERZ834722.924-NODE-924-length-30703-cov-6.501925_pt1 | contig 30703 bp, 15 predicted proteins | sample MGYA00519576_ERZ834722 | MGnify/ENA primary metagenome ERZ834722 (study PRJEB31850, sample SAMEA3708759) | human gut metagenome | biome: human gut; feature: human-associated habitat; material: faeces | place: China | collected 2014 ...
CTCTATTAATGTAAATCCTTTTTTCTTTTGTTTACTCATACTTTTCACCTATTTTTCTATAATATTATAATAACATTTATATCCTTTATTTTCAATTATTATAAAAAAAAAGGTTATCTTTTTGATAACCTTTACACATTATTATTCAATTTCTTCAATTTTCATAAAGTTTGTAGTCTTTTTACCTGTATTAGGGAAACCACCAGCAATAACAATTTTGTCTCCACTATTTAATTCTACAAATTTCTTAGCTTGAGTAACACCATCATTAATTACTTCATCTGTTGAATTATATTCATTAACTACAACTGGATATACACCATAACTAAGTGCTAATGTTCTAGCAACTTTTCTAGTTGGTACAGTTGCAAGTATTGGGGCATTTGGTCTTAAGTTACTTATTGCTCTTGCACTATGACCTGACATAGTAGCTGCAACTATTACTTTTGATCCTAATTCATTTGCTGCATTAACAACACTACTTGCAATAATTTCAGTTTTATTTGCTGCTACATAAGAATATTTATTATCATATCTATAATAACTTTCAACATTTTCACAAATTTGTTTCATATTTTGAATAGTTTCTACTGGATATTCACCCATAGTAGTTTCATCACTAGTCATAATAGCATCACAACCTGAAAGTACAGCATTAGCAACATCTGTTACTTCAGCATTAGTTGGTCTAATACTATGTTTCATACTACTCATCATTTGAGTTGCCATAATAACTCTTTTACCTTTAGCTCTACATTTACTAATCATCATTTGTTGATATAATGGTAAATTTTCAACACCAGTTTCAATTCCAAGATCTCCTCTTGCAATCATAACAAGATCAGTTGCATCTATAATTTCATCTAAATTATCCATCGCATATTGAGTTTCAACTTTAGAAATTAGTAACATATCTTCTCTACCATATTCCTTACATAATTTTCTTACATCTTCAATATCCTCTGCACAATTAACAAATGAAAGTGCTAAATAATCGCCATTATGTTCACAAGCATATTTAATATCTTCTTTATCAATATCACTAACAAATGGTACATCTAATTTTATACCTGGAATACATACTCCACGTCTACTTTTAATTTTTCCACCATTCATTATACGACATGTTACTTTATCTTTTGAAGCTTCTTCTACAACTAATTTATAAAAACCATCATCAACTAAAATACTCATGCCTTTTTTTAAATCTTTTAAAATTCCTTTATAATTAAATGAAATTCTTTCTTTTGTTCCAAGAACATCTTCTTCAACTATATCAATAGTTTCTCCTTCAACTAAATCAATATAATCTCCATCAAATGTACAAGTTCTAAGATCTGGTCCTTTTGTATCAAATAAGATAGCAATATTAGTACCAAGTTCTTCATTAGCTCTTGCAACTAGTTCTTCATCTATTCTTCTTTCTTCCATAGTAGCATGTGAAAAATTAATTCTTGCTACATTCATTCCAGCATCTACAAGTCCTTTAAAATTTTCCCATTTTTGTGTAGAAGGACCTATACTACATATTATTTTTGTTTTTTTCATTATTTACTACTCTCCTTTTCGCATTAGTATTATACACCAAAAACACTATTTATGTAAACATTTTTACTTATATTTTTATCTTCATTTAACGTTAATTTATACTTTTTTGGGATATTATTAATATTTGGTTTTTCTTCAGTTAATTTAAGCATTTTTTTAATATCATTTAACTCTTTTATTGTAAATACATTTAATCCAAAAGCACATATGAATAAATTTTTTTTATCTCTAAAAATTTGTTCTACAAGTTTAATATCTACAAATACTGCAACTAAAATAATAAATTTCATTTCATTACTCTTGATTATTCTAGAAATTAATTCATTTTTTAAAGAAACTGGCATTATATCTTTAAATTCACATAAATATTTATACATATAATAAACACTATTCATTTGTGATAATGATTTTCCAACACTAGATACCATTTCTTTATTTTTTACTATCTTATCTTTTAATAATTCAGAAACATTAAATAATATTTCAGGATTATTAGTTTTTTCTGATAATTCAATAATTAACTTAATATGTTCATCTGTTAAATAATCATATAATTTACTAATCACATATATTATGTTATCCTTATTTAATGTTTTAAATACAATTTTTATGATAGAAGTTATATTTTCTTCTGATAAAATTGTTATAGAATTTTCTAAAAGACTTTCTATTATTTTATGTTTTAATGTTCTATCATAAGAAGATAATATATTATTTATATCATTATTTGATAAATTATTTTTTAAATAAATAATTGCATCTCTTATATTAAATTCATCATCAAGTTTACATATTTCTTCAAGTAATAATGATTTACTACTATCATTAATATTATAAGTTAACATTTGATTCATATAATATCCGCTTTCACTTTTAGAAATAACACTTGCTATAAAATTAATTTTACTATCTAAATAATCATGATATTCTTTTGTTACTCTAAACAAAAGTGAATAATTATTATCTTTGCTAATTTTTTCTATAATTCTATCAATATTGTCTTTAAGTACATTAAAGAATTCTTTTATATACATAAAAACATAATCTTCATCATTAAACTCATATATCTTATCAAATATATAATTTACTTCACTTTCATTTAATTTATTTTTTAAAGAAACAGAAAAATTATATATTACTTTTTCATTACAATTTTGAAGTAATGAATTAATTAATTTCTCTCTTTGATTAGTATTTAACCATGTAATAGTTAAAAAATAAAAATTAAATTCACTATACTTTCTAAAATTTATTAATATATCAATAACTTTATCTTTTTCACTATCTGATAAATCATTATTATTAACATAATTTAAAAGTTCATTATAATTTAATTCACTTATACTTTTTTTCAAAATAACCACCCAAATTCATTATATCACTAAAAATAAAAAACTAAAGTATTTTTCTTTAGTTTTCTACATATTTATCACTTAAAGTCATATTAATTTTTGTAACTTTTCCATTAGAATCTAACTCAACAGAATAATTATTTACATAACCATTACCTTCCAAATTATATTCAATATTTAAAATTTTTGCAAGATTAATCGCATCTTTTCTAGAATAACCCACCATGTTTGGAATACCAATATTATTCGAATTAGTTATTATAAATACTCTTCCATTTACAATAGTTCCAGATAATGGATATTGATTAATTACTTTCGTTCCATCTCCAATTACTTCATATTTTACTCCTGCTAAAGAAAGCATATTTTTTACATTATCAACATTATTATTTAAGAAATTAGGCATTGTATATGAAGATACAGAATTTGAATTAATTTTAGTTATATTATAATATGTTTCAACATCTTGTACTATTGATTTAATCATATCTGGCATTGTATTTACACTTGCTTTATCTAAGTAAATATAAAATATATATTTAGGGTTATCTTTAGGATACATTCCCTCAAATGATTTTATATAACTACCCTTTGTATATGAACTATTTCCTGCATTTACATATTCAGCAGTACCTGTTTTACCAATAATATCATATCCATCCAGATGATAACTAGTACCAGTTCCTTCACCATTAACAACATTATACATTAAGTCTTTCATCTTATTAACTGTTTCAGTGCTTGCAACTTTAGTACCTTTTTTTGCCTTATTTCTATAAATAGTTTTACCAGTATTTGAATCAACTATTTTTTCTACTATTGTTGGATTTAATAAATATCCATTGTTAGATATCGAAGTAAGTGCTTTTATATGCTGAATAGGAGTTGTAGTTATACCTTGACCAAATCCTGCGGTTGCAACTTCTATATCATATTTAAATGAAATTTTACCTGTAACTTCACTTGGAAGTTCAATACCTGTTTTAGAACCAAATCCAAGTTTTTTAAAATATGCTAAAAGATCATCCCTTGTTATATATTTTTGTACTAAATTAGCAATACCTATATTTGATGACTTTAAATAACCATAATCATAGGATACTTCACCCCATCCATAGTTATTCCAATCTTTAATTGTATATTCACCTATTTTCATAGTACCTGACATATATGTATCATCACCCTTATATGTACCTTTTTCTAATGCACACATATAGGTATAAGTCTTCATTGTTGAACCTGGTTCAAATGCAGTTGAAACAAGTGGATCCATATAGTTCTTAATATCTTTTATATTAGGATCAAAGCTTGGTCTACTTGCTGAACCTAATACTTTACCTGTTTTAGCATCCGCAACTATTAATCCACCTGATGATGCTTTTGATGATTCAAAATATGAATTTAGAGCTCTTTCTACTATCATTTGAACATTACTATCTATTGTAAGATATATATCCATTCCATCTATTTTATCTATTCTAATCTCAGGACTACCACTACTATCTATTAATTTATATCCGTTGGCATCAGTTTGATATTCAAGTGATCCATTAGTACCTGTTAATTTATCATTATAATATTGTTCTATTCCCATTTCTCCAACCATTTCACCATTTTCATTAGTTGTAACATAACCGAGTGTATATGATGCAAAATCAAGATTTGGATAATATCTTTTATTAGTACTAATAAAATCTATTCCTGGTAATTTTAATTTCTCTATCTGTTCCTTTTGAATTTGAGATAGTCCTTTACCACCTGGTCCAAGTTCTACTTGATAAAGTCCTTTTTGATTTAAGAGTTCATATATTCTATCAACACTCATATTAATTATAGGTGATAATTTTTCAGCAGTCATTTTTTTATCAACTACATGCTTTGGAGTTCTTGAATTTTTACTTCTACTTTTATCTAAATAAGCAATTATATTATATGAATCTACTGTTTGGGCAAGTATTTCGCCATTTGAATCATATATAGATCCCCTTGTTGCATATAATGTTTCTTTCTTTGTATTTCTATTTTTAGCAAATTCAGATAAATTAATTCCATCTATAGTAGTTGCTAAATTAAGATATATTAATCTTGCAATTATAATAAAAAATAAAAAGAAGAAGGAAATGAATATAACAATTTGTACTTTATTCACTCTTTTTCTTCTTCTCATTTTTACACGTCCTTTACTGATTGTTTATTATTACAATATTATTATTATTATACGCTAAACCCTCATTATTTGCAACTGCTTGTATATTTTCTAAAGATGCTAGTTCATTTATTTTCATAGATAAACTTTGATTAGTTTTTTCCTGTTTTGTAACCTGTTTATTAAGTTTTTCAACTTCAAAATTAATAGATGATAAAGTTATTTTTGCAAAAAAGCTTACTACCCATAAACAAAGCAAAAAAACAGAACCTACAGTTATATATTTTTTTTGAATGCTTTGCATTTTCATTACACTTTTCTTTTTATTCTTTTTCATATTATCATCCCTTTTACATTTTTTCTGCTACTCTAAGTATTGAACTTCTTGATCTATTATTATCAGCAAGTTCTTTTTTACTTGGTTTTACTTTTGTAATTAATTTTAACTCTGGTCTATATTCTAAAGGAATATCTTTATCAGGTAATCCCTTAAATACACTATCAATTTCACTTTTTTCTTTAAATATTTTTTTACATATTCTATCTTCAAGAGAATGAAATGTAATAACACATATTCTTCCACCAGGATTAAGCATATCAATTGCATCATTTAATGCTTTTGTAAATACATCTAATTCTTTATTTACTTCAATTCTTATTGCTTGAAATACTTTTCTTGCTGGATGATGCGTTCTTCTATATTTTTCTGGGACACTTTCTCTTATTATTTCAGTAAGTTCTAATGTAGTTTCTATTTTTTTATTTTCTCTTTCTCTTACTATAGCACTCGCAATAGATCTAGAATATTTTTCTTCACCATAATTAAAAAATATTTTTTCTAATTCTTCTTTTGAATAATCATTAACTACATCATATGCACTAAAACTTTGATCTGTATCCATTCTCATATCAAGCTTAGCATCTTTATGAAAGCTAAATCCTCTTTCAGCTTCATCTAATTGTACACTTGATACTCCTAAATCAAATAAAACGCCATCTACTTTTTCGATACCTCTTTTATTTAATTCAGATTTTATAAATGCGAAATTACTTTTTATAATCTCGTAATTACCACTTATTTGATCAAGAATCTTTTTACTATAATTGATAGCTTCCCCATCTTGATCAAAGGCGAATAGTTTTCCCTTTTTTATTCTTTTTAATATCTCTTTACTGTGACCTGCAAAACCTAAAGTACAATCAACATATATTCCATCTTCTTTAATATTTAAATTTTCTATTGATTCATTTAATAATACACTAACATGCACTGAACAAATTCTCCGCTATATCACTAAAGTTTTCAATATTATTATTAAAGAAGTTATTAAATTTGTCTTCTGACCATATTTCAAGTCTATCATTAACACCTAGTATTACACATTCTTTTGTTATTCCTGCATAACTAGAAAGTGTATTTACTATGTTGACTCTACCATTTTTATCAAGTTCACACTCTGTCGCACCAGATAAGAACATTCTCATAAATGTACGGGCATCTTTACTTGTGAAAGGAAGTTCCTTTAATTTTTCAATAATTTTATTCCATTCTTCCATAGAATATACGAATAAACATTCTTCTATTCCTCTAGTTATTACGAACTTTTCGCCCAGTTCATATCTAAACTTAGATGGAATTATTAATCTTCCTTTTTCATCAATATTATGATGATACTCACCCATAAACATAGGCATCCCCCACATCTAACCACTTTGTCCCACTGGTTACCATTATTATACTATTTAGATATAAATTTGTCTACTTATACTACAAAAAAATACAAAAAAAAGAATAGTTGACACTATTCTTTACATTAAAATTTATAATTATAAACTTCTTCTATTTCTTAAAAATTCTGGTATATCATATATATCATCATCTGATGAATCATCATCGTCATCAATCATATCAATAACTTGTGTGCTCATTGTATTTGGTGTATTTGTAAGAGGTTCTCCTACTTTATCAAATCCAGTTGCAATTACAGTTACAACAATATCTTCATCAAGAGCTTCATTAATAACGGCACCAAATATAGTATTAATGTCTGTTCCTGCAGCTTCTCTTACTACTTGTACTGCATCTTCAACTTCAAATAAGCTTAAGTTCTTACCACCAGTTATATTAATAATAGCATCAGTTGCACCTCTAATATCTTTTTCAAGAAGAGGACTACTTACTGATTGTTTAGCTGCTTCAATAGCTCTATTTGGACCAGTTGCACATCCTATACCAATAAGTGCATCTCCTTTATTTTCCATAACTGTTTTAACATCCGCAAAATCTAGGTTTACAAGACCAGTTACCGCAATTAAATCAGATACGGATTGAACACCTAATCTAAGTACATTATCAACTTCTTTAAATGCATCAAGCATTGGAGTTGATTTATCTATTATATCTCTTAACCTATCATTAGGTATAACTATTAAAGTATCAACATGTTCTTTTAAAGCTTCAAGTCCAGCTTTGGCATGTTCACTTCTTTTTCTTCCTTCAAATGAGAATGGTTTAGTAACAATACCTACTGTTAATGCACCAAGTTCTTGTGCAATTTCAGCAATTACAGGAGCAGCTCCAGTACCAGTTCCTCCTCCCATACCACATGTTACAAATACCATATCAGCACCTTTTAATACTTCAACTATACTATCTTTAGATTCAAGTGCTGCTTCTCTACCTACATCTGGATCGGCACCAGCACCAAGTCCTGTTGAACCAAGTTGAATTTTAGTTTGTGCTTTTGAACTATTTAATACTTGTAAATCAGTATTTGCAACTATAAAATCTACACCTTGAAGGCCTTGTTCTATCATTCGATTAACTGCATTATTTCCTCCACCACCAACACCTATTACCTTTATCTTTGCTAATTGATCAATTTCTAACATAAATTAGTCCTCCTTATTATCAAATAAATAACCAAATAATTTGCCAAATACTGATGTATTACCATTATTTATATTATTTCTCTTATTTTCAACTAAATCAAAATATTTATCATCATCAAACATAGTATAATCTTTTCCTCTTATACTAAGTTTATCGATAAAATATCTTATCATACCAATTGCTTCAGAATAACTATTATCACGAGCACCTATTGTATTAATTGATTTTATAATTATATTATCACCAATAACCTCTTTACACAATATTTCAAAACCCGGCATATTAACTATTCCACCTGAAACTATTATATAACTTATTTCCTTTTTTGTTAAGTCATTTAAGCTTTTTTTTGCATTTTCTAGCATTTCTTTTAACCTAGAATTAACTATTTCACTAATTTCATATTGATTAATCTTTGTTTTAATTCCTGGCTTGTTAGTTATTTCATAAATATCTGATGTACTTGCAAATTCCTTATGAGCTAGTGCAAAAGTTTCCTTAATTCTTTTTGCTTGATTATTACTTATATTATAAATATAAGATATATCTTTATCTATAGAGTTTGAGCCATTTTTTATAACATTAGAATTGAACATTATACCATTTTTAAATACTGCTACTTCTGTTTTATCAGATCCTATATCTATAACACCACATACACCATTTGAAATTTCTTTATTTTTAAATTCATAATAATCACCAATTATACCAAATAATATATCAATTACTTCTATATTTAATTCTTGTAGAATTGAAATAACTACATAAATATTTTTCTTTGGTACTGTCATACACATTGATGTTACATAAAGTTTATCAGCTCTTATTCCTCTAGGATTTAATAAATCTTTTTTTTCATCATCTACATTATATTTAATTGGTTGAATAGTTACAAGTTCTCTTGATTTTGGTATTTTATTATAAATAGAGCCCTGAAGTGCATTAACCATATCGTTTCCTGTTACTACTTTATTTTCATTAGTAATAGTTGTACTTCCTTCATTTACCATATATTCAGAATCATACATAGGAACATTTATTATAGCTTTATCTATATTAACACCAAGAGATGAATTAATATCCTTAATTGCTTCATTTATAGACATTTTTGCTCTTTCTTTATCTATAATAATACCATTTTTAATACCAGATGAACTCTTCTTTATAGATGCTAGAACATTTAACTTATTTTGAAAATATTCACAGACAACTATTTTTATAGAATCAGATCCAATATCGATTGATGAAAATATCTTTTTCATAACTACTCTCCTCTATAATACTTACATTATACTATAATTTTCAAAAAAAAAAAAGAGCTTTTACAAATGTTATAAAATAAAAGAAGACTATTTCTAGTCCTCTCTACTATCAACTTAAATCTTTAGATTAATTTGTTTTCTTTTGCATTAAATATAAAGATGTAATTATTGATAATAATGTAATTATTATTAATATGTAATTTATATATGTTGTTCCTGTTTGTATTGTTATTATTAATTCTGTAATAGCACTTACTATTACTGGTTTACTTTCGTTTATATTTTCTTTTATTTTTCCTACTAGTTTTCCAGTATCTGTTATTTCAAAACTTGCTTTTCTATTATCATTACTTATTAATTCATAATTTCCTTTTGGTAAATTATTTATGTAGATTCTTCCCTTTACTGTTCTTATTTCATCTTCTTTATTTTCTACATTATATTTTCCTATTTCTTCTTCTTTTAATTTTACTTCTTCTTTATTATTATCAACTATTTTATATAATTTATATGTTTTTTCACTTGTTATTTTACTTCCATCGTCCATCTCATATATTATTATATTTTTCTTTATGTCATCTATATTTAATACTTCTTTTACATTTTCGATTATGCTTGCAAGGGCATTAGTTGTATTTGTTCCTTCTATAAGGGTTACTTTTCCTTCTCCTGTAAAATCATAATTTCCTTTTGTTATTGTATAACCATTTAAATATATTTTTATGTTTTTACCTGCTGGTACTACTATATTACTATCTAAAGTTATATTAGCATATATTGTAATTACTGATTCAACACTATCTGATGCACTATTTATTGCATCTTGTAATTTTGTAAAGTTCATTCCGTTTAATACAGCTACTTTCTCATCATCACCAACAAGTATTAATGTAGCATTTTCTAAATTTTCAACATTATTAGTAACTATTTTATAACCAGGTTCTACTTCATTTACACTTCCATAAATAGCTCCTGTTTCTCCTTTTATTACTCCATCATAGAAATTAAATATGCCATTATTATTGTTATTGTATATTCCATATGTTTTTCCTGTTATTATTGGAGTTTCAATGCTTACATTTCCATCTTTTTCTCCTATATTTATTGTTCCTGTACTATAGTTATATATTCCATAATTTTCTGTTGATGTTATATTCGATGCTCCTGTTACATTTACTATTCCTGTTGAATGATTACTAATTGAATAATATTTTGATGATACTGTTGAATTTATCAAATTTATTGTTCCTTCACCATTTGATATTCCCGTACTACTGCTTGTTATTGTCGAATCCTTTATTGTTACTACTCCTGAATAACTGTTACTTAATCCATCACTTATCATTGATCCACTTATATTTAAATCTCCATAAGTATTTCTAATATTAGAACTATAGTTTCCTCCTGTTATATTTATTGTTCCTCCACTATCTCTATTTTCTAATTCTCCACTATTATTGACATTATTTAAATTTAATACTCCTCCAGAATTAACTATACTACCTGATGTAACTAAATCATTTATTGTTGCTATTCCATAATTTCCTATAAAATATCTATTATTATATATACCACCAGTTATCGTTATATCTCCTGTTGAATTATTAACAATGTTGTAATAAGAATAACTACTACTTATATTATGATTAAATTTAGTATTATCAAATGTCGCTATTCCACTATTTCTTACATTATTACGCGATGTACCTGTTTTTGATATTGTACTATCTGTTACTTTAAGAACAGCGTTTTCTTCATTATTTATTGTTCCATTTTCAGTATTTACAGCTGTAATTGTTGAATTATTTATTGTTGCTGTTCCTTTATTATCTATTATCTGTGGTGTTGTTAATAATGTTGATAATTTTGTTCCATCTATTGTCAAACTATTATTATTTTCTATAAGTGTTATTCCTGAACCAATTAAATTTCCTTGTTTTTCTTCACTTGAATCTACTATTTTTAATGTTCCATTATTTATAAATGTTTTTTCTGTACCTGAATTCATAGTATATCCATTTAAATCTAATATTACATTTTTTTCTTCTGAGATTGTTGTACTTTGTGAAGTTGATAGTGTCGTTACATTTCTTAACATTTGTATCGTATCTCCACTTTCACTTTCATCAAATGCTTCTTGTAATGTTAAGTATTCTTTATTTGTTGACACTATTTTGGCAACTGGTAATTGTGATAGATATTTACTTTCAATTCCATTTTCTGTTTTTGTTATTATTTCATAATTTGTTTCAATATCATTTACCTTTCCATAGATAGCTCCTGTTTCTCCTTTTATTACTCCATCATAGAAATTAAATACATTATTATTACTATTATTATATATTCCATATGTTTTTCCTGTTATTATAGGAGTTTCTATGCTTACATTTCCATCTTTTTCTCCTATTGTTATTGTTCCTGTCGAATCATTATATATTCCATATTTTTCTGTGGATGTTACACTTGTATTTCCAGTTATATTTATTTTTCCTGTTGAATGATTGCTAATTGAATAATATTTTGATGATACTGTTGAATTTATCAAATTTATTGTTCCTTCACTATTTGATATTCCTGTACTATTACTTGTTATTGTTGAATTATTTATTGTTACTACTCCTGACTGACTATTTGATAACCCATTATCATTTGTGTTTATTGTCGCATCATTTATATTTAAATTACCTGAACTATTAGATATATATTTATGATAACTTCCACCTGTTATATTTATCGTTCCATTATTATTATTTGATACTGGACTTGATGATTTACTTTTATCTACATTATTTAAATTTAATGTTCCTCCATAGTTATACATATCATCATCACTATTAGATGTATCTATTAAATCATTTATTGTTGCATTTCCTTGATTATATATAAAATATCCATTACTATATGTTCCACCTGTTACTGTTAAATTACCTGTTTCACTATTAGATATATTATACCATCTTCCTCTATATGAATATGAATACTTAAAACTAAAATTAGTATTATCAATTGTCGCTATTCCACTATTTAGTATATTTCGTCCTGTTGTGTCTGTTTTTGATATTGTACTATCTGTTATTTTTAGAATTCCATTTTCTTCATTATTTATTGTTCCATTTTCTGTATTTACAGCTATTATTGTTGAACTATTTATAACAGTTGTTCCTTTATTATCTATTAATTGTGGTACTGTTAACAATGTTGATAATTTTGTTTCTTCTATATTTAAACTGTTATTATTTTCTATAAGAGTTACTCCTGTACCAATTAAAATTCCTTGTTTTTCTTCACTTGAATCTACTATTTTTAATGTTCCATTATTTACAAATGTTTTTGGTGTACTTGAGTTCATAGTAAATCCATTTAAATCTAGTATCGCATTCTTTTCTTCTGAAATTGTTGTACTTTGTGAAGTTGATAGTGTTGTTACATTTCTTAACATTTGTATTGTATCTCCACTTTCACTTTCATCAAATGCTTCTTGTAATGTTAAATATTCTTTATCTGTTGACACTATTTTAGCAACTGGTAATTGGGCTAAATATTTACTTTCTACCCCATCTTCAGTTTTTGTTATTATTTCATAGCTTGTTTCAATATCATTTACTTTTCCATAAATAGCACCAGTTTCTCCTTTTATTACTCCATCATAGAAATTAAATACACTATCATTATTGTTATTGTATACACCATATGTTTTACCTGTTATTATAGGAGTTTTAGTACTTACATTCCCATCTTTTTCCCCTATAGATATTGTTCCTGTTGAATAATTATATATTCCGTGATTTTCTGTTGATGTTATATTCGATGTGCCTGTTATATTTATTGTACCTGAACTATTATAATTATAAATTCCATAATATCGTGCTTTTACAATAGAATTTTTTATATTTAATGGTTTTGTTCCAGCATTTCGTATTGCTTCATTGTTTTTTGATTCAATTGTTGAATCTTCTAATGTTACAATTCCATCACCATCTATACTAAGTGCTGATGATTCACTATTATATATATTTGAGTTATCTTTAATAGTTAATATTCCAGAATAATTCCATGCAGTTGCTATTCTTTTAAATTTTGAATTAGATACTATTGTTTCACCTGTTCCATTAGCAGTTAAATATCCAGATGAATCCACATTATTAATTTCTATTTTCTTATTGTTATTTGTAATACTTGAATCTGTTGTAACATCTAATATTTTAGCAATTCCATCATTAGAAAGAAAATCACCAGACGATTTTGTATATTCAATATTTTCTATAGTTAAATTACCTGTTTCAGTGTTTTTTATCGCTGTTCTATAACTAGATTGATTATAACCATCTGAAACATATATCATATCTATTTTACCATTTGTTATTTTTGATATTCCGGAATTCTTTAAGCCATATCCTTTATATAATTTACTTATTTTTCCACCAGTCATATTAAACGTTCCATCTTCATTATTATTTATATTTGCATATGAAGAGTTATATGAAGTACTTGATATTTCTCCACTTGATAAATTTAACGTTCCATTATTATTTATTAAACATTCAACATTTATATCTGAATTAATTAATATATTATCAATATTGATTATTCCATTATTTTCAATAGATTTAATTCCATCTGATATAATCTTACCATTTTGGTTTTCACTTTCATCAAATAAATATAATATTCCATTATTTTCTATATATCCACTTTTTTTATGAATTCTAATTTGATGACTATTTAAATTTAACTTAATATTTTTATTTTCAGGAACTATTACATCATTGATAGTATCAATATCACCTATCAAATCAATTTGTGTTTCTGTAGTTTCAGTTATAGAATCTATAGCTGATTGTAATGTAGGATATTTATTTTCACCTATTTGTGCCACAAAAGTTATTGGTATTTTTAAACTAACAGTTTCTGTTGTTTCATTTTTATCAACATTTATATCATATTCCTCTATTGTATCACTTACTGAACCATATAATGATTGATTCAATGATGCTGTTATAGTTCCATCATAATAATTTACTATTCCACTTGGATTATATATTCCATATGTTTTACCAGTCATTATTATATTATCTTTTGGTATTTGTTCATCTTTATTTTCTTCTTTTTCTCCTATAGTTATTGTTCCATTAGCAATATTTGCTATTGGAGAATTGCTTGTTGAAGTAAATTTACCAGATTTTATATTTATTCCATAATCATTATAATTGTATATAGTATCATGTACTGATGTAGCTTCTACATTATTTATATTAAGTGTACCTCTTGCATTATATATTGCATGTGTATTACTACCAGTCACATTTATTACTGTATCTCCTGATATAGTTATTATTGTATTTTCTCCGGTACCACTATCAGCACCATTATAAATTCCATTACCAGTTCCGGTATTTGAAATTATAGTATCATTTATCTGCATTTTCATATAATTTTGTATAGTATTTGACCATCCGTTTGCATTTATATTACTTTTGCTAATAATCATTTCACCTTTATTAGAGATACTTGAACTACTACTTATTCTAGAATTGTTGACTATTATCTTACCTGAACTGTTATTATTATATATTGGTGTATCACTTATATTTCCATCAGAATTATCTACATTTATTATACCTGTATAACTATTATATATTCTGCTATTGATTATAGAATTTTTTATGTTAAATAGATCATCTGTTCCGCCCCAACTGTAATATGTTGAATAACCTTTACCATTAAATGTAAAATTATTTAATGTTTGTTCATGATCATTACATTTATAATAAGCTATTGAATTTGAATTATTCGTAAATATCGTATATCCATTTATTTCTTTTACCGTATAATCATAATTATATATTCCATATTGTTTATACTTTGATGAATTTGCATTTATTGTTCCTGATCCATCTAATATAGTTGACCCCAAGTAATTTAATATACCTGTATTATTATTTTCTGATAAGTTAATTATTCCATCTTTTCCTAAAGTTATCTTACCAAAATTTTCTATTGCAACCATATTTGCTTTATTTACATTTAATATTCCTCTTTCTACATTTAAATAACTATTATTTGAATTGTATATTAAGCTTCCTGTCGTACTTTTAATATTACCTGTTTGTATAACTGTATCTTTAACAGCTTCTTTTCTTATTATTCCTATATATCTTTTTGAATCACTATTATAATTTTTATTTAATTCACTTTCTGTTAAAGCTCTATTATAAATTCTTGCTGTATAAATTATACCTTTATAATAATTTCCTTCTACTTTTGTTCCATTTGGATTTGATCCTAACATAACTATTGTATTTGATTTTGGAACTCCAATTGTTCCTTCTATTTGAAGTGTTCTTTGTAATTCTCCATTTATATATAGCTTAATTTCTTTTCCATCATATGTTGATTGTACAACATAAGTTTTACCTATTTCATATTTATCTAATGAATTTATTCCATAATACGTTCCATTTATATAAATTGTAGTTCTTATATAACCACCTTGTAATAATATTCCATATCCACCAGTTTCATAATTTGATATTATTTCTCTTTCATTATTATCAGATATTTGTGGTGTTATTGTTGTTTCTATTGTAACATTATCAGAATTTATTTCACCTATAGATACATAGTCATTACTTCCATCAAAATAATATCCATTTTCTTGACGTATTGGACCATTTATTGTTCCATTTATGTTATTACCACTTATATCTTTCCATGTATTTAATGATATATTTGTTAATCCATCAAGTTGAAGTTTTAAATCATCTTTTATATAATCATCTGTTGTATAACCATTTATTGGTTTCAATGGTACAATTGGCATAATTATATTTCCATCATTATCTGTTTGTAATGAAATTTTTGCATATTCATTATCAGTATTTTCTATCTTTGTTATTTTAGCATAACCATCATTATTATTTCCTATCATTGTATTTACGCCATCATATGTTGGCATTTCACTATTACCTGCAACCATTATAGAATTACTAAAACTTAATCCAGAATAATGAATAGATTGTCCCGTATGAATTATATTATCAGCAGTTGATTCTTCACTTATTGCATTACATCCTTCATAACCTGATATAAATGATGATCCTGAACCACCACCAGCGTGCCATTTAGCACCAGAGCCTCCGTAGTAACCTCCGCCTCCAGAACCTCCTAAATGACCATCAGAATATATTTTTCCATCTCCTCCTTGACCAAATGAACCTACATATCCACCATTATTATTAGCAATACCACCAGATGTTTGCGTTGCACCAAATCCATTGTATGAAGAACCAACATACGGATTATATCCTCCATCTATTCCATTTATTGATCCTCCTGGAGCACCATGTTCATGGCCTCCACCCCCTGCAGCAACCATAATTCTTGATTTTAATGAATTAAAATCAACTCCTTCTATAAGCCGAATATCAGTAGCTCCTCCTCCTGGTCTATCTGAGGATTGTCCTCCACCTCCATTATAACCATTAGAACCACCAACATATACATATAATATAGTTCCTTTTGTAAGATTGATAATTCCATTTGTATATGCCCCTCTTGACGTTAAAGATTCCGTCATCGGAGATATTCCTTTAGATCCCCATAATTCTATTTTATATGAACCCGTTTCAGGGACAATATATTTTTGTACATCACCTGTATAATCAAATTCAATATTTGGATGAGCAATATAATATTCTTCTAATTTCTTATTATATTCTTTTAACTCTTTCTGATATTTACTTTCTGCTTCTTCTTTTCTAGTTATTGCTTCATTATATTCTTGATCATAACTTGCTTGTTCTTCTTCATACTTTCTTTGAGCTTCAGATATATCATCATCATATTTACTATCTATTATTTTTAAATTACCATTATTTTTTATTATATAATCTGACGTACTTATTGATAATGTTTTCCCTCTTAAATCTAATATTACATCTTTTTCTTTATCTACTACTAATGAATCTGATAATGTTATATCTTTTAGTAGTTCTACTTTATCTACTTTTTCATTTAATAAGATATTTTCTTTTGTTCCATTATAGTTTATATTTTGAGTTCCTTTTTCTACATTTGAAATACTATTTATTGTAAATGTATCTGTTCCTCTAGCTGAATTTCCATCTTTTCTATATCCAAAGTGAATATAATTAATTTGCCCAGCTTTTAAAATTATTTTGTAATCTTTTGCTTCAATATCTCCTGATATATAAATATATCTATTTTCACTATTGTTATATGCTGGTACATCACTTGTATTAGTCACTGTTACATATCCAAAATGATATCCACTTCTGCTTGAAATTTCTGCATTAATTAATAATTCTCTATCTTCTATTTCATTTGTCATATCATAAACAAGGTATGAATTTGCTACTGTATTGTTTTTACCCTGATTATTATTTTTTAATGTTTTAGTTTCTCCATCATATATAAATCCATATGTGCTTGGTGTTGTCATTGTTGAATAATCCATATCAGAAACTATATAATCTCTTAGCGATATATCATTTATCGTAAATGTATCTGTTCCTGTTGTATAATTATAATTTACGTTTTTCTTATAACCTATATGTAAGTAATAAACTTTGCCTTTTTTTAATACCATTGTATAATCTTTTGCTTCTTCACTTCCAGATATATATACTATTCTTCCTTCTGTTTGATTATATTCTGGTATATCTTTGCTTTCTGTTACAGTTATATATCCATATTGTTTATTTTTATAGCTTGAAATTTCAGCATTAACTGTTATTAACTGATCATTTTCATAATTTGTTAAATCTAATTTTATATATGAGTTAGCATCTACATTTGCCATTCCTCTTGTATTTGATACTAATTTATTATTTGCTTTTACAAATCCAAATCTTGATGGTGTTATTACGTTATCCATTATTGTTCCTGTTGCTTCTGTTTCCTCTATTCTTCCACTTTCTGTTTCTCCTAAAGCACTTGATAATTTTGTATAATATTTTCCACCTTCTATTTTTGCTTCTGCATCTGCTAATATAGTCAATGTTGCTATTTGATGATCTGTACTTGTTATTCCTGCATTATATAAATACGGTGTATCGTTTACTTCTCCTTGTATTGCTACATTTCCTTCTATTTTTCCATCATAGAATTTAAATGTTGTATTTTCTCCTTCTGTATATATTCCATATGTTGTTCCTACTACATTTGGTTTTACTATTGATACTTCTAATTCTTCTTCATTTTCTCCTAATTGTAATTCACCGTTATTTATATTTTTTATTCCTATTCCTGTTTCATTTATTATTGTTCCTGTTTCTTCTGCTTTATCTAATATTTTTAATATTCCAGCATTTTCTATTGTATAATCTCTTTCTCCAGTAATTGTTTTACCATTTACATTTAGTGTTATATCTTGTCCTTCTAATACTTCCACACTTTCTTTTGTATCTAGTACCATCTCTATTGTACACTGATTTGTTTTACAACTTTCTATTGCTTCATTTAAGCTTTCAAATAATTCATATTCTTCTTCTGTTTCATATAAGTTATTATTTCTTCCTATTATTCTTGCTTTTATTATTCTTTTTAATGTTGTTACTTCTTTTTCTTCTACTTTACTTATATTTCCTACTTTATCTATTAATTCTACTTTTATTTTATATGTTGTATTTTCTTCTAATCCTGTCATACTATATATTTCTTCTTTTTCTTCATTTAATTTTGATTCATATGTACGACTTATCATTAATTCTTCATTTTTATATATTCTTACTTTTTTTAATCCTGATTCAGTATCTATTGCTTTTACTCTTATATCAAATGAATTTACTGTTACATTTTCTTCTTGTACTTCATTTATAGTTGGAGCTATTTTATCTATATTTGTTATTTCATGTGTTATTATTTCACTTTCTACATTTTCTTTTACTGATTTTGCAACCACTACACAATTTTCTGATACAGTAAACTCTCCTGTATATTCTTTATACTCTCCATTATCTATTTTATATAAATATTTATATTCTGAATGATCACTTGTTATTGATACTGTTACATTATTTTTTGTCCACTCTGTCGGTGTATGTGTTATTACTGGTTCTTCTACTTTTTCATATAAGCTTTTTAATGTTATATCTTCTGTTACTGGACTATTAAAATCATATATTTCATCATTTAATGTCCATCCTTTAAATATATGATGTTCTTTACTTGGATGGTTTTCTGTATCTGTTACTACACTATTATATTCTACTTCTTTTTTTCCATATATTCTTTCTTCATCCATGAATGTTACTGTATATTTATTTTTTTCTTCTTTATACACTGCTATATATGTTTCATTTTTTAATACTTTTGTTATTTCTTTATCCCATCCTGTAAATGTATATGTATATTCTTTTGTTTTTTCTCTTGTTGGAATGCTTCCTTTATATGTTACTTCACTTCCATAATCTAATGTTTCTTCTTGAAGTACATTTCCATCATAATTTGTAAATATTATTTTATATTGATTTTTTGTTTCTTTATATGTTGCGATATATTCTTGATTTGATGTTACCTTTGTTATTTCTTTATCCCATGATTTAAATTCATATGTATATTCTTCTGTTTTTTCTCTTGTTGGCACCTCTTTCTTATATACTGGTGTACTTCCATAATCTAGTGTTTCTTCTTGAAGTACGCTTCCATCATAGTTTTTAAATACTACTTTATATGTATTTATTTCATATACTGCATATAAAGTTATATCTTCTGTTATTTCTACATTATAATCAAATGCTACTTTTTTATCTTTACTAAAATATTTAAATGTATAACCTTCTTTTTCTGGATTAACACTTGGTCCTTTTGCTGTAAAACTATCTAATACTTCTTCTGTATAGTATGTTGTTCCTTCATTTATATATGTTACTGTATGTTTATTTTCATTATACTTTCCATATATTGTTTTATTATTCATTATCTTTTCTTCAAAGTTATTTTCTATTGTTAAACCTTCATCGCTATACCATTTATCAAACAAGTATCCTTTTTTATTTGGGGCTTCTTTTGCTTCTACTTTATGTCCTTCTATTACATTTTCTGTTAATATTACTTCATTTCCTATTTTAAATGTTACTGTATATGTTGGTTTTTTTGTAAAACTACTTTCTAGTTCTATATTTTTCGTTACTTTTTGATTAAAGTCATATTTATTATTTGTTCCTTTTATTACCCATCCTAAAAAGTTATAATCTTCTTTTGTTGGATCAGTACTTGGTTTTACTGCTGATTCTCCATAGTTTACTTTCTGATCTTCTACATATTTTTCATTATTATGATAGAAACTTACTGTATATACATTTATTTCATATTTACTATATAATGTTATATTTTTAGTTACTGTGATTGGATGATTTACTTTTTGATTATTTTCATTATACCATCCTGTAAATGTATATCCTTCTTTTATTGGATCTTGAATGCTTGTTACTATGCTTCCATATTCTAATGTCTCTTTATGATATTCTACTCCTTCATTTATATATGTTACTGTATATTTATTTTTTTCCTTTTTATATACTGCTGTATACTCTTCTTCTTTTGTTGCTTCTTCTAATTCTTTATCCCATCCATTAAATATATAACTATATTCTTCATCTCTTTCTCTTTTTGGTGTTTCTCCTTTATACACTGGTTTTTCTTTATATTTTGTCTCATTTTCTTCTAATACGCTTCCATCATAATTTTTAAATGTTATTTTATATTTATTTATTTCATATTTACTTTCTAATATTAAATCTCTTGTTATTGGTTCATATACATCATACTTATTTTCTTTTTCATACCATCCTATAAATGTATGTCCTTCTTTTGTTACTTCTGGCGCACTTATTATGCTTCCTTCTTCTAATTCTTCTTTCTTTATTATTTGTCCTTCATCTATATATGTTACTGTATATTTTTTTACTGCTTCTTTTGTCTTTCCATATAATATTAAATCTTTTGTTACTCCTTTTTCAAAATTATATTTATTTGTATAATTTTTATCTGTATACCATCCACTAAATCCTTCTATTTCTAGTTTTTCTTCTTCTATCTTTTCTCCTTCTAATACTTCCTCTTCTTTATATATTTTATTATCTAATATATAACTTACTTTTTCGTATACTTCTCCTTTTACTGTTACTCTTGTTAAATAACTTTTTGCTTCTTCTGTCTTTTCTATATCTAATATTAGTTTTATTTCTTTCTCTTCTCCTGCTTTTATTGTTAGTCCTTCTAAACTATTATTATATATTTTCCCTTCTTTTTCTTCCCATCCTTTATTTTTTTCTTTATTAAATTTTAATCCTTCTATTTTCTCTTCTTCTACTTTTGTTATTATTCCTTCTTTTGTTCCTGTATTTTTTACTACTACTTTATATTCTATTTCTCCTGTTATTTCTTTCACATTCTTTATTGATTGATTTACTCTATTTAAGTTATCATACATATATTCTTTATTATTTATTTTTACTTTTTCTATATATTTATTTACTTCTATTTTATATGGTCTTACTTTTTTTACTTTTATATCTTTTACTATTCCTTCTTTTACTTCTATCTCTTCTTTATTTTCTAGTTCATATATTTCTTCTTCTATTTTTAGTTCATATCTTCCTTCTTCTATATCACTAAATACGTATCTTCCTTCTTCATTTGTTACTGCTTTTTTTATTTCTTGTCCTTCTTTATTTATGCTTATTTCTATATTTGATACGCTCATTCCTTCTTCATCTTTTATTATTCCTGTTATACTGTTTGTCTTTACTTCTATTTCTTTTACTTCTATTTTTGTATACTTTTCTTCTGTTTCTTCTTTTATTTCTACTTTTGGATTTATTTTATATCCATTTGGCGCTCCTGTTAATTGTAATTTTAATTCTAATTTTTCTTCTTTCCCTAATTCTACATTTTCTATTCTTATTTCTATTTTACTTCCATTTTCTGTTAGTGTACTTGTTATATTTTCTGAATTTATTTCTTTAAATTTTGCGTATTTATTTTCATCTTTTGTTAAGCTTGCTTTTATTACTACATTTCTTTTTTCTATTCCTTCTACTTTTTCTAGCGTATAGAAAATAGGATATGTTATTTCTTCATACCCTTTTGCTTCTATTACACTTGCATTTAATTTATTTTCTATTACTGCTTTACTTAAATGTACTTTCCCTTTATTTAAGTCATAGCTTCCTAATTTATTTATTCCTATTATACCTATTATTAATACCATTATTCCTATTAATATTTTGTAATTTTTTTCTTTAAAATTCTTCATATACAAGCACTCCATTCTACTATACTACTATTATAATAATTATAGCAAATTTGTTTTTTTTTGTATATATTTTGTAAAGAAAAAAATAATCAATATGTTTACTATTGATTATTTTTGAATTTTGTGCTACAGCATTATTTATAATAGCTTGTTCTATTATAAAAATATGAATAATGAATTCCATCATACCATGGGAAATTAATGTAATCCCTTGGGTTAGATGTATTATACATACAACTGTTTAAACCTGCGCACACATTTAAATGTAAATGTGGACCTGTACTTTTTCCTGTGCTTCCCATATATGCTATATTTGTATCTTTTGATACAATTTGATTTTCTTTAACATATATTGTTTGCAAATGACCATATAGTGATGAATAGTTTTGTCCATTTACTTTATGTTGAATTACCACATATTTACCATAGCCGCCTCTATCTACAGTATTAACAAGTACTACTTTACCATCTGCTATTGGATAGATTTTCCCAGCGCTCATATCACGGCAAGCAATATCCATACCAGCATGAGTTCTGTAAACACCTTGCATAGGGTCGACTCTACGGCCAAAATTACTAGTAATACAACCTGCTGTTACTGGTCTCCAAAACTTAGTACTAGGTGGTAGTTGTTCTTCAGCACATACAGATATGTCTTCATTATCTTTACAACCTGCTTTTGTATAAAGATCTAATATAGCTTTAGAATTTTTTATTTCATCTTCTAAAGATGCATATTCATCTTGCAATTTTTCTTTTTGCGACGCTAAGACTACAAGTTTATCAGATAATTCATTTTGCAAGCTTTTTAATGACTGTTCTTTTTTGTGCAAATTTTCTATATTTTTATTGTTTTGGGATATCATATTATTCATTTCATCAATTAATTTGTTATTATATTTAGATAATTGTTCGGTTACTGTTATTCTATAAATAAAATCAGTTATACTATCTGCAGAAAATATATATTCTAAATATGTTGACTCACCTTGTGAAACTTGAAAAAATTTCATAAGTTCTTTAGTTTGTCTATCTTTTTCATTAATTGACTCATTTAATTTTGCTATTTCAGAAGTTGTCGCCTGTATTTCTTTTTCTGCATTATCAATTTCGGTATAGATACTTTCAACTCTGTTTTTTGCATTTTTAATTTCTGATTCTGTTGCATTTATATTATTTCCTGTTGAATTATACTTATTTAATATAGCATCATACTCTTTTTTTAATTGACCCAGAGTTTTAGCTTGAACTATATTAAATGGAAATAACATTACTATCGTTATAATTGTTGGTACTATTAATCTTAAGTATCTCTTCATTATATTTTTAAATACTTCCTTACTGCTTTACTACTACCTATCATACCAACAACAATACCAATTAACAATAATACTCCTGAAATTTTAAATGTAAATGGAAATGGTTCTACTAGTTGTATAAACTTAGAAAATAATACTCCACCTGTTTTATCATAAAGTAATGCATATCCATAAATTGTAACCAATATTGGAATTATTGAACCTAGAATTCCAATAAATAAACCTTCAATAACAAATGGTTGTTTAATCGAGAAATTAGATGCACCAACAAGTCTTTTAATTTCTATTTCTTCCTGTCTACTAAATATTGTAATCTTTATCGTATTTATTATTAAGAATGCTGTTACTAAAACTAATGATATAACTATAACAATTAATATCTTTTCTACTATTTTAAATATAGATAATAAGGATTCAATCATTCCTTCTCCATATCTAACCATTTCAACACCATCTATTTTTTCTATTTTAGAAGCAGTATTTGATATTTTTTCCGAATCTTTTACTTTTACCAAATATGTATCATATAAAGGATTTTCAGAGTCTGACCAAGATGAAATAATTGTATTAAAAATTTCTGATTCTTCTTTCATTTCATTTGCTATATCTTTTTTTGAATTGAATGTTATAGACTCAATATTAGATAAATCATTTATTTCATTTTTTATTTTTGATTCTTGTTCTTCCGTATTTGAATTATTCATATAAACAACTATAGTAAAATCATCTCTAATTACTTTAGTAAAATTTTCAACATTATACGAGCCAACAATTGCTACCGCTACTATTAAAAGAGTTACTGTTATACAGGAAATTGACGCTAAAGATAAACTAAAATTTCTTATTATATTTTTAACACCATCTCTGATGTTTTTTCTTAAAATTCTAATGTTTTTCATTCTTATCGTATGTTCCTTTCTCAAAATCTTTCTTTAGTCTACCCTTATCTAATAATATAACCCTCTTTTTCATCTTATTTACTATATCCCTATCGTGTGTAACTACAATTACAGTTGTTCCTAAATTATTAATAACCTCTAGTACTTTCATTATTTCTAATGACGTATCTGGGTCCAAATTTCCAGTTGGTTCATCACATATTAATAACTTTGGTGCATTAACTATCGCTCTTGCAATTGCAACTCTTTGTTGTTCTCCACCTGATAATTCATGTGGATAACTTTTTGCTTTTTCTTTTAATCCTACTAAGTCTAATGCTTTTAATGTTTTCTTTCTTATCTCATTTTTATCATAACCAAACATTTCAAGTACAAATGCTACATTTTCGTATGCAGTAAGTTTTGGTAATAATTTAAAGTCTTGGAATACTACGCCAAGTTTTCTTCTTAATTTATAAACTTTTCTATTTTTTAGTTTTCCAACTTTTACTCCACCTATTATTATTTCACCATTACTTGCTTTTTCTTCTCTATAAAGCATTTTCATAAGTGTTGATTTACCTGAGCCTGATGCACCTATTATAAATACGAAATCACCTTTTTTTATTTCTAAGTTAAGTCCGTATAATGCAGTTACACCAGTAGGATAAGTTTTTTCTACATCTCTAATTCTAATAAACTCCATTTTACTCCTCCATTTATTCTTTACTCATATTCAAATAACTTTCTATAAATTCATCAATATCGCCATCTAATACTTTAGAAACATTACTTGTTTCATAATTTGTTCTATGATCTTTAACCATGGAATATGGATGCATTACATAACTTCTTATTTGTGAACCAAAGTTAATTGAACTTTGATCTTTTTTATATTCTTCTGATTCTTCTATTTTTTTCTGTTCTTCTAGTGCAAATAATTTTGATTTTAATACTACCATAGCTTGTTCTTTATTCTTAAGTTGACTTCTTTCATTTTGACAAGTTACTACAATTCCAGTTGGTAAATGTGTTATTCTAACTGCGCTATCTGTTGTATTTACTCCTTGTCCTCCTGCACCACTACTCCTATATACATCTACTCTTATATCACTATCTTTTATTTCTATGTTTATATCATCATTCTCTTCTGGAATAACTTCAACTGCTGCGAATGATGTATGTCTTCTATTTTGTGAATCAAATGGTGACAATCTAACTAATCTATGAACACCCCTTTCACATTTTAAATATCCATATGCATTTAATCCTTTTACTAAAACAATTACTTTTTTTATTCCTGCTTCTTCACCTGGTAATGTATCTAAAATTTCATATTTAAAGTTCTTTTTATCACACCATCTTAAATACATTCTAAGAAGCATATCAGCCCAGTCACAGCTTTCTGTTCCACCTGCACCTGAATGTACTTCTAAAATAGCATTTTTTTTATCATTTTTTCCTGATAGTTTTGTTTCTAATTCTAATAAATTAATTTCTTTAATTGTACCTTTTATTTCATTTATAAGTTCATTTATTAATTCATCATCATTACTATTAACTACATCAATATATGATTCTAATGTTTGTTTTAAGGATTCTACATTTGATATTATTTTTTTATCATTACCAATTTCTTTAGATAAATCAATTGTTTCTTTAGCGTTCCATAAATTATTATCATATAAACTTTGAAGTTTACTTTCTTTATTAGATAATTCTTTCTTTTTATTATCTACATCAAAGTAACCTCCAAATATTATTTAGTTTTTCTTCTAACAATAATATTTCGCTTTTTAATTCTCTAGTGTCCATATTCTTCACCATTATAATTGTAACATAAAAGTCAAAAAAAAGAAATGGCTTTATTTACCATTTCTAATTGTTTTAAAAAACATACTAATCATAACTGGCATTGCGAAAATTGTAGGAAGTGCATATCTAAAATATGTATTTACTGGAGATGCAATGCATACTAAAGTTAAAACAAATGATGGAAATAAGTAACACATTTCTTTATATTTTTTCTTATATATTAAATAAAACAACATAAATATTAATAAGTAATTGCTAAATCCAATATTAGCTATCAAGCCTATAATTGGAATATATGGGAATATATTACCATAATTTGATAAATATGTCCTAAGATTTGTTAAATTATTATAATGATAATCAATACCATGTTCTTTAATTATTGGTGTATATTTATAATATATATACCACTTTGTACTAAATGGATAAAAATATCCATAAGTATTATTTATTGTTGCTTCTGCATATGTTAATGGATGCTTTTTAAACATTTCAAACCATACAACAAAATAATTTTTTAAATCTTCCTTTGTACTATATTTGTTAAACTCATTCTTTACTGGATCTGATATTTCTTCTTTATATCTATCTTTTAATGTAGTATAACCAAGTATTTTATCTATTGCCTTCTTTTCATTATTAGTTACTTCATTTTCATGTTCTTTTACATATCTTGCGGTTTGCTGAAAAGGTATACTAAGTGTTTCACGAACACTTGATGGAGTTATCTTAAAATACGGTAAAATTACTTTAGAGTAAGTCACAAATAATGATACTACTACTAAAAATATAATTAAAAATCTTTTTCTGTTTTTCTTATTTATTAATATCAAAAATGGGAATGTTAATATAAATACATGTATTCCATTATTTCTAAATAAAAACATTAATATTGATAAGATTATTATTTTTATAATATTTTTAATACTTATCTTTTCTTCTAATTTTATACATTTATAAACTGTAATTATATAAAGAATTATTAAGCATCCAAATATTACATCTTTAACTGGACTCATCGCATAAAATGGAAACACAGGTACTAAAGCATATATAAGCAAACAAATAAATCTATATTTTGTAGATACATTTATTTCTTTCATAAATTTAATTGTGTATGAAAGAGTTAATATAAGAATACTTGTTTGAATTATGCTGTAAATAAATAAACCTACATTCGAACTATTGAAAAGTACCATTCCAAGTTTTACACAAGTTCCTAAAAGAAGAGTATGAACAACTGGATGGTGATTTGTAATTATTACATTTTTATCAAGTAATACAGAATAATATGAATATTTATTATCGATATGAAAATACTGAAGTATTTGAAAACTAGGGTCTTTTGACATTATAATTGGATAAAACGCTATCATATAGATCAAATAACAAATAAACATAACTATACTTGAAAAAACAATTGGATGTTTATCAAATAAATTAAATATTTTATTGTTCTTTTTTTCGTTTTTTATTTTTTGATTATCTAAATAATTAAATACTTTATTTATTATTTCTAATATTTTATCTTCAGGTATTTTATTAGTGTTATAAGTATTTATGTATATTGAAACGGGTTTTGACATTCCTATTGCATAAGATACTTGAAGTTCCATTTTAGAACATATTTTAGATGCTACAATATTTTTACAAACATATCTTGCATAATAAGAAGCACTTCTATCAACTTTGGTGTAATCTTTACCAGAAAAAGCTCCTCCACCATGACCACAAACTCCTCCATAAGTATCAACAATTATTTTTCTTCCTGTTAAACCACTATCAGCGATAGGACCTCCAAGAACAAATCTACCTGTTGGATTAATATATATTTTAGTATTTTCATTTATCATTTGTTTTGGAATAGTTTTATCTATTATCTTTTCTTTAATATCTTTCTTTAAAATATTTAAATCTATTTCATCATGTTGTGCTGAGATAACTATTGTATCTATATATTTTGGTATATTATTAATATAACACATTGTAACTTGTGTTTTACCATCTGGTCTTAAATATGGTATTTTATTTGTTTTAAAAGCATTATATAACTTTTCTGACAATTTATTTGCTAAATATATAGAATATGGCATAAAATTTTCTGTTTCATCTGTAGCATAACCAAACATCATTCCTTGATCCCCTGCTCCAAGAAGCTTAGAATCACTTGATGTATTTACTCCCATAGCAATATCGCTTGATTGAGTATTAATATTAACACTGATTTTAACATTATTACCATTAAACCCTAAATTATCATTATCATACCCAACATCAATAATGGTATCTTTAACAATTTTTTTAATATCAATGTTAGCTTTACTTGTTACTTCTCCCATAACTACTACACCATTTTTATGGGCACATACTTCAACTGCTACTCGTGAAGTACTATCTTGTTTTAAATACTCATCCAAAATAGTATCTGCTATTTTATCACATAACTTATCTGGATGTCCTGGTGTTACTGATTCTGATGTAAATAATTTTTTCATAATATCCCTCCTTTTTACCTTAAAAAGAAAAGTACATAGAATAATCTATGTACTTGATTATCCTTATTTTTCGATTATAAATCGCAGGAATTAGCACCTAATTTAATAGGTTGCCGGATTTCTTAGGGCCTGTCCCTCCATCACTCTTAATAAGGTAAATTTTTATTTACATTTATAATTTTAATCTTATATTTATACTTTGTCAAATGTTTTTTATTTTAATTTTTCTATTGCTTCATCAAAAGTAGACACTTTAATTATTTCAATATCATAGTTATATTTATTTTTTAAATTTATTGCTTCATCATAATTTTCATAAGGACAAATAAAAATATCTGCTTTAGACTTAACAGCACCTTTTAATTTATATTTAACACCACCAATTTCACCAACATTACCATTTAAATCTATTGTACCTGTTCCTACTATTTTTCTATTTTTTGTTATATCTTCATCCACTAATTTATTATAAATACTTAAAGTAAACATAAGTCCCCCACTTGGTCCACTTTCCTTATTTCCAAATTTTAAATTAACATCTTTACTAACATCATAATCATATATAGTAATAATAGATACTCCCATTTTAACTTCATCATTTAACTTTATAAGCTTACTTTTAACATCTATTTCTTTATTATTTCTTTTTACAGTTACATTTATAACATCATTTTCTTTATAATTTAATAAAATATTTTTAATATCATTTAAATTATTTACTCTAACATCATTTATCTTCAATATTTCATCTTGAACTTTTAGATCACTATTACTATGTTCATCAATATAAATTACATACATATTAGAACCAACAACATTAATAGGTTTATTGGCTTTTTGATATGCTAATTTAACAGAAGAACTTATCGATTCTTTAAAATATAATTTATTTCTAAAATTATAATCTTCTATTGTTTCATTATCATATATTATTTTTTCATTTTTTTCTAAATCAATTCCTTTGATTAATTTTCCTAATGTAAATGTTAAAATATTTCCTTTAGCTTGTTTTACATAAGCACTGTTAAAACTACCATTTTTTTTCTTTTCATTTGAAACACTTATTTTATTATCTATATTAATTGTACCTCCAGTTGGAAAAGTAACTGTATAATCAACAGGAATTAATAAAATAAGCATAATTACTATTGGTAAGAAAAAAGATATTACTTCCTTAGGATTTTTAAAAAAACCTTTAATATTTTTTATTATTTTTTGTATCATATTTTTTCTCCTTAATATAATTATAACAGGAAAGAAGGAATTTTATGAAAAAAAAGATATTTTGCTTTCTTATTGTCAGTTTTTTACTAGTTATTACTTTTAATATTTTTTCTTATTCTAAAGAAATTAACGAAGTAATAAATTTTAGTATTAATCTTTTTATTAAAAATGTCTTTCCTAGTTTATTTCCTATGTTTGTTATTTCTAATCTTCTTTTAGCTATTAAAACGCCTAAATTTTTAGGTAATATTTTTAAAGATATCTTTTATAAACTATTTAAAGTTAAAGGTGAAGGAAGTTTTGTTTTTTTTATGAGTATGATAAGTGGATTTCCTAGTTCTTCAATTTATGTTAAAGAATTATTAGATAAAAACTTAATTAATATTTATGATGCTTCAAAAATATTAACTTTTACTTTCTTTTCTAATCCTTTATTTATTATAAATACTGTAGGTGTTATGTTTTTTAATAATAAAGTTTTTGGCTTTTATA
>ERZ834722.937-NODE-937-length-30500-cov-5.138775_pt1 | contig 30500 bp, 33 predicted proteins | sample MGYA00519576_ERZ834722 | MGnify/ENA primary metagenome ERZ834722 (study PRJEB31850, sample SAMEA3708759) | human gut metagenome | biome: human gut; feature: human-associated habitat; material: faeces | place: China | collected 2014 ...
GAAGCATTAAATCCAATTTTAACAATTAAAAGAGGATATACAATCACTAGTATTAATGATAAATCATTTAACAGTATTAATTCTGTTAAAAAAGATGATATAATAAAAACAAAAGTTATGGATGGATATATAAAATCAAAAGTAATAGAAATAGGAGAAGAATAATATGGAAAAAGAATTAAGTTTTGAAGAAAAAATAAATAATCTAGAAAAAATAGTAAAAGAATTAGAAAATGGGGATGTAGCTTTAGATGATGCGATTAATAAATTCAATGAAGCAATAAAACTTGCTAATAGTTGTAATAAAACACTTGAAGAAGCTACTAAAACAGTAAATAAAGTATTAAATAAAGAAGGAAATTTAGAAGATTTTGAGAAAGTAGATGAATAAAATATGATTCCGAAAATAATTCATTATGTATGGGTAGGAAATAATCCAAAACCAAAAGATATAAAAAAATGTATGAAAACTTGGAAGAAACATTTAAAAGATTATAAAATAATTGAATGGAATGAATCAAATTTTGATATAAGTTCTCATCCATTTGTAAAAAAAGCTTATGAAGCTAAAAAGTGGGCTTATGTAAGCGATTATATAAGAATGTATGCTATTTATAATTATGGAGGAATATATCTTGATACTGATGTCTTAGTTTTAGAAAATTTTGATAAGTTTTTAAATAATAAAGTTTTCGTAGGCTTTGAAAGAGAAAATTATCCGTTTACAGCAGTGTTTGGAGCAGAAAAAAAGAATAAATTTATTAAAAAATTGTTAGATTATTATGATAATTTAGATGCTTATAATTTTGATTTTGAAAATAATAATGAATTTCTTTGCTATTATACAATAGAGAATAGAAATAATAGTATTTATTCATTTACTCGAACAACTATAAAGCAAAAACTAGGTACCTTTTTAATAGAATTTTTAAATACTGATTTTAGAAAAAGAAAAAATTTTGACAGCTTTGTAACTAAATATTCTTTTATAGATTTATATGCTAAATTGCTATCTAAAGAGTTTAATGAAAAGGATATATTTTCTTTTAAATTTACAAATGAAGAATTGCAAAATTTGTTAGATAACATGTATAAAAAATACTCTGAAGATTTTATTGAATTTGGAGAAATATTTAGAAATATAGCAAATACTAAAAGTAGATATAAATTATTAAGTAATTTATTAAAGCCTGAAAGTCCTAAAGAATCCGAAATTTTTGATATTAAAGCATACAATATATCCACAAAAGATTATTGGCAACAATTAGAAGAATTTTCAGATTTATTTGATGATATATGTGTTGATTTTCAGATGTTATACTTTATAGAAATATATGAAAAAAATAATATTACAAACGAAATTCCTTATTCTTTTAGAAGTAAAGACTTTTTAAATATTATATATTTATCATTTAAACATATTGAATGTTATAAACATCCTATATTACAATGTGAAAATTGTAAAAAATTATTCATACCAGACTCTGCACACGACATTAAATATTGTAATAATATCTTTAAAAATAGTAAGACTTGCAAGCAACTTGCACCTGAACTTAAATATCAAAAAACTTTAAAAGCTGATCCCGTACTACAAAAATATCGTTCTAGATATCAAGCTATTCAAAGATTATCAAGAGAAAACCCAGAAAAGCATCAAGCACTATATGAATATTATAAAGTTGAAGGAAAAAAGATGAAAAGTGAATATTTAAGTAAAGTTATAACAGCTAAAAAATTTGAAAATTGGATTGATAGTACAAAATTGAAGAAAAAGGAGGTCTAAAATATGTATAACAATATTGGAAAACGAGATATATTAATTTTCCCTAAATTTGATAATATGAATATAATTGATGAAATTAGAAATAAATACGATAAATTAGCAAATTTAGTAGAACCACATATAACTCTAGCTTTTCCTTTTAAGGATGAAATAAGCAACAATGATTTGATTAATAAATTATCATCGTTACTAAAAAATTGCCATCCTTTTGATGTTACTTTTAAAGGAGTTTCTTTATCTGATGATAATTATATTTTATTAAATTGTATAAAAGGAGATAAAGAAATCTTAAAATTACACGATGATATATATGAGGAAATAATCCCTAATCATTTAAAAAAATCAATACAGTACATTCCACATATAACGCTTGGTCAAGCTGATAATTTAGAAGATTTTTCTAGTTTCAATCATGCATTCACAACTATAATTGACGAGGTTTCTATTGAATTTATAGGTAAAAATGAAGAATCTATTGTTATTAGTAATATTAAATTAAAAAAGTAAAAGGACAACCTCACAAGAAGTAGTCCTTTTACTTTTTTATATATTTATTTTTCTTTCTGCTATTTTACTTGCAAAATATCTATCGTGTGAAATAAAAATAATTGTACCTTTATATTCTTTTAAATTTTCTTCAAGTATTTCTCTTGTTGAAATATCTAAATGATTAGTAGGTTCATCTAATATTAAAAAATTTGTTTTTTCAATTACTAATTTAGCAATTAGAAGTCTAACTCTTTCTCCACCAGATAATTCTTTTAATCTCTTAAATACATTTTCTCCATAAAACATATATTTAGCTAAAAAAGTCCTAACTTCTGTTTCACTACCGCCATGATTTTCTAAGAAATATTCTAATATTGTATTAGATTCATTATCAAACTTTATTTCTTGAGGAATATATCCAATTTTTACAGATGGATTTATCTTTATATCTCCACTAAAATCATTATCTTTACCTAAAATAATTTTTATTAGTGTTGATTTTCCAGATCCATTTTTCCCTTTTAATTGTACTTTTTCTCCTCCAAAAACTTCCATATTGAAATTATTAAATATTACATTATCTCCATAATTTTTATTTAAATTTTTAATAACTAAAATGTCTTTTCCTGCTTTACTACAAGAGTTTATTTTGATTGGAAGTTTTTTATCTACTCTTTTCTCCAATACTTCCATTTTGTCTAATCTTTTTTCTATTGATTTAGCTCTTTTAAAAAACATTTCGTTTCCAGCAAGTCTACCAAACTCTCTTAACTTTTTAATAGATTCCTTCATTTTTTCGATTTGCTTTTGCCTGGTTTTATACATTTCAAACTCTGCTAGTGTTCTTCTCTCGTCTTCTTTTAGAAAATATGAATAATTTCCAAAATATATTTTTGTATGCCCGTTTTCTAACAATATAGTTTTAGTTGCAACCTTATCTAAAAAATATCTATCATGTGAAATTAAAAATATTGTTCCTTTGTAATCTATTAAAAAATTTTCCAGCCATTCAAGTGTTTCTATATCTAAATGATTTGTAGGCTCATCTAAAAGTAATATACTAGGATTTTTCAAAAGAATAGTAGCTAAATTAACTATAGTTTTTTCTCCACCACTCAAGTTATTATATTCTTTATCTAAAAAATCATTATTAAATTTAAAGCCTGAACAAATCTTTTTAAATTTTCCCTCTAATTCGTATCCACCTAAAGCAATATACTTTTCTTGTAACTTTCCATATTTTCGAAGTACCGGTTCTAAATTCTGGGCATCATTTGCCATTTGCAATTCCAATTCTCTTAATCTGTTTTCTATAAGTGTATATTCTTTAAAACTTTCTTTCAAATAGGCTTCTACTGTTATATCTTCTTGCTCTTTTTCATATACTTGTTTTAAATATCCTATAGTAGCACCTTTTCTTATGTTGACATTTCCGTGAATCTTGTTTTTCTATTCCACTAATAATTTTTAAAATAGTTGACTTTCCAGAACCGTTTTCTCCTATTAATGAAATTCTTTCTCCTGTTTTAACTTCAAATTTCACACCATCTAAAATATTCTTTAGACCAAAATTCTTTTTTACATTATTTAATTCTATTTCTATCATTTCTATATCTCCTTATCTTATTATTTTTTAAGAATAACGAGATATATTTGCTATAAACTTAACTATTACAACCTATAGCAATTATCTCGTTGTAATAGTTTTGCAGCCGAAACCTCTATGTTTGATTTCCTCCATTAATTTTTCTTTTCTATTCATAATTTTTTCCTCCAATATTATTTTACCTTATATATTTTACCACAATTATGTGAATTTGTGAATATTTTTATTCTGTTTGAGGTAGTTTTATTATATGAGTAAATTGTAAAAGTAAATTCCAATTATCATATTTATTAATGGATTTTAACTTTACACTAACTTTTAGTGTAAGATTAACTTCAATCTATTGTCAATGAAAGAAATGTATAAAATGGGTTATCTCCTTGTTAATTCTCCTTTATGCCATTTCTGTAATTGACAATTATTATACTTTTATAATATTGTTTGGTGTTAATCGCAGAAATATCGATTAACGCCTTAACAGATATAAAAGAGTATGATAAAATGCATATTGTTAATTTTATAGCTATTTTTATGGCACCAATAAGCAAATTGATTTTAATCTTACACATTTTTAGAATTATTACCTTTTTGCTTGTTTGAGTTGCCATTTTTTCATGAAATTGATTTTAAATTTACACATTTATGTGATTTTTAGACTATTTTAACTACCTTTTTCTATTAGAAAATGGCTGTTAGTCTTACATTTGGAATTTACTTTTTCTTTTGGAAGTTACTTTTACAACTCACCGTTTTATTATATGCATTATTTTATTTCAAATAATGCTCTATCATATTTATATATTGTTCTTGTGCATTTAAACAAGTGTCTATTAAAAATCCTTTTTCATTTTTATATTCCTTTAATCCTCTATAATAGAATAATTTATCTTTATCTAAAATAATAAATGGTACTATATTATTTTTTAAACATTCTTTAAAAGCAATTATTCTTCCTACTCTTCCATTACCATCTTGGAATGGATGTATTCTTTCAAATCTAAAATGAAATTCTATTATTTCTTTTATAGTTATTTTTTCTAAAGAATTATAGCATTCCATTAATTTAGCCATATCTTTGGCTACATTTTTAGGAAGAGAAGTTTGCATATTTCCAGCTTCATTAGCTAATTTTTTATATTCTCCAACATTAAACCATTCTTTTCTACTATCTGATGTTCCTTCTTTTAAAATTTTATGGAATTCTTTTATCATTTCTTCTGTTAATTTTTCTTCACCTACATCTAACATATAATCAACTAATTTAAAATGATTTGCTGTTTCTAATATATCATCTACACTTGCTACTGTTTGCCCCTCAAACAAAATAGTATTAGTTTCGAAAATATATCTTGTTTGATCTTCCGTTAGTTTACTTCCTTCAATATGATTTGTGTTGTAGGCAAATATAACTTGTGTATTATGATATAAGTTTCCTTTTAGTCCCATTTCTTTTTGCTCTTTTAAGCATTCTAAAATATCTATTTTGGAAATATCAAATTTCTCATCTTCATTTTTTAATAACTCATCAATTGTTATTCCAAATGTTTCTGCTAATCTCTTTATTGATTCTATATTCGGCTCTATCATTCCAGATTCATATTTTGATATTGTTCCTGGCTCTACTTCAAGAATTTCTGCAATATCTTTTTGAGTCATTTTTTTACTTTCTCTATATGCTTTTATTCTTTCTCCTAACATAATAAAATCACTCCTTTTTCTTATATTAATATTATATCATATTATTTCCAAAAAAGAAAGTAATTATTCGTTTTTTACTTTGTTATTTCCAGATAAGATATATAATATGTTGTGATATTTTTTGACAATCAATTTTAAAGTGCAAAATTTGCACTTTGAAATTAAAATGGTTGCACTTTAAAAATAATCACATTATTTTTTGGCTACAATCCCATATAGAACTCTTTTTAATAATATTCTTTTTTTTGTTTTGTATCTTCTTACATATTCATTAAATAAATTTTGTTCTACTACATTTCTGTGAATTGATTCTTTCGCATCTATTTCTGAAAAATCATCTAATATTGGAGTTTTTAATAAAAGTGCCATTAAATCGTCTTCCGTTTCATAGTATTCATTTTGTAATATCTTTACTTTCTCAATATTTTTAAATCCCGCTTCAACTAAATCTTGATAATCCTTTTCTGATATTGCAATTTCATCATTATATGCTTGACCTCTTCCAAACAATTCTTTTATTTCCAAACAATCTTGTTTGTCTACTCCCCTTATAACAACAATTCCGCCTGGTGCTAAACAATCATAAATTTGTTTTGCATCTATTATTGTGTGTCTTGCTGATATTAAATCAAAAGTTTCTTTTGGAAAATTCATTTCTAGATTGTTCATTTTTGTAAACTTTACTCTTTTATTTGGATACTTCTTAGCATTTTCTTTAGCTGTTTTTATCATTTCTTCTGAAAAATCTGTAGCTATTATCATTCCTACCTCTGGATAATTCTTTAATACTTTTTCTCCTCCACCTGTTCCTAAATCTAAACACAAAGATTTTTCGTTTGAATTTTCTCTTATTTTTTCATAAAAATCCCAATTGGTTAATTTTTCAGTTTTTCGTTTTATTTCACTAAAATCCCAATTTCCTATTTTTTCGTAATAATTTAATTCATTTTCTTGCATTTTATATTCTCCTTTACTTTTTTATTTGGTTGTATATACAAAAAGAACCTCCCTTCTATGAACAAAGCAAAAACAACCATAATTTTGCTATGGTTAAATTTTGCCATTCATAAAGAAAGATTCTCAACATTCTTTATTATAATTTCTTCGGTAGCATCACGCGAATGGACGAATTGAAATACTACAATATTAGTATAGCATAATTTTTAATGTTTTTAAAGTCTTTTTATATAAATATTCAGTTTTGCAATACACTTTTTAAAATTTAACTAAAATCAATTGCCGGTTAGGCTTTTGTTTTTCTACCATAGTATAATTTTATACAGAAAAATTGGAAAAAGATAGGCTTTTAAATAAATATAGATCTAGATATCAATCTCTTAGTAGTCAAGTAAGTAGAACTAAACTCGGTTCTAAGTCCAAAGTTGCAGAAATGCATGAATATTACAAAAAAGAAGGAGCTATAATGAAGAATAAATATGAAAAAGGCAAAATTAGTGTGGAAAAATTTGAGAAATGGATTGATAGTACAAAAATAAAAACTCGTAAATAGATAAAGAACCGCTTGCTTGAAGTGGTCCTTTAAATTTATTAAATTAAAATTTTATCTACGTTTTATATTATTTATTACTATTTTTTTATTTGTAGTACTTAATTTATATCTAACATTCAATCCTTTTTCTATAAGATTATTCAATAACTCTAAATTTTCTTTATTATTATCCAAACTAAATGCTTTGTCTCTTAATTGATAATTTCCAATTAAATTATATGGTTTTGGCATAATATCAATATATGCTTTTAAAGTTTCTATTGAATATTCCTTAAATATCTCTTTATTTAAAAGTAATATCTTATATTTTAGCTCTATATTAGAACTAAATATACTTTCTTTTAATTCCCTATTTAATCTACTTATATTATTATTGCTATAATTTAACACTATATATTTCATAGTATTTAAATTAATTACATCTACATCTATTTTTTCTAAAATAGATGTTTTATATCTAGGCTTAACTTTATTAGATATTATGATCTTTTCAATAATATATTCGTCCAAACTATATTTGCTTATTTCTCCTACAAAACCCTCTATATTATTATTTATATATGCATCTATTATTTCTGGAATTTGGCTATTTATAATATCAAAGTTTTCTGGAGAAAGTTTAATCATTTTTCTTTCAACTAATAATTTTAATCTATCACTCTCAATTTCATTTTCTTTTAATATATTTAATCTAATATATGAAATTTCTTTTAGAAGCTTTTTATATACTTCATATTCAATATCATTATTTCGAGCAATTTTTCCCAAAAAATTAGTAAACTCTTGACTTTTTATATTGTCTGCAATTTTTTCTTTTAATATTGCTTCCGCATTATTTTCAATATAACCTATTAAGTTTTCTTCAAGATTTTTTTGATTTCTTAAATATATATTATATATATTAGCCCATGTAGGTTTCATCATATTATTTTCTAATATATAATAGTCACATTCAGTATTTACTATATTGTTTATATCTTGGATTTGTATAGGCATATTTTTTATAATTTTATTTTTAATTTCCTTTTTAATTTTCCAATTATTTATACAGTCATATATATCTTTTACACTATTCTTAGTATTATTAGTTTTTAAATAGCATTCTTCTATATATTCTTCGGGATTAAAAAGTATATATTCTTTTAATTTAATTAAAGAATTTTCGTTTAAAATACAACTTAAATTCTTATCACTATACTCATCTTGAGTATATCCTTTAAATTTAAATATCTTATTTACAATGTTATCATTAATAACATATAGATTATTATTGTAAATAAAGTTAATTAATTTATCGCTTTTTTGTTCTTCTAATGTATTAAACTTTACTTGTAATAATTTTAAAGATTTCTGTACATTCTCATTTAGTTCTATATAATCTTCAAAATCTTTCCTATTTTCAACATAATCCTTTATGTATTTATTTGTTTCGTTATTTTCTAAAATCAACGGACTATTTAGTAAAATTTTTATTAAATTATCTAAATTTTCTTTTTTATCTTCATCCATGTTATATAGAATTAATTCTTTAAAATAATCGTTATCCGCTTCATATAATAAGTTTAGAAAATCTTCTTGATTTTGAGTATGTTTTAAAAAACCGAAAACAAATCTATTATTTTCGTCATTATGATTTAGTAATAACATAATTACTCTATTCAACTTTTCTTTATAACCTACTAAATTGTTATGTTGTATTAACTCTTCTAATATATTATAATTTAATATTTCATACTTTCCAAAATAACTTATATCTAATTGTTTAATAACTTCTTTAGGATTGCTAACATTATTATCAAAATCTTTTACTATTCCTTGTCTAACATTTATTATATATGTATAATCACTTATCTTTATTTTATCTGTTTCTTTAAATCTAAACATATAATTTTTATAATTTTCATCCACATATCCATTTGAAACAAGCATTAGTACAAAATCATCCAATCCCGTGTTATTTTCTTTTTCTTTTAAATTATTATTACTTTTATTGTCATCCACATAATTATCTATTATTTTTTTTGCGTCTTCTATTACAATATTATTAAATACTTCTTTTAAAGACAACTCTTGTATTTTCTTTATTCTTTTCTCCAATTGTATATTATCATTCTTTAATTTATCAATTTTTTTATTAAGTTTATTTTGTAGAATTTCAGCTCTTTTTATAAACTCAGCTTTGCCATTAAAATATTCAAATATTTCTTCTTCCCCAAAATTATTACCATATTGACTTCTTATATATATTTCATTATCTTTTATATAATCTAAAGTTATACTATCTTGTAAGAATTTTTCTGCTGTAATCCCATTTCCGCCATATCTTGCATTCTTTTCATGTACACTACCAATTGCTATATACTTTAATTCTTTTAAACTTTCTAATTTTTCTGCACTTAATTTTTCTATCTCAAAATTATTATCTTGTATATTTTCTTCTATTTCCTGTTTTAATGAAGCATATAATCTATGTTTATTTTTTATAAGCTTATATATTGGACCGCTATCATTTAATAATTTCTCATATAAATTTGGTCTTATATTTTTTAGAGCTATCATTGAAAAGATTTTTTCATTTGTAATTCCTGAATCTCCTAACTCAATCTTATATAAAAAATATTCATTACACAAATTTTTTATTAATCTATAGTCGCTAACATATGCAGATATATCTTGTATCACTTTATCTGGAATATTCTCATCAATCAATCTTTGTTTTAATTCTGCATAAGAATTAAAATTAGATACAACAGGTATTACTGGTACTATGGCATCAAAAAATTTAGTTCTTTCTGTTTCATCTTTAAACAAATCATCTCTAACAGCATATATAAATTTTATTTTCCTACCCACTTGCTTTGATTCGTTTAATATAATACTTAATTCTTTCAATTTCTGAAATATTATTAAAACTCTATATCTTATTTTTTCATTTTCCAAAAATCTATCCAAATCTTCTATAACAATAACATTGTACCTAGTTTTACTAAAAAAATAAACTAATTCATCCATATACTTACTTAATAAAGATTCCTCTGCTGTTTTGTTAATTTCTAATTCTGTATTAGGTAATTTAAATTTATAACTCTTTATAGCTATTTTTCTCCAAATTTTTGATAGAACTATAGCCATTTCACCTATAGTACACATTATAGCAGCTATTATAATTGCATATATCAAACCTTTAATAGTAAAATCTAATGGATTACATTTCTGTATAATATTTATTGTTCTAATATTGTTAATACATTCTATAATAGTTTTTATTGAATTTCCTATATTAACTTCATACAAATTTAGTATATATATCAAAATAGCTATCATTAAAACTACCGCCATGAATACTATGTTTCTTTTAGGCAGCTTTTCAATTCTTTTTATATTTGAATCTGGCAGTTTGTTAGGCTTTTCTTTATATATAATTTGCTGAATTATGCTCTTTTCTATTTCTTGACAAAAAACATTTTCATCATCAATTTCACCTTGTTTGTTTATACCAAACATTCCTAAAGAGATATATAATGGCTTATATTTTTCTTTGTCACTATTATTAAAAAATGTTTTTAGAATACTAGTTTTCCCCGCACCATACTTACCAGATAATGCAATATTAGTAATATTCTCACCTTTTATAAAATCCTTTAACATATTTATTGTTTCTTTTGATTCTGAATTATCTGTAGGTGCCAATGTCTCATAACAATGTTTCTTCTCTTCAATGTTTGAATTTATTTCTGGATTTTTATTTAATCTTTTCAATTTTTTTCTCTCCTTATTTTTTCCTCCTATCTATTTATCTTTAGTTTTTATATATAATATCATAAAAACAGCTTTAATTCCAGTAATTTCAACAAATAATGGTAATTTTATCCATACAATATTAAATTTACCATACACTTCTCAAAAACTTTTCTAAAAAATCAATTGTCGGTTAGACTTTTGCTTTTAGACTTAGTATAATTAATATATACAAACTTATAATTTCATTTTAAATTACAACGTACTCTCTCCCACACAGGAAGGAGGATAATATGGCAGGGAGTATAGAAAAAAGAGGAAAAGACACTTATAGGTTAGTAGTATCATGTGGCTACAACCTAGATGGTAAACCTGCAAAACACACCAAAACAGTGCATTGCACAAAAAAAGAGGCAGAAATTGAACTTGCTCAGTTTGTTACTAAAGTACAAAGTGGAATGGTAGCGGATGGAAAATCTATGACCTTTGCAGAATTTACTGAGATTTGGAAAAGAGATTATGGTAGTAAAGAATTAGCACCAACTACATATGCAAGATATTTAGGAATATTAAATACTAGAATTCTTCCTTATTTCAGCAAATTCAAGTTAGACAAAATTAAGCCAACAGATATAATGAAATTCTACGATATGCTAGAAAATGACACACAAATTAGAAGACTTAAAAATAACAAAGGTGAAAGATTAACTAAACCACTATCTAAAAAAACTATTTTAGAACATCACAGACTACTTAGAGCAATGCTTCATAAAGCAGTTTACTGGCAACTAATTGTAAATAATCCTGCAGAAAGAGTTCAACCACCTAAAACAAGAAAGCCTAAAAGAAAATATTATGATGATGAACAATGCAAAATTCTATTAGAGAATTTAGAGACTCAAGAAATCAAATACAAAGTTGCTATTATCATTACAATATTTACAGGAGTTAGACTTGGAGAACTTATGGGACTTGAATGGACTGATATTGATTTTAGAAACGGAATTATTAGCATCAACAAAGCAAGTCAATATTTATCTGAAAAAGGAGTTTTTACTAAAGACCCAAAAACAGAAAGTTCTATAAGAGAAGTTGCAATACCGTCATTTGTACTTTCTCTTCTTGAGGAATATAAGTTATGGTATGAAGAACAAAAATCATTCTACGGCGAATTATGGCACGAATCTAATAGGTTATTTGTTCAAGCTGATGGTAAGCCAATGCACCCGAATACAATTAGTAAATGGTTTGTAAAATTTGTAGAAAAAATCGGTCTTCCCGTAATTAACTTTCACGGGTTAAGACACACAAATGCTACACTATTAATATCTCAAAACATAGATGTTGCAGTTGTAGCAGCACGACTTGGACATGCACAAATAACAACTACATTAAATTTTTATGTGCATCCAGTTATATCACACAATAAAGTTGCAGGAAATGTTCTTGAAAATTTATTAATACCACAAAAAAACTTTAAAAATGAATAGTTAAGTTTTTTATTGAAATATATAGACTTTGAAGGTCGAACAAAGTTACGAATTTCCCCAAGATTTCCCCAAAAGGTCATTTTTAGGGCAAAAATAAAAAGACAGTAAACCTTAAAAAGCTTACTGCGACTTGGTTGCGGGGGTAAGACTCGAACTTACGACCTTCGGGTTATGAGCGCCGGCAAAGGCACTTTTGAAGATTTATGAAAATTTAAGCTTTTGTTGGTATTTAGCCATTTATAGAGGATTTAGTTTGCTGAACATTTATGCAATTTTAGGATATTTTGGGAAGCAATTCTTCCTATGCTGGATGTTATGGATCAATGAAATCTTTGTTTTTATGAGTGTAAACAGTTGGTTCGTAGTCTTTTAACCAACAAAAAGAGATGTCAATTTCAAATTGGCATCTCTTTTTCATTAACTTTAATGATAAACCCTAGCACCTTAGCTACCCCATCTTCATCATTTGAATCCGTAACATAATTAGCTTTTTCTTTTATTTCAGGCAATGAATTTCCCATAGCAACAGAATTTGGAGTTAATTCAAACATTGACAAATCATTTTCTCCATCACCTATTGTAACTATTTCTTCAGGTTTAATTTCAAAATATTCACAAACAGCTTTAACAGCATTTCCTTTAGAAACCTTAACAGGAGCAACATCGCAATAATAATTTCTACTTGGCTTCAAATCAGAATTTTTAAAACGTTTAGACTCATTTGCAACAGCTATTCATACACATTCATTTTTTATATAATCTCTAAAAACCCTCATTTTCTCAAAATCAGTACTTGTAATAACACACTGAACAACTTGCTCCTCTACTGCAACCCTTTCTAATTCTTCATAAGAAACTTCCTTGTCCTTTTCATCTGGATATGCAGCTTCATTCATAACTAAAAGATCCTTATAGTTCAATTTTATTCTATATCCATTCTCTCTTGAATATTTTATTAATTGAAGCACCATTTGAGGATCAATTCTCTCATTATAAATTTCAACTCCATTTTCTGCATCATAGGCAGAAGCGCCATTTGAAGAAACTATATATGGACTTGTGCCAATCTGTTCTTGAAAATCCATAGCCTCTCTACGAGATCTTCCAGAAGTCAAAATTATTTTTACACCATTTTCTACACATTTTTTTATTTCTAATTTTGTCTTTTCAGTAACCTCTCTTTGACTATTTGTTAGTGTTTCATCTATATCAATAAAAACTGCTTTTATCATCTTCAAATCCTTTCATTCCAACTTTTTACTACTTTAAATATTCCTTCACAAATGCATTATTCTCTGAAAACTCACCTTTCTTAGCCATTGCAATCAATTCATCAACCATTTCTTTTGTAATTTTACTACTCTTTTTCTCATAAAATTTCTTTAATGGTTTTTGTAAATCCATCATAACCTTAGTTGCCTTATTAACATTTTGCTCTCTCAATAATCTATTCATTTTCTCAATCTGATTATCATAAATCACTTTACCAATCGCAGTATTTTTTATCTGTTCCAAAGTGTTTTCAGCCGTAATATCTTCAATCTTCAAAACCTTATCTGGCAACTTCCTTCCAATCAATTTTTCAAATTCTTCATCAGTAACGTTTTGAACATCACCAGTATAATATTTTTCGCAAAATTCTTTCTTTACACAAACATCATCTGAATTAATTACTACTTTGTCATTCAAAACAATATTTCTACTTGATTTTCCAACTAAAATCTCATATTCTCCAGCCTCAACTTGCCATCTATCATTTTCAATATCATAATATTCAAAACAATCTCTATCAAGAACTATATGAACATCTTTTTCTTCACCTGGATTTAAATCAACCTTAGCAAAATCTCTCAATTCTTTATCCGGTCTAAATACTACAGAATCAGCTTTCTTAACATATATTTGAGCAATCTCTTTTCCAGCAACATCTCCAACATTTTTTATTTTAAATCTAATGTCTACCTTTTCATTCTCAATATTAACTTTCAAATCAAAATATTCAAACTCTGTATAGCTCAAACCAAATCCAAATGGAAATAACACATCTTTTCCAACCTTGTCATAATATTTGTATCCCACATAAACAGACTCTTTATATTCAACAGTTATTTCATTTCCAGGATAATTATTAAAACAAGAAGTATCTTCTAATTTATTAGGATAAGTTTCAGCCAATTTACCATTTGGATTCACATTACCAAGAATGCAATCGACAACAGCTTTTCCACCAGCTTCTCCACCAATGTATCCTGCTAAAATCCCTTTAACTTTATCTTTCCAAGGCATCAATATAGGAGAACCATTTGACAAAACAACAATAACATTTTCATTAACATTACAAATTTCATCAATTAATTTATTTTGATTTTCAGGCATATCTAAAGTTTCTCTATCAACACCTTCAGATTCATAATTCTCTGTAAGGCCTGCAAACACAAGTACAACGTCATTATTCTTAGCAACTTTAACAGCTTCACTTCTCAACTTTTCATCATTTTCAGACTCAATTCTTTCATATCCTTGAGCATATTCAACATCAATTCCATTTTGAACCAAGTTATCATAAGCATTTTCAATCTTATATGGATTAATAGTCGAACTTCCTGCACCTTGATATCTTGGAGTTTTGGCCATATCACCTATAACAGCAATTTTCTTATTTTTTATAGGAAGAATATTATTATCGTTTTTTAATAATACAATTGTCTCTTCAGCAATTTCCTCAGCAATCTCATGATGAACCTTCTGATCATATTCAAAAGAAGTTTCTTTACCGGCTTTATTCATTTCTAAATATGCTCCTAACTTTTCATCATATGCAAACTGATTACTTACCTTTCTAGCAATATCAATAATTCTATCAACAGCTTCATTTAACTCTGTTTCAGAAATTTCTCCATTCTTAACAGCTTCAATAATTTCTTTGGCACCATTACCTCTTCCACCAGACATTTCCAACTCATGAGTAGCTTTCAATCCTTTAACTCTATCATTTTCAGCACCCCAATCAGAAATAACAATCCCATCAAAATTCCATTCTTTTCTTAAAATATCATTCAATAAATGTTGATTCTCACTACAATATTCGCCATTAGCCTTATTATAAGCACTCATAATAGACCAAGGTTTAGCATTTTTTATAATCATTTCAAAAGCCTTTAAATACACTTCTCTCAAAGCTCTTTCATCAATAACCACATCAATAGTTCTTCTTCTATTCTCTTGATTATTAACAGCAAAATGTTTTACACAAGCTCCAACATTTTCACTTTGAAGTCCCTTCACATATTCCATGCCAAGAATTCCTGTTAAATAAGAATCCTCAGAAAAATACTCAAAGTTTCTACCACACAAAGGACTTCTCTTTATATTAATAGCAGGACCTAAAACAATATTAACCTCTTCTTTTCTAGCCTCTTTTCCCAAAGTTTTTCCTAATAAATAAATCAACTCTCTATTCCAAGTATTACCTAAACTAGCAGAAGCAGGAAAACACGTAGAGATCTCACTTTCATTTATACCAAGATTATCAGCCTTAGTTTTTTGAACCCTCAACCCATGAGGTCCATCTGACATAGTAATCTTAGGAATCCCATACTTTTCAAGTTCAAGGCTATGCCAATAATCATTACCAACACACAAACTTGCCTTCTCTTCCAAAGACATTTTTTCAATTACATCTTTATACTTCATACACTAAATTCCCTTTCAGAAAATACTCTAAAAATAATAAAATACTTATATCACAATTTTTATCAATATTCAATTGACATCGTAAGATATCAGGTGAACTTAGTTAATGATGTGAAACGCAAGGATCATCAGAGATACAACTATCTGGATGAAGCAAATGCTGCTAGTACTGAGGCTGAACGCTCTCGTGCAATTGACTTTTTGAATGCATGTGACTATGCAATCGCAAATTTCGTGAAACTCGACAACGTTACAGCAAAAGACATTGCATTTTTTACTTTTGTATTAACCTATAGATATTTTCCATACGTCCCTTTGATTATATATATAATCGTTCATATATATAACCTCATATGCCTTCACACACAAACACATTCAATAAAAAATTTAACAGTTTTGCCAAAAACACTAATAATTAAATAAAAAGTATCAAAAATTGTATGCATAATATTGAGAAGCATATCATATTATGGTACAATAATAATTACTAGTTTTTAATACAAACCACATTGGCAATATTCACACAGATAGAATACTTGCCAATTTTTATAAGAAAAAACTTAATCAAAATATGGAAAGCTTAATACATCTTCAATCAGTATATACAGAAAAAATGAAGACGAACTAACATACATAATTGAAACACCAAATCACAAAACTGGAAACTTAATAACAAATGTTAATTGTAAGTGAAAAATGGTCCAACTTATAATTAAAATTTTTAGATGACATAATAATTTGAATAACCTCTTAACTGATATAAATAAAAATTTCTTATAAGTGTCAATACTTGCTTTATCAATACGGTTTAGTATTGATACGTTAAGAAATTTCTATATAATTAATCGTTAGGTTATGTAACTTAGTGGTCCAAAATTCAATTATAATTTAGAAGTTTCGTTGACTATGTTTTTAATAATAACAGAGAAAAAAATTAAACAAATTAAGTAATGCACAAAGATTTTATATTTTCCAAAATATTAATAAAGACTTAAAAGAAATATCTGAAGATTATATTTGTGATTATTCTTTATCATATAGTATTAAATGATATTGATTATATAAAGAAATGCCAAGTTTGTGGTAAATACTTTTTCTCTGATAAGAATATTACTTTATATTGTAATGGTAAATATTCAGAAGATATTACCTGTAAAGAATATGGAATTAAAACATCTCAAAAAAGAAAAGAAAATGAAGAACCTGTATATGGCAAATATAGACAAATATATGCAAAAAAAGCTATGGCAGTAAAAAGGCATCCAGATATTCCAGAATATAAAGAAAATTATAAAAATTGGAAACCTTTGGCTTTGAAATATTTACAAGAATATAAAAGTGGCACTTTGGATGCAAAAACCTTTGAAAAATGGTTAAAGTACACATCAGATAAAAAAATAAAATCTAAACTAAAAACAATAGATGAATTTAAAGATTAAGTATCTATGAAAGGAGACTTCTATGCTAATAAAAGTAAATAATATAAATATCAATTATGAAGTTTATGGACAGGGTTCGCCTATAATTTTATTGCATGGCAATCAAGAAACACATGAAATTTTTGACAATTTAATTGAAAAATTGGAGGAAACTCATACCGTTTATGCTTTAGATAGCAGATGTCATGGAAAAAGCGATAATCCAAAAGAAATTTCTTATGATTTAATGGCAGAAGATACAATTGCTTTTATAAAAGAATTAAAAATTTCAAAACCTACATTTTATGGTTTTAGTGACGGAGGAATTATAGGCTTACTAGTTTCAATAAAAGAGCCTGAGTTATTATCGAATTTAATTATTAGTGGTGCAAATATATCTCCTGATGTTTTTACAACTTTTGATATGCTATTAACTAAATTATTTTACTTTTTCACTAGAAGTAAATTTATTAAGATGATGCTTGATGAGCCTAATATTCCTTTAGAAGATTTACAAAAAATTTCTATTCCAGTTCATGTATTAGCTGGTGAAAAAGATGTTATAAAATTAGAACACACAAAGTTAATTGCAAATAATATTAAAAATAGTACATTAGAAATAATAAAAGGCGAAAAACACGGAAGTTATATTATTCACAGCGATAAAATTTATAAAATTATAAAAAAGTATTTGGAGGATTAAAATGTCAAACTTATATATAATAACTGGTCCTGCAGGAGTGGGAAAAAGTACAATTTCAAGAAGAATAGCAGAATCAAAAAATAAATCTGCACTAATTGAAGGTGATGAAATTTATCATCAAGTAGTTGGTGGATATGTTCAAGCTTGGAAAGAAGGAAATCATCTAGATACATTCTGGAAAATTTGTTTAAGTTCTATAGAAACTTATCTTGAAGATGGATATGATGTTATTTTTAATTATATTGTAAATCCTGAAAATGTTGAATTGATAAAAAATAAATTAAAAAACCATACTATAAAATTCATTGTCTTAGTAGTTGATGAAAAATCATTACTTTTAAGAGATAAGGAAAGACCTGAAGATTGTCAAATGAAAGAACGTTGTATTGTTTTATTAAATAGCTTTAAAAATAAAAATTATAATGCTCAAAACATATTAGATACTACAAATTTATCAGTTAATGAAACAATTGATATTATTGAAAATGATAATAGATTTATATTATAGGAGGGTACAGATGGATGTAAAATTAGATTATTCTATTACAGTAGATGAATTCTTGGAAATGGTTGAATCTGTTGGTTGGAAGTCATATACAAGAGAGCAAATTGAAAAAGCATTACAAAATACAATGTATATGGTAAAAGCAACTGTCAACGGAAAACTAGCTGGCATAGGTAGAGTTGTTGGTGATTATAGTATTGTTTGTATACTAACAGATATCTGTGTAAAGCCTGAATTTCAATGCCAAGGTATTGGGCTAAAAATCACATCAGAATTAAAAAAATTAATTGAAGATAATGTGTCTGATGGCGAAAAAATGCAAATAGAATTAACCCCTACTGCTGGTAATGAACCATTCTATGAAAAGGCTGGATTTAAATACAAGCCTGACAAAATAACTGGAATGTATTTATGGATAAAAAAATAATTAAAGGAAGGAAATTATATGAAAAATATAGAAAAAAGAGATTTATATGATATTAACAGAGTTTTAACAGGAAAAACTATCTTTAAGGGTGATTCTATTCCAGATAACAACTACATAGTTGTCGTTTTAGTATTTATACAAAATAGTGATGGAAAATTCTTAATTCAAAAAAGAAGCAAAATAAAAAATGGCAAATATGCTACTACTGGTGGTCATCCAAAGTCTGGTGAAAATAGTATTCAAGGAATTATAAGTGAAGTAAAAGAAGAAATTGGATTAGATATCAATTCAAAAGATTTAAAACTATATTATTCTGGCAGATCTGATTCAGAAAAAGTTTTTTGGGATGACTATTATATCAAAATGGATGTACCTAATATTCAAAATTTGTCCTTACAAAAAGAAGAAGTTGAATCTGTTTGTTGGCTCTCTATAGATGAGATTAATTCTTTAATGAATGGAGATAAATTTTTCAAAAATCACTATGAAGAATTTGAAATATTATTAAATTGGTTGAAGGAAGTTGAAAAAACATGCTACACAAAATGAAATTACAAGAAAGCCCATTTGAAAGAATTAAAAGTGGAACAAAAACTGTGGAATTTAGATTATATGATGAAAAAGAAGCAAGATAAACATTGGTGATCAAATAGAATTTTCTAAATTACCTGATTTACAAGAAACTATCCTTGTAGATGTATTAGATTTATATAGGGATAATACATTTGAAAATTTATTTAAAAAATTATTTGATGATGATGAAGAAATAAAAAGAAAAACATCAGCAATGTATCAATATTATAGTCATGATGAAGAAAAACAATATGGTGTTGTTGGAATAAAAATTTCATTAGTAAAGTAAATTTAAGGAGCAGAATATGAGAAAATTAAATTTAATAGTTGTATTCAATAAAGATTTAAATAAAGGACTTTTCTGTATTAGATCTAAAAATCCATATAAGGGAAAATATAATTTTGTTGGTGGTAAAGTTGAAGAAAATGAAACCAATGATGAAGCAGCCTATAGAGAACTATTTGAAGAAACAGGAATAAGTAAAAACGATATTGAATTAGACCATTTTATGGATTTAAATTATTTTAAATACGAGAATAATTTACAAGTTTATTATGGAATTCTAAAACATGATGTAAATTTAGTTGAAGAAAAAAACAAATTAGAATGGGTAGAACTTAATCAAGAATTGTTAAACAATAATAAATTTGGTGGAAATTATAATATTCCTCACATAATAACACAAATTAAAGTATTCTTAAAAAATGGAACAGGACTTGGAAAGTATTAAAATTAGATATAATTAAAGAACTTGAAAGAAGGTAAAATGTAAATATGAATAACATTGATTTTTTAAATAAAACTTTGAAAGTAACAATTGACAGACCTCTAGGTAGTAAACATCCTAAACATGGTTTTATTTATCCTGTAAATTATGGATATGTGCCAAATACAATAAGTGGTGATGGAGAAGAATTGGATTGTTACATACTTGGAATATATGAGCCAATAGAGACCTTTAAAGGTAAATGCATTGCAATAATACATAGACTAAACGATAATGATGATAAATTAATTATTGTGCCTGAAAATAAATCTTTTTCAAATAATGAAATACGAGTTCTAACAGATTTTCAAGAGCAATATTTCGAAAGTGAAATATTAAGAAGTTCAAAATATTTAGAATTTAGTAAAAATATTCCTGAATTATCTGTTACTAATTTAAAAAATAGCTTAAATTTTTATAAAACTGCTGGATTTAAAGTGGAATATGATAGACCTGAGAATAAATTTGCATTTATAAGTTTGGACGAAATTCAATTTATGTTACAAGAAATTGCTAATAATGATAAATGGGATGTTTCTCCCCTTTCCTATCCTTTTGGAAATGGTATCAACTTTCAATTAGAAGTAGAAAATCTAGATGAAATATATAATAGTTTTAAAAATTCAAATTATAAAATAACTTTTGATATTCAAGAAAATTGGTATAGACAGGATGATAAAATGTTAGGAAATAAAGAATTTTTAATACAAGATCCTGATGGATATTTATTAAGATTTTCTGAAGATTTAGGAGAAAAGGAAGTATAAAATATGATTAGATCCATAGAACACGTTCCTTCTGCAAAAGAATTTAATTATTTAACAGACTCTGTAGGTTGGGGAACTAGAAAAAATTTAATAATTGAAGAAGCCTTAAAAAACACCTTATATTCACTATGTGTTTATGATGATGACAAATTAATCGGCTATGGAAGAATTATAGGAGATAAAACTATATTCTTATATATTCAGGATGTAATGGTAATTCCTGAATATCAAAATAAACATATTGGTACTGGTATAATGAAAAACTTACTAAAGAAAATAAATGAATATAAAAAGATTAATCCTAATATTAGAACTTATTTAGGTGCACCAAAAGGCAAAGAATCTTTTTATGAAAAATTTGGATTTATTACAAGACCTAATGAAGAATTAGGCTCTGGAATGATTTTATACTAAAAGGAGGCAAAATATATGATAGAAATAAAAGAATATGATAATAAATATGCTGACGCAATGTCAAAGATTATTATACAAAATTTATTGGAAGTAAATTCTAAAGATTATGGCTTAGAATTTGTGAGAAAATCTGTTAAAGAATTTACTCCTGAAGAAATTAAAAAGAATTTTTCCAAAAGGACAAAAGTATTTGTAGCATTAGAATATGATAAAGTTATAGGTACTGCGGGTCTTGATAAGTCTTGGTATAATGATGATGGAGAGTATTGGATATTAACTGTATTTGTTGACATGGCTCACCATAAACAAGGCATAGGTAGAATGTTAATTAACGAAATAGAAAAATTCGCTTTAACAATTCCTGCTAAAAAATTAGTAATCCCTGCATCTATTGCTGGATGTGAATTTTATCATAAATTAGGATACGAATATTCTAATGGCAAAAAGGAATTAAACGAAGACCAAATGTATATAATGGAAAAATATCTATAGTTGGGGTGCTTATGATTAGACAAGCTAATAAATTAGATAGTTATTGTATATGTGTCAATGATGTTAAACAAACTTTTATAAAAAAATGTAGTACCATTGAATTTATTATTGGTGCTATCGCACCAGTACTTACAAAAATACATAAAATAAATTTTATACATTTTTGTAAGTTTTAAATTTTATTCTTATGCTGCACATACTTCTAATTCTGCTCTTTTTTCTTTTGGTGTCAAATATCCTAACACTGCCATCGGTATATTGTTTGACCTTTTCAAATATGCTTTCCCTTGTTTTATTAAATCATCCAAACTAAAGAATTTTAAATAACTATAAAATCTTTCATTATCACTTGGACAATATTCTTCATATCCATATGTGTTCCCCCACAATCTTCTGGATATGCTCCTGATTTTGCCTTTATACACAATGGATATTCTATTTCTTCATTTATTTCTTTTTCTATTATTATATCATGTACCCAGTTATCTCTATTAAATGTTATATTTGCTGGTATTCGTAATCTTCCCCATGTTGGTGGATGTGATTCTCTTATTGTAACTTTTATTTCATAACATTTTCTCCTTGTTTTTTAATGCAAAGTTGGAAGAGATATTTTTTCAGTCAGAGTTACCATCTTCTGGATTTAATTCTATTCTCTCAACCTTTTTGATACTATCATATCTCTAACAATATAGTCATTTTTTCCATAGAATTCTAATCCTCTCTTATTTGGTCCAAATACTTCTATGTTTATTCTAGCACAATTAATCTGTTTAAAATATTCTTCTATTTTATTCAGGAGTTTTTTGCCAGTACCTTTTCCTCTATATTCATTTTTTACAATTAATTCTAAAATATTTCCTGTTTTTGCACAATCGTTAGTTAGTTTGTCAATTTCATCATTTTCATTGACAATTCCCATAATTACGCCATTAATGATTCCATTTTCGACAGACACAAATACTTTGCCATTTTGTTCTTTAACTTTCTTCATGTCCATCTCGTATGCTTTTTCCCTATATTGGGGCGACATTATTTGTGTATGCCAATTGTCGATGTCTATTAGATAATTTTGTAGTTCTACTAATAAGTCTTTAATTTGCTCATCATATTTCGGGTCATATTCAACAATCATTTTATTTAACTCCTCTATTTTTTATTATAATATACTTTAAATCACACTTTATATCTGTTTTGCATATAATATTATATAATTTAATTTATAGGTGAAACAAATATGTTTTTTAATGCTGCTAAAGCAAATATAAAAGGTGGGAAAATTTCCAAATATTAATGGAACTGTCACTATTCTTTTCTTTAATAATTTTATTAATATATCCACTTTCTATCTTCTAAATTTTTTTTGCAATTCTTCTTCTTCATCTAAATTTCTTTTTTCTTCATCAATATACTCTAAAAATATTTTATTGTCAAAAGCTCCTTTTTTTTCATTTTTTTCCTTCATAATTTTGTTTACTTCTTCAATCTTATAACCTTTTAGTTTCATTATTGCGTTTAAAACTTCCATCAAATCGCCTAGCTCTTCTATACTGTTTTCCTCTATAAATTCATTAGCTTCTTCAATTACTTTTCTATTTAATTCTTTCAAATATTCCGCATCATCTAATATTTTATATTTGCTTTTTCTCCCCTTCATATTATCAATATTTTCTGGAATTTTATCTCTTACTAATTTGTTATATGTATATCTAAAGTTGCTATCTATTATCTCAATTTCTATCCCTATTACACCATATTCTTTTTCTTGTTCATGAGTATAATATTTAAGCATTTCTTCAGTTTTATTATTTATTTCTTTATTATCTTTATCTGGAAATATTATTTTAAACAAATTTTTAAAAGAATCTCCTCTATATAAATTTTTAACTCTAACCAAAATTCTTTCTTGCAATTTAGGTAATTTAAAAAATTCAATTTCATCCCCAACTTTAATCTTCCTTCTTTTTTCGTCATACAATCTAAATTCAATTGTTTTGGTTCCATTTTTCATTCTTTCAAATGGATCCTCTTTTAATTTCATTGTGTGCCTCATTTTTACTCCCTCCTATATTTATTTTTCTTATCATTTTGTCCTTAAATATAAAACTTTCTTTTATTGGTTTATCTAAATTTTCATTTTTTAATACTTCTTTTATCCATTCATGTGCATAAGTCTTTATCATGTGGATTTCTCTTCTTTTAACTTCTGTCTCGTTATTATAATAACTGTTTAAAAAAACATTAATGGAGTTTTCATCAACTCCTCTTTTTTTAGAAATAAACAAAAAACATATCACACTTGCCACATCAAATAAAGAATCTCCATATTTTGCATCATCAAAATCTATAAAGCCAATTTTATCTTTGCAAATAAATATATTATCCTTTGTTAGGTCAAAATGCAAAACAGACTTCCTCTCATTCTCTTTTTTTGAATTATGAATTTCTATTTCTTTAAGATTAAAATTATTATCTCTTGTAATTTCGTGCAAGTTTCTTAATTGAATTGCAAGTTTTCTTACAATATTATTTTTGTATTCTATATTTTCTATATTCTCAATTTTGGGCCCATATTGTTCGCCATTTATAAAAGTGTAAACAACTATGTAATTATTTTCTATGTTACAATAATAATCTCCATTTATATTTTTAACTATATTAGGAACAATAAATCCATTTTTTATTAAAAATAAGTGAAGATTAATCATTGATTTTGTATGTTCTTCTTGTTTATATATTTTAGCTATAAATTTATTTTGATTGTCAAAAATAGTATATACATTTCCATCTGTTGAATCATTTCTCTTTTCTATTATACAGTTTTCAATTTTATATTCATGTCTAATTGTATTAAATATATTTTCTTCCATACTCTTTTCCTCAATTTATTATTTAAAATATCAACGCAAAAACATGTTTTATTGTAAATAATTATATATTGTATTTATCCAAAAAACAAGTGAAATTCTGCAAAAATTGTTTTAAAATTTTGCGCTAATTACTCTAAAATACAAATAAAAAGTTCTAGCTAATTTCTAGAACTCTTAATTTATCTGGTTGCGGGGGCAAGACTCGAACTTGCGACCTTTGGGTTATGAGCCCAACGAGCTGCCAACTGCTCCACCCCGCGATATTTTTACTTACTTACTAAGTATACCCCTATTATCCCCTTTTGTCAATACTTATGAAAAAATTTATCCTTGTTATTATTTTTTTATATTTCTATTTTTTCCTTTATTTCTTCATATTTGGATTCTCCTATACCTTTAACATTCTTTATATCTTCTATATTTTTGAATTCCCCGTTTTCCTCCCTATATTTAATTATTTTTTTTGCAGTTGATGTTCCTATTCCTGGCAACTTTTGTAAATCTTTTTCGTTTGCGAGATTTATATTAATTTTTTCTTTATCATCACTATCACCGATGTTTGTTGTAATATATTCTATATTTTTATCTTCAATATTTGGAATATATATCTTCATACCATCTTTTAAGACATAAGCTAAATTAATTTGAGTTAAATTTGCTTTTGAACTTGCTCCTCCCGCTGTTTTTATTGCATCTATAACCCTTTTTCCTTCTTCCAGCTCTATAACTCCTGGTTTATTTACTTCACCTGTAATATGAACAACAATTGTTTTTTTCTCTTCTACTATTTTATTCTCTTGCTCTCCAAAATATTCCTCATAATTGTAATTATTATAGTTGTTTTCTTCAATTTTCTTTAGTAGTATTACAATAAATATAGTTAAAGTTGCTATTCCAATTATAATAATTATTTTGATATTATTATTTATTTTTTTCAATTAAATCATTCCTTTTTTGTTTAATTTTAGTATTGAATTTTTCAGACACTTAATATATAGTTATATTAGAGGAGTTTATATGAGACGTATAAAAAAAATTATTTGCTTTTTAATAATTATTTTTAATATTTTATCAATTAATAAATTTTGTAACGCTGCAGAAATCAATATATCAGCTCCAGTATGCGTTCTTATGGAATATTCAACCGGTAAAATATTATTTGAAAAGAATTTAAATAAAATGATGTATCCTGCAAGTACCACCAAGCTTATGACCGCAATTTTGGTATTAGAAAAATGCCAACTAACTGATGTTGCCACCGTAAGTAACAGTGCCGTTGATTCTGTACCGGCCGGTTATTCCACTGCATATTTGCAAAAAGGTGAGAAATTAACAATAGAGCAATTATTGCATGTATTATTAATTCCATCTGCTAATGATGCTGCAAATGTGCTTGCAGAACATGTTGGTGGCTCTATAGCAAATTTTGCCAATATGATGAATTCTAAAGCTAAAGAAATAGGTTGTGAAAATACAAATTTCAAAAATCCTAGTGGTATTCATGATGAAAATCATTATTCGACTGCTTATGATCTTTCGCTTATTGCTAAGCATGCTATGCAATTTCAAACGATAAAAGATATTGTTCAAAAAACTGTATATAACCTACCTAAAACAGATAAATATAATAGTGATAATAGAATTTTTTATAACACAAATCTACTATTATCCCACCATTCACCAGATGATTATTATTATCCATATGCAACTGGATTAAAAACTGGTTATACTAATCCGGCAAAGGATTGCATAATAGCCACTGCAAAAAAAGATGATTTAGAATTAATAGCTGTTATTCTTGGTGCAGAAGATACCAACGGAAGTTTAGTACCTAAATTTTTAGATTGTAAAAAACTTTTTGAATATGGTTTTAGTAATTATTCGTATAAGAATATAAAAAAAGCTAATTCAGTTGTTACAAAAGTTAGTGTATTAGGTGCTACCGAAGATACTAAAAATTTAAATATCTTAGTTAAAAACGATATTAATGTATTTTTGGAAAATAATTTTGATATTAACAATTTAGAACCTAAATTAGAATTAGATACTCCACTTGTTGCTCCAATAAAAGGAGGAAGCACAATTGGAAAAATTACCTATGATATTGATGGAATAATTTATACATCTGAATTAATTGCTGAAACTGATGTTAATATTGTTAACTTTGTTTTAATTATTTTTAGACTTGGTTTAATCTTACTTGTAATATTTATATTTTTTGCAATTTTTAGGAGAAGTTAGAAGCTTAATCTTCTAACTTCTCTATACTATCTTTACCTAAAATGATAGTTATATCTATATTTTCTGAATAATTTCCTGTTGATACATTTCCTATTTTAATAGCATTTTTTATTTCTGATATTGCAGTTTCAGATATTGAATTTCTATTTATTATTGTTGTCCTAGTTGTTTTAGAGGTCTCTCCTGTATTTTTTACTTTGTATCCTGCAGTTTCTATTCTATCTATAATTTTTTCAAATTCATCTTTATCGCCTGTTCCATTTAATACTTCTATTTTTATATTACTTCTTTCTTCACTGCTAATCTGAGAATTTTCCTCATCTATATTGAAAAATAGCTTATTTACTACTTTCTTTGTCTCCTCTTTATCACTACTATATATCCATACAACATTTGCATACTCTGGTACTCCTGGTAAAGCTGCTGTTTTCAAATTGTTTATATCAAATTCCACTGCATATGGTATATAATCTTTTATTGCATTAAAATCTAAGTTTGTTTCTACATATTTTTGTGCAATATCTAATATACCATTTATTTTTGTTACACTTTTCCAACTTAACATTTTTTTTGCTAAAGCTGTTAAAAATGCTCTTTGTGTCTTCATTCTTCCTATATCTTCTTGTCCATACTCACTTGGGTATGTACTACCATTATTATTATGTCTAAATCTAACAACCTGTTCTGCTTTATCGCCATCTAATAGTTGTTCACCTGCCTCTAAATGTATATGTAAGTCCTGGCTTGAATCATCATAATTCATATCAATTGGGACATTAAAAGTTACGCCGTCTATTTCATCTACTAAAACCTTTAATGCTTCTGTATCAACCATTAGATAATATTTAACATCTATTCCCGTAAGATTACTCACATATTTCATTACCTTTTGTGGTCCATTTTCTGTTTGATATACAGAATTTATTTTATCCCAGGCAGTTGCACTTGACTTATAATCCCCTATAAATGTATCTCTTGGTATTGACAACATAGCAGCTGATTGATCTTTCGGGTCATATGAAGCTAATATTAAAGTATCTGTCAAATTTTGACTTTTCCCTAAAATTAGGCAATACATTTTGTCTAATGATAAAACCGTATCTTTATCATGCCCTATAGCAGTCATCAATAGTCCTTTTGTTCCTCCTCCATTTTTATAAACCTTATAACCAAAAATCACTCCAATCGCTAGTAATATAAATATTATAATAAGTAAAATCTTCTTACCAATTCCCTTTTTTTTCTTTTTAAATTTTATTTCGTTTATTTCTTTTGTGTTTTTTTCCTTCAAATTTATCACTCTTTCTTTTTGTTCTGATTCTATTTATTAAGTATAGCAAAAAGAAAAACAAATATCAATACAATTTTTTACAAAAAGTATAGACAAATTTTCAAAAATGTTGTATTATGGTAAAAACTGGGAGGTGATATTATATTTTAAAATTAATAGACTATTTTTTTATTATCTTTATTTTTAATCTTTTTATTGTTTTTTACTCAATTTACAATTTCTTCGACATTAATATTTCCCACAATTTGCAAGGTTCTAAATTAAATATTAAAATCAAATAATGGAGGTGATTTTTATTGCACACTTTATTTTCGTTTTATTTTTATCTTCTATTTTCTGTTTGTTTGGTCTAAAAATCTTCTATCCTATTTTTACATCGTCTACAATTATTATTGAATACGGGTTACATCCATTTGACATTTGTATAGAACAACCTTTGATTTGGAAATACATAAAAATTTTATTTGTAATCTCATATATTTTTTCATCCATTATTCTTTCTAATTCATTTTTTTCATTATTTATCCGTCCATTTATAAAAACTTTTTCTAAAAAGATTAAGCATCCCAAACATATATCCTCTGTTAATTCCAACGAACTCTCTCTTTTTATAGGAAAAAATATTTTTACAGATGAGAAAATATTTTTACCTGAAAAAAGTCTTTACCAAAACATTTTAGTAACTGGAACGATAGGTACTGGAAAAACAAGTAGTGCAATGTATCCTTTTACACAACAACTAATTAAATATAAGTCCAATAATTTCGAAAAAAAGATTGGAATGCTTATTTTAGACGTTAAAGGTAATTACTATAAACAGGTTAAAAAATTTTGCAAAATATATAATAGAGAAGAGGATTTAATTATAATTGAACTAAATGGAAATTACAAATATAACCCTTTACACAAGCCAAACTTAAAGCCTTCTGTCTTAGCAAATAGATTAAAAACGATTCTTTTGCTGTTTTCTAAAAATAATACAGAATCTTTTTGGTTAGACAAAGCTGAGCAGGTTTTAGCAGAAGCAATAAAATTATGCAGGCTTTATAATGATGGTTATGTAACTTTTGATGAACTACATAAAATAATTATGGTTAATGATTATTATCTGGATAAGTTAAAAATTTTAAGAGAAAAATTTAATAATAATTATTATAATCATACCGAAACCTATGATTTACTTTCTTCCATAACCTTTTTTGAAAAAGAATTTCTAAATTTAGACCCTCGTACTTTATCTATTATAAAATCAGAAATAACACGCATTACTAATAGTTTTATTGGAGAGTATGATATTTTAAAAACCTTTTCTCCACCATTAGAGGAACTTAATTTTTTAGGTTTTCAAGATGTTTTGGAAAATGGAAAAATAGTTGTTTTAAATATGAATATCAGTGAATATGCAATTTTGTCTAAAATAATATCAGCATATTTAAAATTAGATTTCCAATCAGAAGTCATGATGAGGCTAGCAAATAATTTTCAAATTTCTAATAGAAGTGTTGCATTTATTTCTGACGAATATCATGAATACTGTACGGAAACAGACAGCAACTTTTTTTCTCAAAGTAGGGAAGCAAAATGCATTAACATTCTGGCAACACAAAGCTATACATCTCTTCTTAATACCATTAATAATCAAGCTACTGTAAAAATGATTATTCAAAATTTAATAAATAAATTATGGTTTAGATCTGACGACATTTTTACAATAGAAGATATACAAAAGCAAATTGGTAAAGAGGATAAAGAAAAATCTTCTCATTCAATTTCTGAAAATGCACAAAAAACAGTTTTTAGTTATTTAACTAATTCGTTGAATTCTAAAAATTCTAACATTTCGGAAACCATTAGTACATCTATTCAAACAGATTTTATCTATGACACAAAATTTTTTACTCAAGAATTGGAAAACTTTACTGCCCTAGGCTTTTTATCAGATGGTTCCAAAATTATACCACCCCAAAAATTAAAATTAATACCATATTTTTTATATAAGGAGGATTTTCATGAAAACTTTTA
>ERZ834722.939-NODE-939-length-30465-cov-5.376422_pt1 | contig 30465 bp, 28 predicted proteins | sample MGYA00519576_ERZ834722 | MGnify/ENA primary metagenome ERZ834722 (study PRJEB31850, sample SAMEA3708759) | human gut metagenome | biome: human gut; feature: human-associated habitat; material: faeces | place: China | collected 2014 ...
ACCACGCATGGTTGCATTCAGTGCCTGACAATCCCCACCACTGGTAAGCATTCCAATTCTAAACATAATTGTCCATCCTTTCCCTGTTCATCTTTTCCAGATCAGTCTGTTATTTTCAGTTATAATCCCTTTGTATTATAACCGATTCCCGAGTCCTATACAAGCAATAGTTCTGCTGCAAAACCGATACATACCGCATCCTGGTCTGGCATTTTGAATCACATCTGGCGAAATGCACAGCACAGATTGACTTTTTGTTCCGGAATGGATATATTATAGAAGTGAAACAGTTAGTGCAGGCATACATCTGATTTTTTGTGATCACATCAAACTCTGCACGTAAAAATTTATAAAAGAAAGTCAGGTATTCTCATGGAAAGAAATGAATTGTGCTGGTGTGGCAGCGGAAAAAAATACAAAAAATGCCATCTTATGATCGAAGAAAAGATCGCATATCATGCAGATAAAGGAGAAATCGTTCCGACAAGAGATATGCTCAAGACCATTCCTCAGATTGAAGGAATCCAGAAAAGTGCAGATCTCAATACTGCCGTACTTGATCATGTAGCTGCTCATATCCACGCAGGCATGAGTACAGCCGAAATTGATAAATTAGTTTATGACTATACAACCGAACACGGCGGAATCCCGGCACCGCTTAATTATCAGGGATTCCCAAAGAGTGTGTGTACTTCTATTAACAACGAGATCTGCCATGGTATTCCGGATGAAAATATTATTCTGGAAGAAGGCGATATCATCAATGTGGATGTATCTACCATTCTGGACGGATATTTCTCAGATGCATCCCGTATGTTTATGATCGGCAAGGTCAGCGAACGTGCCGAAAAACTGGTTCGTGTCACACAGGAATGTGTCGAACTTGGACTTGCGCAGGCAAAACCATGGAACCATCTCGGAGACATTGCAGATGCGATCAATTCACATGCAAAAGCAAATGGTTATTCTGTTGTAGAGGAAATCGGCGGACATGGTGTTGGTCTTGAATTCCACGAAGAACCTTGGGTAAGCTACAACTCTAAAGCAGGTACAGAAATGCTTATGGTTCCTGGCTTCATGTTCACGATCGAACCGATGGTAAACATGGGCAAGCCGGACATCTTCGTCGACGAAGAAAATGACTGGGAAGTTTACACCGAAGATGGACTTCCATCTGCACAGTGGGAGATTCAGGTACTTGTCACCGAGGATGGATACGAGATTATTTCCTACTAAAAATACGCGTAGTCGGGCTACAGATTTACACGACTACGCTTACTCTTTGGTTAAAATGATTTATCTATGAATGGCAGTCCTCGGTGAATATATGTGATATCTTCCCCTTCATCATACGTGAAAGCAATATTCACATTTACCTTGTGATCATTTTGATACACATATTCCGGGACATTGTCGCTGTATCCATAGATGCACAGCGTATCTTGTAATTCGATTTCATTGCGCTTTTTTGCATGCATCGTCTCCAAGAAATCCGCTGTCACTTTCTGCATCTCATCTTCGGTCATCCGCCCTTTTTCCTGACTGCACAGATAGAGATTGCTGCTGCCAGAGAGCCCCAGATCTGTGTAGATCTGATCGAGCTGTTCCTTACACCGGTAGATATTTTCTGTCGACTGATTTTTCAATGCAATCTCTGTCATCAGATAATTCTCCTGTATGGTCGAACCATCGGCGTTTGTCTGTTCCATCGAAATCAACCGGATTGTCGTATCTCCATTTTCACCCTTTTTCACAAACGTTGTCGAAGTATTTTCACCTTCAGTACTTGTAATTATGTCATAGCCAGATATGATTCCCAGCTTTTCTCCAACCCGTTGCAGGATTTTCTCTCGTGCGGCTTCGGTCATCGTCTCATCGCCATAATGCGCATACAGTTTTACCTCTGCCGCCGTCACATTTTCCACGCCATCACTCATGACCTGTGTCACCATCTGGCTCTCCCGGTCAATCCGCTTCGTAATAAAGATTTGCAGCGCAACTGCTGCCCAGATAAGTACAACAATATATAACTTCTTTTTCGTGCTCATAGTCCTTCCCCTTTTCAAGGTATTCCGCAACTTTGCTTCTGCGCCTGTTGTGTACTAGGAGTGTTGCCACGTTTTACCAGTCTTATACATTTAAATTTTTGCTTTACTTTATCGCGTTAAAGCGTTATACTGTTGTCGATGATTGAAGCTGTGCCAATCTTACCATATTTATTTGAATTACAGTCACAGCATGGAGGTATATTATGACAATCGGAATTGTTGGACTTGGACTGATCGGTGGTTCTTTTGCAAAAGCATACAGTGACAACGACGAACACAAGGTTCTTGCTTATAACCGCAGCAAAGAAGTGATTCAGGCTGCGTATAACGATAAAGCCATTGACGGCGAATTAAACGAAGGAAATATCAAAGACTGCGACCTGATTTTGCTTTGTCTGTATCCGCAGCTTTGCATTGACTATCTGACAAAGATGGCACCTTATATCTGCAAAGATGCGATGGTGATCGACTGCTGTGGTACAAAAGAGCTGATCTGCCAATCCTGCTACCCTATCGCCAAACAATATGGCTTTACTTTTATCGGCGGACACCCAATGGCTGGCCGTCATTTCTCCGGCTACGCATACAGCACAAAGACAATGTACAACGGAGCTTCTATGGTACTTGTGCCAGAAGATCTGAATGATACGAAATCCATCGAGCGCGCGAAGAAACTGCTGTCTCCGATTCATTTCGGTAAATTCACAATCTGCGATTACGACCGTCACGACGCGATGATTGCATTCACATCCCAGATGGCACACGTTGTATCCAATGCTTACGTGAAAAGCCCGACAGCAAAAAATCACGATGGTTTTTCTGCCGGAAGCTACAAGGATCTGACACGTGTTGCATGGTTGAACGAAACGATGTGGACAGAGCTTTTTCTGGAAAATAAGAAACATCTGATCAAAGAACTTGACTATTTTATCACGGCTTTGCAGGAATACAAAACTGCAATGGAGAACGACGATGCAGAAACATTAAAAAAACTCCTTGCAGATGGTAAACACTGCAAGGAGGAAATCGATGGAATCACTGGCGAATAATTTACGCCTGATGATTGGATACAAAGCAGCTGGCGATACCACTCACCAGCCCCGCTGCAAGCAGGTAGATGCCTGCCTGAAAGCTCTTCCAGATCGTCGCCCCGGACACAGAAGAACCGGAGGATACCTGAGAAGAGATGAAACGAGCAAGCATCTTAGAGATCCATGCCGTTACATTTTCCATATCTACAAGCGCTATGATAATCATACACACAACAATCATACAGGGTATTGCCTTGAGGGGCGGTATCCTGACAAAGGATAACACGAGCATCCCCACCGCGGCAATCAGGATTCCAATCGGAATTCCACGCCACATATCAGAGATTAACCCCACATTTTCACAGATCTTCATAATGCTGTACCGGATCTGTACCTGTGCATGATATGCGGACAGATCAATAGCAGGTACAAATAGGCTCACTGTCAACAAAACTGCGGACAGGATGCCTAGCAGCATACTCGCTGTCACAAATTTACTTTTTCCATATTGATTCTGATTATCCATTTTTACGCTTCCGTTCCAAAAAATCTCCAACCGTTCCAAGTGTATAGATCACAAGACCTGCCACATAAAAGACCGGTCCAAGTCCCCTTCCGGCATCATAATTCGATGAGGTTCCAAGCTCTTTTGCCAGTCGGACATTGTCCTCTAACACACGCAGCGACTGTGTGTAATGCTTATTGTTGATTACGATAATAAAGATGACAAGCATCACAAGAATTGGTGCAAACCGCATAATCGGATTTGCCGCATATTTCCGCAACCACTTGATATAATCGCAGGCAGACAACAACAGCATCCAGACTCCGACTAAGATTGCAATGATACCAAGCACCAGCACAATGGTTTCTCCCATCGCCAGGATGCTTCCATCTTCTTCTACCATGGAGCTCTTCATACCGATCTCAAACAGATTCGCCTTACGCTTCACATCAAAAAGCTTCTCCCAGATCCAGTTCATAAACGGCGCCAGATATAACAAAATCGAACCGACAAACGCCAGCAACAGGTTCATATCTCCAACGATGGACTGGAAATATCCAACGATGTCGATTGCCTTGCTCGTATCGGCAGCTTTGCGATGATGCTTTTTCTCCGGCACCTGCTTTACCGTATTTTTTGCAGCAAGCTTTGCCCGCTCCTTCGCCTTTGCTTTCTCTTCCTTTTCTGCCCGCTTGATATCCTCTTTCGATACCTTCAGAACAATCGGTTCTTCCAATGGTGCACCGCAAGACTCACAGTAAAGCGCACCCTCTGGAATCTCTTTTCCACATTCCTTACATACCATGTTCTATCACCCTCCAGACCATCATATACAACGATGGCTGCCGAACCATACCGGCTCGACAGCCATTTTCTTACTTATATATTATTTGTTTCCGATCTTGATTCCAAGCTTGTCTAACACTCTTGGAGCTGCGGCAGCAATCACACCAAGGTATGCAAAAATCACACCGGCTGAAATACCTACCTTAATACCATACTCCCTGAAGTTAACCGTCGTACCATCTGAATGTGCATAACCGTGACGAATTGTTGCGATCAATACAAATACAAAGATGACACCAAGAAGAATAAACTCAAAGTATGGAATCGCCTGTAACTTTGCTTTCACATTTGCAATCTGTGGAACAGGAATAAAATCTGCAACCTCCCATGCAATCAGTACCAATGAAAGCAGTAACACAATGATTGCGATGAAGCGGTTAAATCCACCTGCCTTAAACAGATTCCAATGCTCTGTAACACCCCAGTAAGTTGCATGTGCCCATGGGATTAAAGTTGCAAGGAACACAAAAAATGCTCCAACGATCTTCAGGATATTCATAGGATTTTCCTTCACATATCCAAGATATCCATTGATTCCTGCACCAAATGCCGCCGCGTTATTGCTTCTAGGCTGATAATAACCGCCCATCGGCTGCTGTGGCTGCTGGTATCCCATCTGTGGTTGTACCGGCTGTCCCATTGGCTGCTGGTATCCCATCTGTGGCTGCACTGGCTGTGCATTATCTGCAGGTTGCTCTGCCTGAACTGGAGCTCCACACATTGGACAATTTGTCTGTCCGGTTGGTATAATCGCTCCACACATCGTACAATTCATAAATCTTCCCTCCTAAATAACCCTCTTAATTCTAATAAGAAGTGATAAAAAAATAATAGCATAAACCCCTCATTCATTCAAGGAATTTATGCTAGATTGTGACTATTTTATTACATATTTTACATAATCTTCTTTTTTAGAGATCATATTGAAGAACTTTACAATTTCCCAGATTAAACTTGAAAAAGTCTTCATTATCCAGACTCTCAAAATATGAGTTGATCACCCGGCACACACCGCCATGACTGATCACCATGACCTTTTTATCCGCATAGCGCTGCTTGATATCATCTAGAAAATTATACACACGCTGTACAACTTTAAGCAGCGACTCACCCTCTGGATACTGGTAACCAAACTGTACCCACTGCTCCATGAATCCCGGCGTTCCCTCATAGGTTCCGTCGATCACACCATAATCACGCTCTGCAAGGCGATCATCCACTTCTACCGGCACACCGATCGCTGCACCGACAATATCTGCAGTCTCCTTTGCACGCACAAGCGGTGATGAAATGATGAGATCCACATCCGTATCCTGCATGCTCTGTGCCAGCTCATGTGCCTGTGAGATTCCTTTTTCCGTCAGTCGCACATTTGCTCTTCCACAGATTCGAACCTCTATATTATACTGTGTCTGTCCATGTCTTGTTACATATAATTTCATAGATACCCTCTTCGGAATAATGCTATTTATATCCAATCTCCGTTATGATACCATAGGAACTTTCTTTTTTCAACAAAACAGCCACTCAAAAAGGCTTTCCTAACTTATGAAAGTTATTTTTTTATTTTATTTCTTTATTTATGAAATATGCCGTCAAAACATCCATAAAATAATATTTTTCTTCTGAAAATGGCCAGACGCACCCACTCCGATGCCGGAAAACAAGCTTTCCCGCCTTCTGTGCCTGCATCAGATGCAGTTCAAATTCCCGGCTGCCTGCAACCTGACAAGTAATGCCTTCTACATCCTCTGGCAGAATCTGTGTTTCTGTCTTTGCTGTCAGAAGCTGTTCCCATTCCTCCGTCCAGATCTGAGCATATTCTGCCAGCCGTTCTTCGCGCGCAGGCAACGCTGCATATATCTCGTTTGCCGCGAAAACAGCTCCGCTTGTTGTCACCATAATGGCATCCATCAACCGCCCTGCTGCCTGCACATTCATTTCCTTCATCATGGCAGCCGTCCTTGGCAGTCTGTGCAGATCTTTTCCATATAATTGCAGCAGCCCAGCAAACCGCGCATTTAACTGACTGGCAAGTCCACACACGACACTGAAATCAAATGCCTTTTCATATCCCGCAAAAGTTGGCTGTTGCTCCGCCACTGACTCCATGACCTGACGCAGATATTCTGACAAATGCAGATCGTCCCCATTCGAAAGCAATGTCTCAAAAAACCGTTCCTCTTCCTCATAGATTTCCCAGAATCCCAAATCCACACAGACACACTGTGCCTCTGATAATCCATATCGCGCCCGTGCCGCCTGTATATCCTCCATCGTCCGGTCAATCAGTACAAACCGCACATAGGGTGCCAGCATTTCCAGATCCAGATCATTGCATCGACCGGCACCCCAGATAGCAACTACCGGTTTCGCTTCCAAAGGTACATCCGCCTCCAAAGTAAACGCCTGATCCCGCAATTTTCCCTGTCTTGCCAGATGTGCCCGCCGGTAATAGCTCTCAATCCCCTCTAAGACATAACTGGTCAATGTCTGCCGGTAATCTGTCCATGCGGCTCGCATCGGATCTGAATTTTCAGTTTCAATCATCTTTTCATAAATCATCTTCTACACGCTTTCTGCACTTACATTGTAAATTCTGCATGATTCTCTGCATTTCATCTGTGTAAAACCGAAAATACAAAAAAAACACCGACTCCGCAGCTTCTTCTGCAAAACCGATGCTTTTACAAGTGGGCCGCCGGGGGCTCGAACCCCGCACACCCTGATTAAGAGTCAGGTGCTCTACCAAATGAGCTAGCGGCCCGTAGTGAATTTTCACTTACCATGTGTTCTTCATCAGAACAATATGGAGTATACAACATTCATTTACAAAATGCAAGCTTTTTTTCACATTTTTTTCAGATTTTTTTCAAAAAGCCCGCAAACCCTTTATTTCCTTAACTTCTTGCATGCACTAATTGTCTCCAGCCGGTTCAGAATACAACATACTGTGTGTATATTGCGTCCAAGATTCATCAGTTTTCGATTCAGACAGGGATTCGAGTACACTGCATTTGTAAGTTTAAAACCACATTTTTTTCTTCCCATAAGAGACTCCGGCATGTATCTTACTACCATAGTATGCACCGGAATCTCTTTTTTTACACGTTTTTGTTATTTCTTTTTTTACACGTTTTTGTTATTTCTTTTTTGGTGGCTTGATGACCATGCGGCAGATTGGATTTCCCATCGCAGAAAACTTCTCTTCATACTCCGTCATGACATTACCCTCCGCATACTCGCTATGATGCAGGTCAAACGTATAGTTGACCATCTCCCAACCGGCAAGTTCTACCTGTTCCAGTGAGAAATCAAACAACGGGCGGTTGTCTGTCTTAAATGTAAGCCCTCCATCTGCTGCGAGGAAATTCACATACCGGTTCAAAAACTGCACCGATGTCAGGCGCCGTCTCGCATGACGATCCTTCGGCCACGGATCAGAAAAGTTCAGATAGATATAGGCAACCTCATCTTTTTCAAATACATTTTCGATTGCCTCCGCATCCATTCGGATAAACACCAGATTCGGAAGCTGCTCGATTGTCTGCTTCTCGATTGCCCGGACAAGCACACTCGAATATTTCTCAATACCGATATAATTGATCTCCGGATGCAGCTTTGCCATATCTATAATAAATCTGCCTTTTCCCATTCCCACTTCGATATGAATCGGATTTTCATTTCCAAAAAAATCATGCCACTTTCCCTTCATTGTCTCTTCTTCATGCACGACAAAATCATTTGTGGCAATCATTTCTCTGGAGCCTTTTACGTTTCGTAATCTCATCTTTTTTACCTCGTCCATCTATAATGTTTCTATATTAGCATTTATTTTAAATTTTCACAAGAATGTTGCATTTTATCTCTTGTTTTTTTCCCTGTTTTATATGATAATTAAGAAGATAATGTCAATCTTTACAGAAAAGGATTTTATAGCATGATCAAAACAGTGAAAAAAATTATTTCCTATATAATGGTGTGCGTGCTATTCCTCAGCATGTGTATTCCATGCGAGGCTGCACAGACAAGCACCGCAACTGCATCCGATGCAAATGCAACGACGGGATTTCCACAGATTACGTCCACATCTGCCATCATCATGGATGCACAATCCGGACAGATCATATACGAAAAGAATTCCCACACCCGGCAATATCCGGCAAGTATCACAAAGATCATGACTGCGTATCTCGCCATCAAAAACGGAGATTTAAACTCTACGATCACAATGAGCGACGCTGCCGTCTGGGGCATCGACCGCAACAGTTCCCATATCGCGCTCGATGTCGGCGAAGAGATCAGTATGTCGGATGCACTCTACGCCGTCATGCTCATGTCTGCAAATGAAGCAGCCTGGGCGATTGCAGAACAGGTGTCTGGCTCTCTGGAGAATTTCGTGCAGTTGATGAATGATACTGCACAAAGTCTCGGCTGCAAGGATACACATTTTACGAATGCAAATGGATTGCATGATCCGGATCATTATACAACTGCCTACGACATGGCGCTGATCACAAAAGAGGCGCTTACAAGCAAGACCTTTCGTGAGTATGCTTCAGAAACCTATCATGAGATTCCGCCAACGAACATGAACAATGAGACGCGTTATCTCACGCAGGGCAACCGGATGATGCTCAGCAATTCCGAATATTATTACCCGGCATGTCAAGGTGGAAAAACTGGTTATACTGATGATGCGGGTGGTACACTTGTCGTCTGGGCTGAAAAAAATGATATGCAGTTGATCTGTGTGACAATGGGTACCCCTGACAACGCAACGAATTACACCGACAGCATTGCGCTGTTCAACTATGTATTCAACAACTACTCAAACACCACGTTGTTGTCAGACTATGAATTCGATGCAGAGGCTGCCACGACCGCGCAGAACTTCTTAAACGATTATTATGGTTGTGAAAATCTCGGAACCATGCATCTGTCCGTTGACAATAACCAGCCATTTATATTTGCGAACAATGCCGACAGAACCAAGCTGCAAATGAACTTTGTTCCATCCGCAGACCGGCTGGATGAAGGTTATATCGGTACTTTGGAAGTTTCCTATGAAGGTACGACCTGCCTGACACTTCCGGTCAGCTATTCCGGCTATGTCAATTCCAACGATGACGTTGCCGTAGCCGAAGCATACAAAAATGGCAGTATCCGCCCGGCGTTGATCAAAGAAAAGAAAAGCTATTGGAAATATATAATTGCGGCGGTCGTCGTTGCATGTATTCTTGGACTTTTTATTTATGCAAATGTGATCGAACCACGGAAACGGAAGCAAAACTCCCGTTCCCGCAGACGATAACAGGAAACCTTGCACCACGAAAAGAGGTACTTCAACTATGGAAGAATCAAAAGAGAATTTTAAGAAAATCAAATCTGCCAATCAGATGATGCTGGATTATTTCAACAAATCCTTCCTGTCACAATTGGAGGATATCCAGAATCTCAAAACACAGATTTTTGAAATTGACATCAAGATTGATGAGCTGGACAAGACGAAGGACATTTACGCCTTCAAGACCAACTCCAGAAAAAGCGTCTTTTCTCCTGTCACAAATGATGGCGTGGATACCGAGCGCAACAAGATCATTCAGGAGCAGATCAAAGACCTGCAATCCGTGAAGGAGACCTTGACGTTAAAGCTGCGCGGCATGGAATTACAGTTGAACAAGCTGCGTCAATACCTGGAAGCATTGAACAATGCAGAAGATGCACTTACCTCTTTTGAGCCTCGCTACACGACAGACGACCCTGATCATACCGATCACTACGGCTTTACATTTCTTCAGGAGGACGCCAAGGAAGACATCTCCTCGCATGGATATAATATCTTAATGCTGGATGCATACGACCGGGCACTCACACAGACGATTCTGGATAAGCAGATCAAAACCGGGCTGGAAGCTATGCAGAACAAACTGGATATGATCAACTATCTGATTGGAACAGATGTCGGACGTGCGAAATTAACCTTGCAGGAAATCCTGCACAACGTAAAGCAGATGTCCCACTCGGTCGATGAAATCGCCGAGAACATGAACAGCTTTTCTTCTTCCGACAAACCGTTGAAGGAACAGCTCGAAGCTTACTTAAATGAGTTTAAGCAGAAACATACAAAGATCAAAATTACCGCATCTGTCGAAACACCAGATCCGAACATCAGCTATCATCCGGTGTTCAACATTAACTTCATGCGGCTGATTGCAATATTTTTCGATAACATCGCCTTACATGCAAATGCATCCAATGTATCCGTACAGGCAAGCCTGACGCCAAATATGGCAGAGGTCATTCTGACAGATGATGGTGTCGGCATCAAGGACACCTATATGGAGGACAGTCCTTGGTACAGCAGCCTGCACAAAGCAAAGGAAATCCTGTATATGCTCTGTGGCAAGCTGGATATCTCCGGGGATGTCATGTCGGGAACCACAGTAAAATTCAGCTTCCCGATCCAACAATAAAAGCAAACAACAATAAAGGAGTTTATATATTATGAAAAACAAGATTGTAGAACTGATTGCTGCAAACGTCGAAGGGTTAACCGCAGCAGAAATTGCAGACCTGATTGAGATTCCGCCAAAACCGGAGCTTGGTGATTTTGCATTTCCCTGCTTCCGCCTTGCGAAGACGATGCGCAAAGCCCCACAGATGATTGCCAACGATATCAAAGAAGCAATCGGCGATGTGGATTTCCTGCAGGAGATTCAGGTACAGGGTGCTTACTTAAACTTCTTCGTAAAGAAGGAATTATTTATCGAAACAATGGTAACTGCTTCTATGGCTGATGATTTCGGAAGTTCTACCGAAGGAAATGGACAGACAATCTGTATCGATTATTCTTCTCCAAACGTAGCAAAGAATTTCCATGTTGGACATCTTCGTACGACGATCATTGGAAACTCTCTGTATAAGATTTATTCCAAGCTGGGCTACAAGGTTGTCCGCATCAACCACCTCGGCGACTGGGGTACACAGTTTGGTAAACTGATCGTTGCATACAAGGCATGGGGAAGTGAAGAAGCGGTCAAGAAGGACGGCGTTGCCGAACTGATGAAGCTCTACGTGAAGTTCCACGAAGAGGCTGAGAAGAATCCAGAGTTAAACGACGAAGCGCGTGCATGGTTCGCGAAGATGGAACATGGTGACGAGGAAGCTTTAAAAATCTGGCAGTGGTTCAAGGATATCAGTCTGATCGAGTACAAGCGTACTTACGATCTGCTTGGTATGGACTTCGACTACTACCTCGGCGAGAGCTTCTACCGTGATAAAACCGACGATGTTGTAAAACGACTGACAGACGCAAATCTCCTGACAGAGAGCGAGGGTGCAAAGATCGTAAACTTAGACGCTTATGATATGGCTCCATGTCTGATCCTGAAGAACGACGGCAGCTCCATCTATGCAACACGCGATATTGCAGCGATCTTCTATCGGAAAGAAACTTACAACTTCGTAAAATGTCTGTATGTAACCGGACAGGAACAGAAGCTTCACTTCAAGCAGGTATTCAAGGTTGTTGAATTGCTTGGAAATGAATGGGCAAAGGATCAGTTAGTGCATATTCCTTATGGACTTGTCAGCTTGGAAGGTGCCAAGCTTTCTACACGTAGCGGAAATATTATTTATGCCGAGGATATTCTCCTCGAAGCGATTGCGAAGATCAAAGAGATCATCAATGAGAAGAACCCGGATCTTCCAGATAAGGATGAGACAGCAAAGAAAATTGGTGTTGGTGCCGTATTGTTCAATGATCTTTATAACCAGCGTATCAAAGACGTATCTTTCAAATGGGAGAAGCTTTTGAACTTCGATGGTGAAACTGGTCCATACGTACAGTACACACATGCAAGATGCTGCAGTATCTTAAAGAAGCTGGATGGATTTACACCATCAGCAGATATTGATTACAGTGTATTGACAGATGTAGAAGCAATGGAGTTACTGAAAGAGATTAACCGCTTCCCGAAGATTGTCAAGGACGCTTCTGAGCGTTATGAGCCTTCTGCCGTTGCAAGATTTGCAGTCGATGTTGCACAGGCATTCAACAAATTCTACAACGCATGCCGTATCCATGTAGAGGAAGAGAATGTGCGTAACGCGCGTGCTACACTGGTATATATCACAAAGAAGACGATCAAAGATGCAATGGAATTGCTTGGTATTGATTGTCCAGAACAGATGTAATTTCATTATACATTCCATATGATAAAAACTGGTATATAATTACTAAGAAGTTAAGTAAGTCGGATGATTAAATCATCCGGCTTATTTTTATGAAATCGTCATATATTCATATGCTTATGTTTTACTCTCCTCTAACCTCACTATATTGTATCTCCAATTTTATAAATACAATATGTATGATTCCGTCCGAAGTTATCAACAATTTTTGTTTTTAGAATCATTTTTTATCCACAATTATGTGTATAAGTTGGTGGATATTATATACTTTTCCACAATTATTGATGTTTATATATGTGGATAATCAGTGTTTCACGTGAAACATATTGATAATCGTAAATTAAAATTCTATTCTATATTCAATATAGATAACACATGCTCAATATAAATAGATAACAGTTATAATTCATTTTTATGTACATTAAAATTATACAGATGCATATTGTACTATAACTTATCAATTAAGTTTATTGTTGTTTTATAATTTAACATATTACACGTTACAGTTATTTATAAAACCAAAAACAGCCAGAAATAAATTTTTCTAGTTATCTGTCGGTTCATCAGTTATTCATTTTTAGATACTCGTAGATATTTTAAATCATATATTTCAGATTTTATTTTCATTTTATGTAATGTATATGTTGCAAACAATGTTTCACGTGAAACATATATATTCAGATATTTTAAAACTAATGTGTCTATACCAAATTCAATTTTTATATCTGAAATACACTTAATTATTTATCTAAATCAAATAAGATAATATTCTATTATCTTTATGTACCCTTTATGTTACTTCTGATAGCACTAGAATTCACTCAGTCAATTTATAAAATGCTAAGTTCAGTTTGTTATCATCTATTATAGATTCATTCATAATTAATTTTTGAATTACATCTCAATATATCATAATCTCGCAACCATGTTTCACGTGAAACATAAACACATATTTATTTACTGAATAATATATACATCAACACACAAAATCAAATAGCCTATGTGATAACAACCTTCCAATTCTAAATCAAATATAATTTCTAAGAATATTGGATGTTTCACGTGAAACACTAAAGTATTTATAATAACTAATATTTATTTTACGGTTTTTTACTTGGTTTTTATGAATTTTTCTTTTATTTTCCATACATATTGTAATATCCAAGCACTCAAATCTATATATTGTACATCAACAACAAATTTACCCATATTTTGATATAGCGAAACATGTCAGGTAGTGCTATAATGTTTATTATATGTGGAGGTTTTTATGGGTAGAATCATTGCAGTCGCCAACCAGAAAGGCGGCGTAGGAAAAACAACAACATCAATCAATCTCGCAGCATGTCTGGCGGAAAAAGGTAAAAAGGTTCTGGCTGTCGACATGGACCCACAGGGCAATCTGACAAGTGGCCTTGGTATCGATAAGAATACCTTGGAATACACCATTTATCATGCCATGAGTGGAGAGATTAACATTGGAGAGTGTATGATCGTTCATCCATTGGAGCATGGACTGGATTTAAGCGTTTTGCCGGCGAACCGTGATCTGGCAGGTGCAGAAGTCGAATTGGTCGATGCCGAAGATCCACAGCATATACTAAAGAACCTGTTAAAAAGCGTAAAGAAAAAATATGATTTTATTATCATTGATTGTCCACCGGCTCTCGGTATGTTGACGATCAATTCTATGACTGCGGCGGACACTGTCTTAGTGCCAATCCAATGTGAATTTTTTGCTTTGGATGGTCTCTCGCAGCTCATTTACACGATCAATCTGATTAAAAAGAAGCTAAACAAATCCCTTGAAATCGAAGGTGTTGTGTTTACGATGTATGACGCACGTACGAACCTGTCTTTGGAGGTTGTTGAAAACGTCAAGAATAATTTGGATCAGTTTATATATAAAACCATTATTCCGAGAAATGTACGGCTAGCAGAAGCACCTAGCTTCGGACTTCCTATCAACCTGTATGACAGCCGGTCATCCGGTGCGCAGGGATATCGGGATCTTGCAGACGAAGTAATCAATAATAAACTATACGCAAAATTATAAAAACACCTATTTGAGAGGAGAACGCTATGGCACCAAAGCGAGGATTAGGTCGTGGACTAAGTAATTTAATTCCGACAGACGATACAACCGAAGATGTCAGTCCAAAGGCATCGAAACAGACTAAAACAGGCGCTGTTACAAAAACAGAGGTTGTGAAAAAAGTAGAACAGACATTAAATATCAACCGGATTGAGCCAAACAAAAATCAGCCAAGAAAAGAATTCAATGAAGATGCATTGCAGGAGCTTGCAGATTCCATCAAACAGTTTGGTGTGATTGAGCCATTGGTCGTAGTGAAGCGCAAAGGCTACTATGAACTGATTGCCGGTGAGCGCCGTTGGAGAGCTGCCCGGTTAGCTGGTTTGAAAGAGGTTCCAGTTGTCATCAAAGATTACGATGATCAGCAGATTGTTGAGATCGCATTGATTGAGAACATCCAGCGTGAGGATTTAAATCCGATTGAAGAGGCACACGCTTATGAACGTTTGATTCAGGAATTCAACCTGACACAGGATGAAGTTGCAGAACGTGTATCGAAGAGCCGTACGACTGTGACAAATGCACTCCGACTTCTGAAGCTGACCGAGAAGGTACAGCAGATGCTGATTGATGATATGCTGTCGACCGGACATGTTCGTGCACTCATTACGATCACAGAACCTCAGTTACAGTATGAGACAGCAATGTATATTTTTGATAAAAAGCTTTCCGTGCGTGAGACAGAGAGCTACGTCAAGAAACTATTAAATAAGAAACCAAAGGAAAAGACATCCGAGAAAGAAGACCCGGAACTTTCCTTCTTATATAAAGCGATTGAAAACCGCTTAAAGGAATCCCTTGGAACAAAGACAACCATCAAAGCAAAGACCAAGGATTCCGGAAAAATTGAAATTGAATATTATTCACAGGAAGATTTAGAGCGCATTACACAGTTGCTCGCACAATAAAATCGAAAAGAGGAAAACTTCATGGAAGAGGCTAAGATATTTGGTATGAAAATGTCTTCTGCTGTCACAATCCTTTGTATTTTGGTTGTTTTACTCATAATTCTAATCATTTTTATCATTCATAAGATGAATGTGATGGCAAGAAAATATGAGATGCTTATGAGTGGCAAAAAAGGTGCGGATTTGGAGAAGATTATTCGGATTCGTTTTAAAGAGATGGATCAGGTCAAGGCAAATGCCAGACGTGTGACGAAAGAGCACCGGCAGATCAAGAAACATCTGTCCTCGTGTATCAGCAAATATGCCCTCGTCAAGTACGATGCATTTGATAAGATGGCAGGAAAACTAAGCTTCGTCATCGCATTGTTAAACGATGAGAATTCCGGTATTCTACTGAACTCGATGCACTCGAGGGAAGGCTGTTTTACCTATGCGAAGGAAATCGTAAACGGCGAATCTTACATCCAGCTTTCATCGGAAGAAAAGGAAGCATTGGAACAGGCTAAGACGGTGGAAGAAGAGATTCAGGATCTGACAAAGGAAGCAGAATTCGAAGATGCCGATGGTAATCTGAATTTTGATGCATAATCAGGTCACAATATTATAATGATACAAAATTTTTGATATCAATTTTTTAACAAATATTTTAAACTACTATTATAAATAAGAAAGGACGACAATTATGTTAGACATTAAATTTGTTCGTGAAAACCCAGACGCTGTAAAGGAGAATATCAAGAAGAAGTTTCAGGATGCGAAGCTTCCATTAGTAGATGAAGTCATCGAGCTTGACAAGCAGGCAAGAGCCCTTCAGCAGGAAGCCGATGAGCTTCGTGCAAAGAAGAACGCTATTGCAAAGCAGATTGGTGCATTGATGGCACAGGGCAAGAAGGAAGAGGCAGAAGAAGCTAAGAAGGAAGTTGCAAAGAACGCAGCCCGTCTGGCAGAGCTGGAGAAGCAGGAGCCACAGGTGCGTGAAGAGTTAAAGAAGAAAATGATGGTCATTCCGAACATCATTGATCCGACTGTTCCAATCGGTAAAGATGATTCTGAGAATGTAGAGCTGGAGCGTTTTGGCGAGCCAGTTGTTCCAGATTTTGAAGTTCCTTATCATACAGACATCATGGAGAAGCTGAACGGTATTGATCTTGACAGTGCAAGAAAGGTAGCCGGAAATGGTTTCTACTATCTGATGGGCGACATTGCAAGACTGCATTCAGCCGTTATCAGCTATGCAAGAGATTTCATGATTGACCGTGGATTTACTTACTGTGTACCACCTTTCATGATCCGCAGCAACGTTGTAACCGGTGTTATGAGTTTCGCTGAGATGGATGCCATGATGTATAAGATTGAGGGTGAGGATCTGTATCTGATCGGTACAAGTGAGCACTCTATGATTGGTAAGTTCATCGATACAATGACACCAGAGGAAGAGCTTCCTAAGACTCTGACAAGCTACTCTCCATGCTTCCGTAAAGAGAAGGGTGCACATGGTATTGAGGAGCGTGGTGTTTATCGTATCCACCAGTTTGAGAAGCAGGAAATGATCGTTGTCTGCAAGCCAGAGGATAGCAAGATGTGGTTCGACAAGCTGTGGAAAAATACAGTTGATCTGTTCCGTTCTATGGATATTCCAGTTCGTACAATCGAGTGCTGTTCTGGTGATCTGGCAGACTTAAAGGTAAAATCTTACGACGTTGAAGCATGGTCTCCACGTCAGAAAAAATATTTCGAAGTTGGTAGCTGTTCAAACCTCGGTGATGCTCAGGCACGTCGTCTTGGCATCAAGGTAAAGGGCAAGGATGGAAAATATTTTGCTCATACATTGAACAATACTGTTGTTGCTCCACCTCGTATGCTGATTGCATTCTTAGAGAACAACCTGAACGAAGATGGAAGCATCAACATTCCAAAGGTGCTTCAGCCATATATGGGCGGTAAGACAAAAATCTGTTAATCCATTTCCCATGCGGAAATGCTGGAGGTAGTATGCATACTTATCTACGTGCGATCGGTTTTCGCGAATGTAAAAATAGACAGCAATTGGAAGATATTTATCGTCACACGTTGAATACTCCAAACCGCAAGATAATGACGACGATCAGCGTCGATACGTCGCTGTTGCAGTTTGAAAAAGATTTTGGTAAGAATTTCGGACTCTCGCTGGTCGGTGAATATGACATCAAGGGTTCTTTATCCATCGAACATTATTTTCCTTATCTGAAGGGAGAACGGTTCATGCAGTTTGAGAACATTACGATTCAGAAACAGGCCGACAAAGAAAGCTACGCGGGAGTCTGTGAAGATTACCATCTTGGTATGACAATTATCTTCTATGTCATCAATATCGCAGATTATGCAAAATCCAAATGGTTGAACTATTCCAACCGGCAGATCACGAAGGTCAAGTTTTCTGCCCTGTCTGTGGCGGGAACGATTTTGCTCGGCATGCATCATTCCAAGCACCAGATTGCCGTCGAATCAAAGGGACGGAACCGCAGAAACCAGTTGCTCGATGCAGCGCGAAACGGTGATACCGACGCGATGGAACAACTGACCTATGACGAAATGAACACCTACACCTCTATTTCTTCCAGAGTCATCAAGGAGGATGTTCTTTCGATCATCGATACAAGCTTTATGCCTTGCGGTGTGGAATGCGACCATTACATGGTTATCGGAAATATCTATGCAGTGGAAAAACTGCAAAATATATACAGTAAAGAGATTGTCTACAATTTACTGATTGAAGCAAATGGACTGATGATCAATGTCGGCATCAATGAAGCAGATTTACAGGGAGAACCAAAGGTCGGCAGACGGTTCCGCGGTGAAATCTGGTTACAGGGTGTCGTGACAATATAATATACTTTCAGGAAGGAGATTTTATGTATCTAGTATTTGACGTAGGTGGAACTTTTGTAAAATACGCTTGGATGAGTATGGACGGTAATATTCAGGAAAAAGGAAAATACCCAACCCCGACCAAGGAAGGAGAATCTGTACCAGAATTCGTGGAATCTCTCGGACAGATTTATGACAAATACAAAGATCAGGGTGTAGAAGGAATCGCCCTTTCTTTGCCAGGACTTATCGACGCAGAAAATGGTATCATCCGAAACGGCGGTGGTATCAAATATCTGAAGGACGCACATCTGGCAGAACTGCTTGGTGCGCGTTGTGACGGTGTGAAAATTTCCATGGAAAACGATGGAAAATGTGCAGCCCTTGCAGAAGTCTGGATGGGTAATGCCAAAGGCTGTAAGAATGCAGCTGTAGTCATCCTTGGAACCGGCATCGGCGGTGGTATCGTAATCAACGGACATGTGCATCGTGGAAAAGATCTGTCTGCCGGAGAATTATCTTATTTCTTCGCAGATACACTGACAAGAAAAGATGTGGATAAAATCTTTGATATTGATTCAATCAGCGATATGGAAGAAGAGTACGAGAAACTTCCTTATCTTTGGTCTACATCGTATTCTACACGTGCTTTTTGTTACCAGGTTGCAATGGCAAAAGGCATCAACCCAAAAGAATTCAACGGAGAACTTCTTTATAAGATGGCAGATGAAGGGGATCCGGTTGTCCTTGACATGTTAGAAGATTTTTATTTTACAACTGCAAAATATCTGTTCAACATCTTTGCCATTGTCGATCCGGATATTATCTTACTTGGTGGTGGAATCAGCGCGCAGCCTGCATTCGTGGAAGGTGTAAAGCGCTATGTAGAAAAGTTAAAGTCCATCAGTATGATTACAAATTTCATCAAGGTTGATGTATGTAAGTTCGGAAATGATTCAAATCTGCTCGGTGCGCTTTACAGCTTCCGACAGATGTACCTGGAAAATTAGACAATAAAAAAATGTTCCCGAGGCGATTCGAACGCCCGACCTACCGCTTAGGAGGCGGTTGCTCTATCCTGCTGAGCTACGGAAACAAATCGTTATCTATTTTATAATATTTTTGATAGGAGGTCAATATCCATGATTTTAAAAAAGCTGAAACCAATGCCAAAAGATTTTCTGTGGGGTGCATCTACCAGCGCATATCAAGTAGAGGGTGCGAACCTGACACATGGAAAAGGACCAAGTGTACAGGATATCAAGAAGGTACCGGAAGGCACCAGTGAATTAGATGTATGCTCTGATTTTTATCATCACTACAAAGAAGATATTGCATTGATGGCAGAGATGGGATTTAAGACATTCCGTTTTTCTGTTGCATGGTCCCGTATTCTTCCGGAAGGAACCGGTGCGGTCAATCAGGAAGGTATCGATTTCTACAACAATGTCATCGACGAATGTCTGAAATATAACATTGAGCCACTTGTTACGATGTTCCATTTTGATCTTCCAGCAGCCCTTGAGAAGAAGGGTGGATGGTCAAGAAGAGAGAGTGTTGATGAATTCGTAAACTTCGCAAAGATTCTTTACGAGAACTATGGTGATCGTGTAAAATACTGGCTCACGATCAACGAGCAGAACGTATTAACCTTAAATGGAGAAGTGATTGGCACCTGTGATTTAAAAGGTGTGGATAACAAATATAAGAAACTGTATCAGGAGAATCATCATATGCTGCTTGCTCAGGCAAAGGCTATGGCTCTGTGTCATGAGATGGTACCGGGCGGAAAGATTGGTCCTGCACCAAACATTTCTCTTGTCTATCCGGCAAGCTGCAAGCCAAAGGATGTATTAGCAGCACAAAACTTAAATGCAATCCGTAACTGGCTGTATCTTGATATGGCAGTTTTTGGTCGTTACAACAATCTTGTATGGGCATTCTTAGAGGAACACGATGCAACACCAGTTATCGAAGATGGCGACATGGATATCATGGTGAGTGCGCATCCGGACTTTATTGGATTTAATTACTACTCTACAGCAACGGTAGAATGGAACGATGGAACAGAACCTGCTGGCAGAGGAGATCAGCAGATCAGTGGCGATGAGCCTGGCGTATTTAAGGCTTATCCAAATCCAAACCTGCTTCGTACCGAGTTTGGCTGGGAGATCGATCCGGATGGGTTCCGCGCAACGATGCGTGAGATCTACAGCCGTTATCATCTGCCAATGATCGTCACAGAGAACGGTCTTGGTGCTTACGATAAGCTCACAGAGGATGGCAAGATACATGACCAGTATCGTATTGAATACTTGAGAAAGCATATCGAGCAGATCAAGCTTGCATGTTCCGAAGGTGTAGAAATGATGGGCTATTGTCCGTGGTCAGCGATTGACCTTGTATCAACCCATGAAGGTGTTGTTAAACGTTATGGATTTATCTATGTAAACCGGGATGAATTCGATCTGAAAGATCTGGCAAGATACAAGAAAGATTCCTTCTACTGGTACAAGAAGGTCATCGAAACAAATGGAGAAGATTTGACAGATTAAACCGGTTTCACGTGTAGAACGGAGGGTGTTACATGAACCGCAAATCAAGTACAACTCTTACAATCAGTGCTGTCGCTTTTATAGCGGCACTGCTGATTGACTTATATTTAATATTGGTATATCCTTCCATGATTCAGGTTATCATTGCAGTCTCTTTGATTGTCGTCGTTGATACCTATTTCTTAGTGGATGGGATTCTTGCGAAAGTCGATGAAATCGCAAACCTGAACCTCGATAAGCAGAACGAGCTTACCAAGGTAGAGAAAGGTATCTACTCAGTTGCAAAAAGAGAAGAGGTTTCCCGTACCCAGAGTATGTCCGCCATTCTTGATATGATGTTGGAAATGAAGGACGAGAATTCCAAGCTGTTGTCTGAGATCAAGGATGATAATTCAAAGCACATGAAAGATCTCATGGAACAGGATAAGCTGATGACAAAGATTCAGTTGAAGAAGGATGTAGACAATACCGACCGTGTGGTAAGCAGCACGGAAAAGATGGCTGTTTTGATTACAAAAATGGCAACCGCAAATTCACGTTCTTCCAATGAGACCATTGAAATTCTCAATGATATCTGCAAAGAACTGGAACAGCGTAACGGAAAAACAGAGGATGAGAACGACTACTCCCATCTTCGCATAATGGATAAGGCAGAATAAACATGAACTATATCATATTTGATTTGGAATGGAACCAGTGCTGTGGTGGCAGAGATATGGAAAACCCGCGCATGCCATTTGAAATCATAGAAATCGGTGCAGTAAAACTGGACAAAAAATTTAATATTATCGACACATACTCCAGTATTATAAAACCAAAGCTCTACAAGAAGCTGCAGCCACATATCAAGACGATTTTAAATTATGATGAATCCACACTTCGAAAGGGACGACCGTTTGATATGGTGTATCGGGAATTTATCAAATGGTGTGGACAGGATGATTATATCTTTGGCACGTGGGGTTCAATGGACTTGAACATCCTTCAGACAAACATGGACTACTACTACTTAAAGCCGATGCCCGTGCCATTAAAGTTCTATAATGTACAGCAGATCTATGCAGATATGTATGACGAAGATGGTAAGATTGTAAAGCTGAAAAAAGCGGTCGAACATCTGAAGATAGAAGTGGAAGAGGATAAACCATTTCACAGTGCAGTGAATGATGCATACTATACCGGACTTGTGCTGAAAGCAATGTCTCCAAGAGATCTGGCAGACCGGTATTGTTACGATATCTATAACAACCCGAAGGATAAAAAAGATGAGATTATCTCCCATCACAAGCATTATTTAGAGCATATCTCCAGAGAATACCATTGCAAAGAGGAAGCGATTTCAGACGTAGAACTGATGGCTCCGATCTGCTATCGCTGTGGTAAGAAATTAGCACCAAAGGTAAAATGGTTTGCAAATACACCGAACTCCTATACCTGTATTGGAAAATGCTGGCACCACGGATTGGTGAGCGGTAAGATTCGATTCAAACAATCGAGAAACAACAATATATTTGTCATTAAAACGATGATTCCAACCGATAAAAAAGGTCTGGAAGCAATGAAAGAGCGACAGGACGAACTCCGGATAAGACGTCAGACAAAGCGTCATAATTAAAACAAACCCCTTGGCTATTAGCCGAGGGGTTGTTTGCTTGCAGTTCCTGCTTTCCGCGGATATGCTTTTGGTGTCTGTTTTTCTTTTCTGATAAATACAAAGCTCCGGCTGATATCCGAATCCGGAAGCATGAGTTTTTCTACTTTTTCAATCTTACCACCGAGAATCTGGATTGCCTTTTTTCCCTGTGTGATTTCTTCCTCTACCGTTCCTGTCTTATATGGGATAAAATATCCACCAGCCTTCACAAATGGAATACAATATTCCGAAAGCACTGCCATATTTGCAACAGCACGCGAAACTACAAAATCATATTTTTCACGCATTGCCTTATCTCTGGCACCTTCCTCTGCACGTCCATGCACCGCTGATATCTCATTCAGGTTTAACGCATCAATCACTTCCTGTAAGAATTTAATGCGTTTATTCAGAGAATCAAACAACGTTACCTGCAGATTTGGAAATGCAATTTTTAACGGAATACCCGGAAATCCAGCTCCTGTTCCCACATCAATGATCTTATACGGTTTTTCCCACATCTTCACATATCCGGCAAGTGCAAGACTGTCAATAAAATGTTTCAGAATTACTTCTTCCCGCTCTGTAATAGCCGTCAGATTCATCACCTTGTTTTTCTCAATCAGCATATCATAATACTGCTCGAATTGTGCAAGCTGTGCATCGGTCAAAAGCACCTGTCCCTCTGTGATCTGTTCTACATATATTCTAACTTTTTCCATTTTCTATATTCCTATGCCTGTTTCTTTGTCTCCAGATAAATCATCAACACCGACACATCTGCTGGCGATACACCAGAGATACGTGACGCCTGTCCGAGCGAAGTCGGTCGGATATTTGATAACTTCTGCCGCGCCTCTTTTCGAAGATTTGCAACATCGTCATAATTGATGTCATCTGGAATCTGTTTTTTCTCCATTTTCTGAAAATGTTCTACCTGCTGTTTCTGGCGACTGATATAACCATCATACTTAATTGCAATGTTGATTTGTTCTACCACTTCATTATCCAAAGTAATCTTATCTGTTGTATCAACGCCAAGCAATGCCCGATATGCTTCCTGTCTGCCAGTATCCAATTCTTCCAGTGCTTCATAAGAAAGCTCTGGTCTGCGGACAAGTTCTGCCAGCGTTGCGGCTGTTCCAAGTGAAGAGCTTCCATGCTTTGTCAGAAAATCCTGTACATGCTTATTTGCGCCAACTGATATCTCGTTCATACGTGCAATTTCCGCATCAATCTGTCTACGCTTCTCGCAGAATTTCTCATAACGGGCTTCATCAATCAGACCAATCTCATGTCCGATATCTGTCAGTCTCAGATCTGCATTATCCTGCCTTAAAAGCAGTCGATACTCTGCACGGCTCGTCATCATACGGTATGGTTCCTGTGTCTCCTTTGTTACAAGATCATCAATCAAAACACCGATGTATGCCTGGGAACGATCCAAGATCACTGGTGGTTTATTCTGCAGCTTCCGCGCTGCATTGATACCAGCCATGATACCCTGTGCAGCTGCTTCCTCATATCCAGAGCTGCCATTGATCTGTCCTGCACTGAACAGTCCATCCATATCTTTAAATTCCAGATTTGCCTTCAGGTTTGTCGCATCAATACAATCATATTCAATCGCATATGCATTTCGAACAATTGCTACATGCTCCAGTCCCGGTACTGTATGAATCATCGCATACTGCACATCTTCCGGCAGGGAAGAAGACATACCACCCATATACATCTCATTTGTAAATTCACCCTCCGGCTCAATAAATAACTGATGGCGGTCTTTGTCCGGGAACTTCATGACCTTATCCTCAATAGAAGGACAGTATCTCGGTCCGGTTCCCTCAATAAATCCAGAGAAGAGCGGAGAACGGTCAATATTATCCTTGATAATCTTATGTGTTTCCTCGTTCGTATAAGTCAGCCAGCAGGAAATCTGATCCCGCTTGATATCTTCCTCTTTATTCGTAAAGGAAAATGGAACGATATGCTCATCACCTTTTTGCTCCTGCATCTTGGTAAAATCAATCGTCTTTTTATCCAGTCTTGCTGGTGTACCTGTCTTAAATCGCCGGATAAAGATGCCTGCATCCCGCATGGAATCAGACAAGTGATTTGCTGCTGAAAGACCATTTGGACCCGTATAATTCACAACATCACCATAGATGCATCTTGCCTTCAGATACGTTCCAGTACATAAGATAACTGCCTTTGCATGATACACTGCACCTGAATACATACGGACGCCACAGATGATTTTCTGGTCTTTCATTTCATCGGTAATTTTCGTATCATATAACAGTTCCGCGACCTCACCCTGACGGAGTGTCAGATGTTCCTGATTCTGAAGTGTTAAACGCATCTGCTTTGTATATTCGCCCTTGTCTGCCTGTGCACGCAAAGAGTGTACGGCAGGACCTTTGGATACATTCAGCATCTTGCTCTGAATATAGGTCTTATCAATATTTTTACCCATCTCACCGCCTAAGGCATCAATTTCACGTACCAGATGTCCTTTGGAGCTTCCACCGACATTTGGGTTGCATGGCATCAGGGCAACGCTGTCCATGCTGATAGTGAACAGGATGGTTTCAAGACCGAGTCGAGATGCTGCAAGGGCGGCTTCACAGCCCGCATGGCCGGCACCAACGACGATAATATCATATTCTTCCTCTATATATTTTTTCTCCACGATAAAATCCTCTTAAAGATAATTCAAACCTATTTACTTCTATAAACGAGATTTCTAAATTACCAAATTCTTCGCAGACACACTCCCGTTCGGCTCATCACGCAATGGTACTAAATTCGCAGTAACACTAATTCAACGAATTAGTATCCCTGCTCATTAAGTACCAGCGTGCTTCGACGGTCTGCTTTCGAATTTGTAATATTAGAAATCTCGATTCACATATGTGACTGGTTTGAATTATCAATCTACATATTCTTCTTTAATTGAATCATTGTATATTTAATTATGTTATAACTACAATTTTAACTTATTAATTATACCTTGTTGAATAAAAAAAGAAAAGGTATAATAGAGGAAATTGTGATTTTCCCGTATGTTGGTGCATTCACATGCGGGTACCTTATTGAAAGAAAGGTGTTTGATTATGGGTGAGACGATTGCTGCGATTGCAACCGGGATGGGAGATTCCGGCATAGGCATTATACGAATCAGTGGAGATACAGCGTTACAGATTGTAGATCAGATATTCCAACCGGTGAATAAAAAGAAAACAATTTTAAATATGGATAGCTATACCGCTGCTTATGGAAAGATCATCTACGAAGATGAAATCTATGATGAAGCAGTTGCACTCGTCATGCGTGCCCCAAAGACATACACAACCGAAGATGTTGTGGAACTTGATTGTCATGGTGGTATCACCGTATTAAAACGTGTGTTAGATCTCGTGATCCGGCTTGGTGCAAGACCAGCTGAACCGGGTGAATTTACGAAGCGTGCATTCTTAGGTGGACGGATTGATATGTCACAGGCAGAATCTGTCATGGATCTCATTCATGCCAAAAATGATATGGCAGCAAAATCATCCCTGCTTCAGCTTCGTGGTGAATTAAAGACTGTGATTACAGACTTGCGTGATACTTTACTTTATAACATCGCATATATTGAATCCGCCTTAGATGACCCTGAAAATTATTCATTAGATAACTTTCCACAGCAATTACACACCACTGTGGATAACATGTTGATAACTGTGAATCATTTACTGTCAACCAGTGAGAATGGACGTATTATCAAAGAGGGAATCCGTACAGTTATTGTCGGACGTCCAAATGCAGGTAAATCCTCTGTTTTGAACATGCTGTTAGGCGAGGAACGTGCGATTGTTACAGAGGTTGCCGGTACAACGAGAGATACGCTGGAGGAACTGGTCAATATCGATGGAATTACGCTAAATATCGTGGATACAGCGGGTATTCATGATACAGAAGATATCGTAGAAAAAATTGGTGTAACCAAGGCTATGACAACGATTTCTGACGCGGATCTGATTCTTTATATCGTGGATGGAACATGCGCTCTAAATGATGATGATTACCGTATTATGGATGCTTTACAGGGCAAAAAAGTCATCACTTTGATCAATAAAAACGATCAGAATCTGGTTGTGGATAAGTTGGGGATAACTTCAAAATTAGAGACTAAAATACTGGAAATATCAGCGAAAGAGGGCACTGGCAAAGAACAGCTTCACGACCTGTTGAAGTCCATGTTCTTCAATCAGGAGCTCACCTATAACGACGAACTTTACATTACCAACCTGCGCCACAAATCATTACTCTATGACACAAGAGAGAGCCTGAACAAAGTCTTAGAAAGTATCGACATGGGAATGGGAGAGGACTTCTTCACGATTGATCTGATGTCCGCCTACACATCGCTTGGCAAAATCATTGGAGAAGAACTTGAAGACGATCTCGTCAACAAAATATTCGCCGAATTCTGCATGGGTAAATAAAGGTCACTTATCTCGCAGAAGGAAATTATAATATAAAAAATAAATTCATAAGGAAAATATTAAAAATTCAATTATATTCTTAATATAAATTAATAATTGCAAAACACAATCAATACTTGAATTCATATATTTCAATATGAATTCATTCTAATATACAATATGTTTGAATCCTAGAAGTTCTTAATGTTCTGTAATTAGACTAGCCATGTTTGAACACGATGTTCAAACAAGCCGCCACTGAGCCATGGATGGCGAGCAGAGGGCGCATATGAACGAAGTTCATATTTAGGATGCGCCCGACAACCTGCCGACGAGCAAAGCGAGGGGGCAATACCCGTGCGATGGTGGCGTATTATATCAATATATAAATCAGAACATTTAGAACTTCTTAGATTCAATACATTGTATATAGAATGAATCATATTGAAATATATGTTTCAACTACTACTATGTTTTGCAATTATTTCAACTCACTAAAAAAGGATAATCGTTTTTCAACGATTATCCTTTTTATAATTAAGCATTTTTCTTCAAGTAGATAACAACCTTACGATAAGGCTCTTCACCCTCACTTCTGGTAGCTACATATTTATCATTCTGAAGAGCAGAATGGATAATTCTTCTCTCATAAGGATTCATAGGCTCCAGAGTAAATGGTCTTCTTGTTCTCTTAACCTTGAATGAGATATTCTTTGCAAGATTCTCCAGTGTATCTTTTCTTCTTGCACGATAATTCTCTGTATCAAGCTTGACACGGATATAAGATTCGCTCTTTTTATTTACGAACAAGCTGATCAGATACTGCAGAGAATCCAATGTCTGTCCACGCTTACCAATCAGGATACCCATATCCGGACCTTCTACGTCTATATCCATGGTTGCTTCTGCTTCATCATAATCAATTGTAACCTTTGCTTCGATATCCATAGCCTTGAATAAGTTATCAAGGTATTCTTGAATATCATCTAAAAAGCTTTCCTTTTTCTTTGCCTTAATGACTGCCTGCTTTGCACCGATTCCAAGAAATCCTGAGGAACCCTTCTCGATTACCTCATAATCAAGCTCTGTGCTTGCACAACCGAACTCTGTGGATGCGAGTGTAATTGCCTCATCAACAGTCTTGGCCTTAAACTCTCTATATTCCATCTTAACTCCTAAATATTACTTATCCTTGTCATTGTTATAATTCTGCATGATATTTGCTTTGGAAGCAAGCGATCCCGCACGATATTTTGTCCCGTTATCTGTTCCGGACTTCATCGTGTTGGAAGTGTAGCTCTTCAAGCTTGCATTTGTTACGCTGCTTGTTGCTTTACCTTCTTCAGAAGAAGATGCCTGACCAAATGCTGCTTCCTGCATTTTCTCCATAAAGGATTTCTTGTTTTTCTTCTTCTTTTTGGCATTCTTCTTTGCAGCCTTTGCCATACTCTTTTCCAGCAACTTATCCATATCACAATGCTTAAAGTAAGCATTTGTACAAATTGTTGTGATAAAAGATATGAATGAACCCATTGCCCAGTAAAGACCTACACCACAAGGTACATTCACACAGACGAAGAAGGAGAAGATTGGCATGACATACATCATGGTCTTCATTGTTCCCATCGTAGCCTGCTGTGTCGGATCATCCGAACCCTGCATTGGTGTTACCTTCATGCTCAAAAACTGGAAGATGAGTGATAATACAGGAATTATAATTGCTGCTGTCAATGCAAAATGTGGAACGGCTGTCAGATCCAAACCGAAGAAGTTATAAATCTGCTTGATGTTATCCACATTACCATTCGCTGTCATCGCATCAACGACCGCACCTGAATTACCAAGCTTTGCAGCAAATGTATCCCACAATGTTCTTGGGAAATTTGCAAGCACATCAATGATCGTATTCGTATTTTCATAATTGATGGACTTCATCGCAATTGTAAGCTGCTGTCCACCATCTGCCGTTACCGCTTCCAAAGCCTTCTGTGCAGCGGAATCACCCTGGATTGCAGTTGCAATTGGCTTGTACATATCATATACCTTTGGTACATATGCAGGTATATTCTGAATTACACGGTACAAAGCAAGGAAAATCGGAAGCTGGATCAACGATGTCAGACATCCACTTGTCATACTGACACCATATTTACTCTGAATCTCTTTCGTGATTCGCTGTACTTCCATCATTGACTGCTGATCTGTCTTACCTCTGTACTTCTTAGTTGCCTTGTTGATTTCCGGCTGAATCATTGACATAATCTTGCTTGAACGATTCTGCTTATACATCAACGGGAATATGATCAAACGTACGATCAGCGTAAAAAGAATAATCGCAATACCGATTGATTCTACGCCGATTGCATTCAACCCGCGATAGAGCAAACTAAGAATAGCTCCTAAAAGCCTCGAAATTGGCTTAATAATAAAGCCACCTGACTGTGTTAAAAACATACTGTCCTCCAATTAGTCGTGTAAGACCCTGTCTTACATATTAAGGAACTGGATCATATCCACCTTTTGAAAATGGATTGCATCGAAGGATTCTCCATACTGTCAGGGCTGTTCCTTTGAAAAAACCATATTTCTGATATGCTTCAATCGCATAATTGGAACAGGTTGGATAATATTTGCAGTGGCCATAACGTTTCCAGGGTGAAATGTATTTCTGATACAGACGTATCATCTTAATACATGCCTTTTTCATTCCATCACCTCCGGAACAGTATCCTGCATCAAAATCTCATGTTTTTTCGCCAGATGCAAAAAAGCAGAATCTATCTCATGAAAAGATTTACCTTTTGCATTCATTCTCGCGACAACCACAAGATCATATCCCGGTTTTATCCGATATTGATTCAAACGATACGTTTCCCTGATCAGTCTGGTCAAACGATGCCTGACCACACTATTACCAACTTTCTTACTAACAGAGATTCCAATTCTACTGTAATCCAAGTTGTTGGCCCTCAGATACATCACTAAATACTTATTGGCAAACGATTCTTTTTGGTTATACACCTTGCCGAACTCTCTGTTATTTTTAAGTGTAACTATATGTCTCATACAATTCTCCACTTAATGAAAAAGGTCACAGTACCTGTGACCTACGCTGATAACTGCTTTCTGCCCTTAGCACGTCTTGCGGCCAATACCTTTCTTCCGTTCGCTGTGCTCATTCTCTTTCTGAAGCCGTGAACTTTAGAACGCTGTCTCTTCTTTGGCTGAAATGTCATTTTCATCGATATACACCTCCTTTTTAACGATTAGAAAACATCATTAACGATTATATAAGAAAGAAGAAACCTCGTCAAGCCTTATAAATCATAAAA